>OLOC01000743.1_pt1 | contig 22579 bp, 16 predicted proteins | sample 1643111 | NCBI WGS metagenome assembly OLOC01 (sample SAMEA3136633, study PRJEB25190) | human gut metagenome
ATATTATGAAAAAATTATATAAAATCAGAAGTGAAGCTGTTGTAGGTGGCGTTTGTGCGGGTATCGCAGAATATTTTAATATTGATAAAACTGTTGTAAGAGTGGCTTTTGCTCTTATCAGTTTAATGAGTGGTGTATTCTTAGGTGTAGTTTTTTATATTGTTTGTATGATGGTTATGCCTGATAAAGATATATAATTGTTATTTAGGAGGATTACAATGGAAAAGTCAATGGAAAAAGTTGTTGCACTTGCTAAAAACAGAGGTTTTGTTTATCCTGGTTCTGAAATCTATGGTGGTTTAGCAAATACATGGGACTATGGTCCTTTAGGTGTTGAACTTAAAAATAATGTAAAAAAAGCTTGGTGGAAGAAGTTTGTTCAGGAAAGCCCTTACAATGTAGGTGTTGACTGTGCAATTCTTATGAACCCAGAAGTATGGGTAGCTAGTGGTCACGTTGGTGGCTTTAGTGACCCTCTTATGGACTGTAAGGAATGTCACGAAAGATTTAGAGCTGATAATATCATTGACGATTTTATGAAGGATAATGGTATTGAAGGTTCAGCTGATGGTATGACAGAAGCTGAAATGCAGGCTTATATTGACGAACACAATATTCCTTGCCCTAGCTGTGGTGCTCATAACTTTACTGGCATTAGACAGTTTAACCTTATGTTCAAGACTCACGCTGGTGTTACAGAAGATAGCAAGAATGTTGTTTACCTTCGTCCAGAAACTGCTCAGGGTATTTTCGTAAACTTTAAAAATGTTCAGAGAACAACAAGAAAGAAAGTTCCTTTCGGTATTGCTCAGGTTGGTAAGTCATTCAGAAATGAAATTACACCTGGTAACTTCACTTTCAGAACTAGAGAATTTGAACAGATGGAACTTGAATTCTTCTGTAAGCCAGGTACTGAAATTGAATGGTTCAACTACTGGAAAGAATATTGCAGAAATTGGCTTTTAAGCCTTAACGTAGACGAAAAGAATATTGTTCTTCGTGACCACGAACAGGCTGAACTTGCTCATTATTCAAATGCTACAACAGATATTGAATATATGTTCCCATTTGGTAAGGGTGAACTTTGGGGTGTTGCATCAAGAACTGACTTCGACCTTAAGGCTCATGCTGAACATTCTGGCGAAGCTATGGACTACTTTGACCCAACTACAAATGAAAAGTATGTTCCATATTGTATTGAACCATCTTTAGGTGCAGATAGAGTTACTCTTGCTTTCCTTTGTGAAGCATATGATGAAGAAGAAATTGGCGAAGGTGATGTAAGAACTGTATTACATTTCCACCCAGCACTTGCTCCTTTCAAGGCTGCTGTATTACCTCTTTCTAAGAAGCTTTCTGAAGAAGCTAGCGAAGTATTTGCAGAACTTAGTAAGTACTTTAGATGCGATTTTGATGATGCACAGGGTATTGGTAAGAGATACCGTCGTCAGGACGAAATTGGTACTCCATACTGTATTACATATGACTTTGATTCTAAGGAAGACGGTTGCGTAACTGTTCGTGATAGAGATACTATGGAACAGGAAAGAATTAAGATTTCTGAATTAAAGGATTACATTCTCAAGAAAATTGAATTTTAATTATACTTTTTAAGATAAGGTGCGTTGATTTTGTGTCAATGCACCTTTTTGCAAATATTTTGTTTTAAGTCTTGTAATTGTTTACAAAAATAGTATTGCAAAACTGGTGAAATATGGTATAATAGTTGTAAGATAACTGAATTTAATTGGCAATTTGCACAATTAATATAGGAGGCGGTTGAAATGGGTAAAAAGTTTGTATATTTATTTTCAGAGGGCAACGACCACATGAGAGAATTACTCGGTGGTAAAGGTGCTAACCTTGCAGAAATGACTTTGCTTGGTATGCCAGTTCCTCAGGGCTTTACAATCACTACTGAGGCTTGTACTCAGTATTATGCTGATAATGAAACTATAAATGATGAAATTCAGCAACAGATTATGGAATATATAGGTAAACTTGAGGAAGTTACAGGAAAGAAGTTTGGAGATAATGAAAATCCACTCTTAGTTTCTGTTCGTTCTGGTTCAAGAGCATCTATGCCTGGTATGATGGATACTATTTTAAATCTTGGTTTAAATGATGTTGTTGTAGAAACAATAGCGAAAAAGACTGGTAATCCAAGATTTGCATATGATTCATACAGAAGATTTATACAGATGTATTCAGATGTAGTAATGGGTGTAGGCAAGAAGTATTTTGAAAAGTTGATTGATGAACTTAAAGCTGAAAAGGGTGTTAAGTTAGATACAGAGCTTACAGCTGATGACCTTAAGAGACTTGCAGAACAGTTCAAGGCAGAATATAAATCAGAAATAGGAAAAGATTTCCCAACTGACCCTAAGGAACAGTTAATAGGTGCTGTTGAGGCTGTTTTCCGTTCATGGAATAATGAAAGAGCTGTATACTATAGAAAGATGAATGATATTCCTAGTTCTTGGGGTACTGCCGTAAATATTCAGTCTATGGTATTTGGTAATATGGGCGAAACTTCAGGTACAGGTGTTGCATTTACTCGTAATCCTGCTACTGGTGAAAATAAACTTTTTGGAGAATTCCTTATGAATGCACAGGGCGAAGACGTTGTTGCCGGTGTAAGAACTCCAAGAAAAATTGACCAGCTCAAGGAAGTTATGCCTGAAGTATATGACGAATTCGTAGAAATTTGTAATAAACTTGAAAATCACTATAAAGATATGCAGGATATGGAGTTTACTATTGAAGATAAGAAACTCTATATGCTCCAGACAAGAAATGGTAAAAGAACAGCAAAGGCTGCTTTAAAGATTGCTTGTGATTTAATTGATGAAGGTCTTATTGATGAAGAAACTGCTCTTTGTATGATAAATCCAAAGCAGTTAGATGCTTTACTTCATCCACAGTTTGATGATGAGGCTTTAAAAAAGGCTGAACCAGTAGCTGTTGCTTTGGCAGCTTCTCCAGGTGCAGCTTGTGGTCAGATTGTGTTTACAGCTGAAGATGCTGTAGCAAAAGCTAAGGCTGGCGATAAGGTTGTTCTTGTTAGACTTGAAACTTCTCCAGAAGATATTGAAGGTATGAACTATGCACAGGGTGTACTTACTGTTAGAGGTGGTATGACATCTCACGCAGCCGTTGTTGCAAGAGGTATGGGTACTTGCTGTGTTTCTGGTTGTGGCGAAATAAATATTGATGAAAATGCTAAGAAGTTTGAACTTGCTGGCAGAACTTATAAAGAGGGAGATTGGATTTCTCTTGATGGTTCTACTGGTTGCATTTATGGCGAAGCTATTCCTACAGTTCCAGCTACAATAAGTGGCGAATTTGAAAGAATAATGAATTTAGCTGATAAATATAGAACACTTGAAGTAAGAACAAATGCTGATACTCCAAGAGATGCAAAACAGGCAGCAGCTTTTGGTGCACAGGGTATTGGTCTTTGCAGAACAGAGCATATGTTTTTTGATGCAGACAGAATTTCAGCTATGCGTGAAATGATTTGTTCTGATACAGTAGAAGAAAGAGAAAAAGCTCTTGATAAACTTGAACCTATGCAGCAGGGCGATTTTGAAAAGCTTTACGAGGCTATGGAGGGTAAGCACGTTAATATTCGTTTCCTTGACCCACCACTTCATGAATTCCTTCCTACAGCAGAAGAAGATATTGAAGAAGTTGCAAAGGCACAGGGTAAGACAGTTGAACAGATTAAGGCTATTATTGTTTCCCTCCACGAATTTAACCCTATGATGGGTCATAGAGGTTGTCGTCTTTCTGTTACGTTCCCAGAAGTAGCAAAAATGCAGACAAAGGCTGTAATTAAGGCTGCTATTAATGTAACTAAGAGACACCCAGAATGGAATATTGTTCCAGAAATTATGGTTCCTTTAGTTGGTGAACTTAAAGAATTTGCTTTTGTTAAGTCAATAATTACAGAAACAGCTAATAAGATTATTGCTGAATCAGGAATTGATTTAAAATACAAAGTAGGTACTATGATTGAAATTCCAAGAGCAGCTTTAACTGCTGACGAAATAGCTACAGAAGCTGAATTCTTCTCATTTGGTACAAATGACCTTACACAGATGACATTTGGTTTCTCAAGAGATGATGCCGGTAAGTTCCTTGATTCTTACTATGCTAATCAGATTTATGAACACGACCCATTTGCTACACTTGACCAAAAGGGTGTTGGTAAGCTTATGGAAACAGCTATTAAGCTTGGTAAGCCGGTTAATCCAAAACTTCACATCGGTATCTGCGGTGAACACGGCGGCGACCCATCATCAGTTGAGTTCTGCCACAAGATTGGTCTTGACTATGTTTCATGCTCACCATTCCGTGTGCCAATCGCAAGACTTGCAGCTGCTCAAGCTAAGATTAACGAAGAAAACTAATTCATTATCGAATATGATAATCAGACAGGCAAAACCTTTCGGTTTTGCCTGTTTTTTTGTTTAAAAATTTCTCCTCCACTTAATTTATTTCAAAAAATTTTCAAAAAACTATTGACTTAGAGTAAACTCCAAGTATTATAATATACTTGTAAATAAAAAATATATGCGAGGTGATTTTAATGACTATAAAAGAAGTAAGCGAAAAATACGATATTTCGCAGGACACTTTGCGATATTATGAACGTATCGGAATGATACCGCCTGTTACACGAACATCAAGCGGTATTCGTGATTATCAGGAAAGCGACTTAGGTTGGGTTGAGCACGTTATTTGTATGCGAAGTGCCGGTCTGCCTGTCGAATCTATAATCGAATATGTCAAGCTTTGTCAAGAGGGTGACGAAACCATTCCGGCAAGACTTCAGCTTTTGGTTGAGCAAAGAAAAAATCTACTCGACCAAATGGAACAAATGAATGTCACATTAAAGCGACTGAACTACAAAATCGACCGTTACGAAACAGCCGTGAAAACAGGCGAATTATCTTGGGATTGACGTTGCTAAAGTCATTGTATCCAAAACAAAATAGGTAAATAACATTAAATAAACTTATGGAGGAATTTTAAATGTATATTGAAAAAATCAATCAACCGACAGACGTAAAGAATTTAAACAGTGAACAGCTTCACATTCTTGCAGACGAAATGCGTCAAGCACTTTTGCAAAAGCTAAGCAAACACGGCGGACACTTCGGTCCTAATCTTGGTATGGTAGAGGCGACAATCGCACTTCACTATGTCTTTAACTCACCGACAGACAAAATTGTGTATGACGTTTCTCACCAAAGCTATCCGCATAAAATGCTTACAGGCAGAAAAGATGCGTTTTTGTACGAGGACAAGTATGATGATGTATCGGGTTACAGCAATCCCGACGAAAGCGACCACGATTTCTTTACAATCGGTCACACTTCAACTTCCGTTTCACTTGCCTGCGGTCTTGCAAAAGGTCGTGATTTAAAGGGCGACAGTGAAAATATAATTGCCGTAATCGGTGACGGTTCACTTTCGGGCGGCGAGGCTCTTGAAGGACTTGACTTTGCAAGTGAGCTTAACAGCAATCTTATAATCGTTGTAAACGATAACGATATGTCTATCGCAGAAAATCACGGCGGTTTGTATAAAAACCTAAAACAGCTTCGCAATACAGACGGTAAATCGGAATGTAATCTTTTCAAATCAATGGGACTTGACTATGTATTTGTAAAAGACGGAAATGACATTGATTCGCTTATCACCGCATTCGAGCAGGTTAAAGACAGCACTTATCCTGTAGTTGTTCACATTTGTACCCAAAAAGGTAAAGGCTACAAAATAGCAGAAGAAAACAAGGAAAATTGGCACTACTGCGGTCCATTCAACCTTGAAACAGGTAAATCCGATATGTCGCAAGACGGCGGAGAAGATTATTCGTCAATGACAGCCGATATTCTTTTAAAGAAAATGAAAGAGGACAAAACCGTTGTCGGAATTACATCTGCCACACCTACTGTTTTCGGTTTCACAGAGGACAAGAGAAAAGAGGCTGGCTCACAATTTGTTGACGTCGGTATCGCCGAAGAAACAGCCGTTGCACTTGCCTCGGGTATCGCAAAGAACGGTGGCAAACCTATTTACGGTGTTTACAGCACATTTATTCAACGTACCTACGACCAGCTTTCACAGGATTTATGTATCAACAACAGTGCTGCAACAATCCTTGTATATTGGGCATCTGTTTACGGTATGAATGACGTTACTCACCTTGGCATATATGATATTCCGATGATGTCTAACATTCCTAATCTTGTCTATCTTGCACCGACAACAAAGGAAGAATACCTTGCAATGCTTGATTGGAGTATTGAGCAAAACGACCACCCTGTTGCAATCCGTGTACCTATCAGTGTTGTATCAGACGGCAAAAAGGTTACAAAGGACTTCAGCAAGCTAAATGAATATGAAGTTACTCAAAACGGCAGTAAAATTGCAATCGTTGCACTTGGCTCATTCTATTCGGTAGGTGCAAAAACGGCTGAAATTATCGAAAACAAAACAGGTGTAAAACCTACACTTATAAACCCGATTTACATTACAGGTACTGACGATAAGCTTTTAGAACAGCTTAAAGAAAACCATGACATTGTTATAACAGTCGAGGACGGTGTTTTAGATGGGGGTTTCGGCGAAAAGATTGCAAGATTTTACGGCAATTCTGACGTCAAGGTATTGAATTACGGTTTAAAGAAAGAATTTCTTGACAGATATAACCCTGAAGAAATCGTCAAAGCAAACCGTCTTACTCCTGAGCAAATTGCAGAGGACGTTTGCGGTATAATCGGTTAATAAGAGATGAAATATTATGAAAAACTAATTTTATAAGATAACAAAAAAACTGATGTGTTTCCACATCAGTTTTTTGTTTATTGTACATTATTAACGATACGTACTATATTCGCATACGGTTTCTGCTTATTATCCCAAGCATAAACCTCTATATCCGTATACTCTTTATCAATCAACTCTATTCCCTTTAACTCGCTTGCCTGTGGCATTTTCATTCCCACAAGCTTACCGTTATTCTTAAAGGCAACATACACATTAACATCATTCATATCCACATTTTCAAAATCAAGTGTGACATCAAGTTTGTTGTTGCTATTTATCATAGCTGTGATTTTGTTGTTTGCCAAATTTGGTGTCGCTGTTGGGATCACCGTTGGGATTGCTGTCGGAATTGCTGTCGGCTTTAATGTTGGTGTTGCCGTTGGCACTACTGTTGGCGTTGGTGTCGGCTCTTCTCCCTCAAATTCCAACACAAGTGTCGGTCCTTGTGCATCTGTACCGCTGTATTCCTTTGACGCGATAACCTGTTCACGTCCTGTACCTGTCCACAATGTAAACGTAATCAAATTATCTGTACACTTCTCTTTTATCACATCCGTCACATCGAACGATATTTCCTTATAATCGACATTGTATGCAGGTGACACTTGCAAACCCAATGACGACAACGGCGTATCCTCGCCTCTTGTCTTTATATCATTTATAGTAACGGTCGCCTCATCCCAATCATTTTTTGAACAATAATCGAGGTGCAAAACCGAATTTCTCTTATCTGTATTAGTAAATTTATCGTACAATTTCAATGTTGCCGAAGTTAATTTTTTACCGGCATATTTGGAAAGGTCAAAACGTATCAACCCCAAACCTTTAATATCCTTTAATCCCGGAGATGTTGACGAGTAATAATCTGTCGCCTGATTAATTTTTAATTCTTCATCAGATCCGTGTGCTGTTGTACCGTCAACAAGATACGTGTCTGCGTCCGGAGTGACAGAAACCGAAACAGGTTCAGGCGTTGTCTTAATTGTCGGACGCGGTGTAATTGACGATGTGTCAGGATAAGTCACCTCAGTAAATGACGTATTCGGTGCAAGGTAGTTTAATGTGTTGCCACCCGAATCTTTCGCCAAAGCCACCGAACCTATATAATAGCTTGTATGAGGCGGCTGGTTGTATCCGACATTCTGCCATGCTATTGCGCAACGATATTGACTGTCGTGCATAAGCGTTGTAAGTCTGTAATCAGTCGGAATAGTCGAAAAATAAATTCTCACACCGTCACCGTATCTAAGCACGATTTCTTCACGCCAATCACCGAAAAGGTCGGCTGTAAGACACGCATTTGACTTTGTACTGTTATTTATTGAACCCGGCAATGTTGAATTTTTACTGTCATAATAAATTCTTTCCGTACCGCTTTTTATACTGTATTTTACAAGTTTATTTCCGTCAAGCAATTCTCGCCCCAAATCACCGTCCCAATAAACTGCAAAATTCTCCATATTGCTTCCATTGGTATTAGGTATATTTCCTACTTTTTCACCTGCTTGATTATATATACCGTCAGCCGCTACCGACCAGAACAACGAAAGATTACCGCTTGACAGTGCATATTCATCATCGACATTATCCATAATACCTCTGCCTATATCTCCCTGTGCGGCTTGTAGCATAATATCACCATTATATCTCTTTATATCTACCGCATATGGAATTATGTCATCATTGTGCTTACCTGCCTCGTGTGCCATAAATATTTCTTGTTTTCCGTCGTTATCAAAGTCCGAAACGTGTTCCGCATCACCGTGTCCTCGACCGTCATACGTCAAAACAGTTCCGTCATGGTCAAGAACCGCACTGCCGAAAATAATCTCGTCATATCCGTCATTATCCACGTCAGCTACCGATACACTGTGTGCACCTTGTGCATAAAGCGTTTTGTTTGTATTATTTTTACTTGTACCGTCTGCATATTTTACGGTACAACCCGTACCGCCATTTTTTTCTGTCGGTGTATTAGTTGAAAGCCATTGTTCTTTAAGGTCTGTGCCGTCCCAAGTATATGCCGCCGCATACACATATGTATAATATCCCCTCGTCATAACAACGCTTGGATGTACACCGTCAAGATATGCCACCGCTGCAAGGTATCTTTCACTTCTGTTTGCATAGCTGTCGCCCCATTTGGAAGATGTCAAAATGCTTCTCGGCGGGTCAAAATCAACAGTCTGCATTGCCGCACCTGTTTCACCGTTAAATACAGTTAAATACTCCGGTCCGCCATCCTTGCCCATAAGCAAACCGGATGAATTTCTGTAATCTTTTTTATCGTCACCCTTGGTTATATTTTTTCCTGCTTTTGAGACATAATTACCCTCACCGTCTTTTGAGCCCGGTGCTGTTTTTAATATGACTTCCGACTTACCGTCACCGTCAAAATCATAGACCATATATTGAGTATAGTGCGCACCCGCGCGGATATTAACTCCCAAATCTATTCTCCAAAGAAGAGTGCCGTCAAGCTCATATGCGTCCAAGTACACATTGCCCGTATAACCCTTAACGGAATTATCCTTTGAATTAGACGGGTCCCATTTTACGATGTATTCATATTCTCCGTCACCGTCAAGGTCGCCCACACTCATATCGTTTGCGGTATATGTATATTCTTCATCTGTCGGCGTCTTTCCTCCGTCAGGAACTTTAAACGCAATGTCTTTATATGCCACAGAACGACCTTTATATGTTGTGTTTGTTGTCCAAACATCAACCGCCTCTGTTTTGTCTATTGCCTCACCTTTCGGCACAACTGTATACTTGTTATCCGCCGTGCCTTTTGAATCGGTATAGCAAGTTGCATCGTGTTCGCCTGTTGTGTATATTTTTTCACTGTCACGGTATATATCAAATGCTTGATTTGTAAGACTTTCCGTACCCAAAAGTCGCCACGACAAATACACACCGTCATTTGTTTTAACGGCAACAGTGCCTCGATCAAGTTTTTCCATTACTCGTTTTTCAGTAGTTGAATTTGTGTCGGCATATGACGTCAACACCGGTATTGACGCAACTGATGTAACCATTACAGCTGCCGTCAAAAATGCGGTTAATTTTTTTAACATAGTTTTTTCTCCCTTACTCCAAATCGCTCCAATATCTCTCTTGAGCCACTTTTTTTATTATAAGCTTTAATGAATAAAAATTCAAGAGGAGAATGAAAAATTTGCTGATTTTTTATACTAAAAAAGCTGAATTTGAATATATCCAAATTCAGCTTTTAGGCTAATTTCCACATTCGATACTTATTTCGTTAAACACTGTCAAATAGTCATTTATTGTCTTATTATCTTTTTCCGCACCCGAAACATCCATAATAGCCTCGCCGTTATGCATCATAACAGTTCTTGTGCCATGCTCAACCGCGTGACGAAGATTATGCGTTACCATAATGGTTGTTATGTTCTTTTCATGAACAATCTTATCCGTAAGCATCATAACCGTATCAGAAGATTTAGGGTCAAGCGCGGCTGTATGTTCGTCCAAAAGCAACAAATCAGGTCTGATCATAGTCGCCATAATAAGTGCAAGTGCCTGTCTTTGACCGCCCGAAAGTGAGCCTGCAAGAGTTGAAAGTCTGTTTTCAAGTCCCATACCCAAAAGTTCAAGCTGTGAACGGTAAAAGTCTTTTCTCTGACGGTTGAGTCCAAACGAAAGTCCGAAATTCTTACCCTTATTGTCTGCGATAGACATGTTTTCCCATATGGTCATTGACGGACAGGTTCCCATTGCGGGATTTTGAAAAACTCTGCCTATTCTCTGCGCACGTTTAAAGTTTTTAAGCTTATTAAGCTCCTTACCGTCAAGTAAAACACTTCCGCTGTCAATCGGCATATCGCCCGAAATGACATTTAACATAGTCGTTTTTCCCGAACCGTTTGAACCGATAACTCCGACAAAATCACCGTCGTTTACAGTTATGTTAAAGTCCGAAAAAAGTACCTTTTCATCAATAGTTCCTTGATTAAAAGTTTTATAAATGTTTTTCAGCTCAAGCATCAGTTGTTACCTCCACGTTTCGTAGGTTTTGAAAAATATTTTGCTTTCCAGTAAGGTACAGCAAGGAAGATCGCTACTACAAGTGCAGACAGCATCTTCAGAAGGTCAGTGTCGATACCCATCCAGATAACAGTCTGGAGAACCAGATAGTAGAGAATGGAACCAAATGCTACGGCCAGAAGACGGAGCGCGAAATTGCGGAAAATACGGCTGAAAATCGCTTCGCCGATAATAACAGCAGCAAGTCCGATTACGATAGCACCACGTCCCATATTGACGTCTGCAAATCCCTGATACTGTGCAAGCAAGGCGCTGGAAAGAGCAACAAGTCCGTTGGAAATCATAAGTCCAAGTACTTTGCAAAAATCAGTGTTGATACCCTGTGCACGGGACATGTTTGGATTGCATCCGGTAGCACGGAGGGAACATCCAAGCTCTGTTCCGAAAAACCAGTAAAGAACTGCGATGATCACAACAATAAATAAAGCGACGATAAGAATTGTGTTCTGAGTGATCGGTACATTTTTTATACGGCGTAAGGAAATCAGGATCGGGTATTTATCAACGTTGATAGCCTGGTTTGCTTTTCCCATGATTTTCAGGTTAACAGAGTACAGGGAAAGCTGTGTCAGGATTCCGGCAAGGATGGCCGGGATTCCCATAAAGGTATGGAAAATACCGGTAACAAGACCAGCTGTCATACCAGCCAAAGTGGCAACTAAAAGAGATACCCATACGTTATGTCCGCTGGTCATCATCATGACGCAGACAGCACCTCCGGTACACATGGTACCGTCTACGGTCAGATCGGCGATGTCAAGGACACGGAATGTAAGATATACGCCAATAGCCATAATACCCCAGATCAGACCCTGGGCAGCGGCACCCGGAAGTGCCATGATTAAGTTTGCAATTTGCATGTCTTTATCCTCCTGCATGCGTGATTTGTTTGCTGGAGCGTGTTTGAAAAAACATTTTCGCAATTTGTACGCCCCACTGTGCGGTATATTTTGCCTGAATTCGGTTGTCGTAGCCCGTTACGACGACCTCACCCGGACAAAATCTCCCACAAATTGTGACACACATCTTGCAGAAAGCCTTTTACAAATACACTCTGGTGTTCACTGTGTGAACATCAACATTTGTTTTGTGGACAAATGTTTGAAAAAGACAGTTACTGGAATCTTTATAGTGTTTTGTATGTGGAGTAACTGGCTTTTTGTTATTTGCGTAAACAGAAATATTCATTTTGGAAGAAATGCTATTTTATGCATAATTATGCATAAAATATACTTAAAAATACATTCCTTCAGAAACGACACAAACAGCGAGAGAGGCTTCCCTTCCCGCTGTCTGTGTTGATTACTGTCAGAGTCTTTTGACAAGCTCTAAAAGCAACTGAATGTCTAAATTAACTGTCAAACAAATATGAAAATTTTTATTGTGCATTACTGCATATGTTATAAACCAGTAATTATTCTGCGTCAGCACCGATTGCAACATAGTCATCCGGAACTTCAATTCCCAGCTCAGCACAGATGTCTGCATTGTATTCTTTTGTGAAGTTTGGTGCATATTCGATTGGCATTGTAGAGATATCTTCACCATCTTTCAGAATTTTAACTGCCATTTCACCAGTTGCTTTTCCAAGATCATAGTAGCTGATGGAAAGTGTAGCAACACCGCATCCGGAGCAGATTCCTTCTTCACCTGCGATTACCGGAACCTTTGCCGGAAGGCAGATGTTGTTGATCAGCTCTGTGTTGGAAGCTGCTGTGTTATCGGTAGGAACATAGATAACGTCACTGTCTGCAACTGCATTTGTTACAACAGAAGAAATATCGTTGGAGTCAGAGAATGCGTAGTATTCGCAAGTGTATCCAAGATCTTCAAGAGCTGCCTTCACCGTATCAACCTGATACTGGGAGTTTGGTTCTGCGGAGCAGTACAGAAGTCCTACAGTCTTAGCATCCGGGAAAAGTTCATTCAGCATAGCTGCCTGCTGATCCAGCGGAGCAAGATCAGACGTACCGGAAATATTTCCACCTACTGTACCGTCAAAATCATCAATTTCAAGAGCAACGCCGTAATCTGTAACAGCGGTTCCAAGAATCGGGATATCACTTGTTGCTGCGCTTGCACACTGGAGTGCTGTTGTTGCATTTGCAAGAATCAGATCCACATTATCCGCTACGAAGTTATTTGCGATTGTAGCACAGTTAGCCTGCTCGCCCTGGCCGTTCTGAAGGTCGAATTTGACATTGCCTTCTCCGAACTTTTCTGTACAGGCATCTTCAAATCCTTTTGTTGCTTCGTCAAGAGCAGCATGCTCTAACTGCTGTAAGATACCGATCTTATAAGTCTTTCCTGAATCGGATCCGTTGTCTGCGCTCTTATCTGTAGAGTCGGATGAACTTCCGCATGCTGCAAGTGAAAGTGTCATTCCGGCAGCCATAAGTACTGCTAAAATTTTCTTAGATTTCATGATTGTGTCCTCCCTTTTTCGATTCATACAATCTACACTTTAAACCGTTACGCTTTAAAGCACTAAATTGTATGATGTCATGTGATAAATTATAGCACGATTATTTGATACGTCAAGTGAAAATGGAACAAAAATGCAAGATTGTTGAAAAAATGTTGCAAAAAAACAATGCTTTATTCGTCTGGAAAATTGTGATATTATAAGATATGGTGTAAAATTAAGAATCATGAAAGTCTTTCTTCTATAATATGAGGATTTTTGCTGCAAAGAAATTAACAGAAGGATTTTTATGGAATTGAATAAAGGAGTTTATTTTTATAGATGAAGAAAAAGCACGAACACATCATAGAAAGTGTGAGGCCAGGAAGCATTGCGGAAGAGCTTGGAATTGAACCGGGAGATGTTCTGCTGGAGATTGACGGTCAGGTGATCGAGGATATTTTTGACTATCAGTTTTATGTGGAATCTGAGGAGCTGCTTGTTGTGATCCGAAAAGCGAACGGGGAAGAATGGGAGCTTGAAATTGAGAAAGATGTTGATGAGGATCTGGGAATTGATTTCGGTAAGGGACTGATGGATGAGTATCATTCCTGCCATAATAAATGTATTTTCTGCTTTATCGATCAGATGCCGCCGGGGATGCGTGATACGCTGTATTTTAAGGATGATGATTCCAGACTGTCATTCCTTCAGGGAAACTATGTCACACTGACAAATATGAGTGAGAAGGATATGAATCGTATTGTCCGCTATAGACTGGAACCGATCAATATTTCGTTCCAGACGACGAATCCGGAGCTTCGTTGTAAGATGCTTCATAACCGTTTTGCAGGGGAGGCTTTGAAGAAAGTTGATATTCTGTATCAGGGCGGGATTGAGATGAACGGACAGATTGTTCTTTGCCGCGGAGTGAATGATGGGGAAGAGCTGGAACGTAGTATCCGTGACCTGACGCAGTATCTGCCGCTTTTACGCAGTGTGTCGGTTGTGCCGGTTGGACTTTCCAAGTATCGAGAAGGATTGTATCCATTAGAGCCATTTACAAAGGAAGAGGCAAAGGAAGTCATTCGCACGATTGAGAAATGGCAGAAGAAAGTCTACGCAGAATACGGGATCCATTTTATTCATGCAGGAGATGAGTGGTATCTGCTGGCAGAGGAAGAAGTTCCGGAAGAGGAACGTTATGACGGATATCTTCAGCTGGAGAATGGAGTCGGCATGCTTCGTCTTTTATTTAATGAGTTTGAAGAAGGTTATGCGAAGCTGGAAAGCGGAGAACATCAGGAAGAGATTTCTCTTGCAACAGCAAAGCTTGCATATCCGTATCTTGAGCGTATGGCGAAGAAGATGGAAGAAAAATATGAGGGACTTAAGGTTCACACATATTGTATCCGGAATGATTTCTTTGGAGAGCGTATCACAGTCTCTGGTCTGATCACAGGACAGGATCTGATGAAGCAGTTAAAAGATCAGCCACTTGGAAGCAGGCTTCTGATCCCATGCAATATGCTGAAGATGGACGAGGACATTTTCCTTGATGACTTTACATTGAAAGAAGTATCAGATACTTTACAAGTTCCTATAGATATTGTAAAATCAAGCGGACAGGATCTGATCGATGCTATTTTAGGTGTCGCAGGTCCGAATCCCACAGATATAGATGAGAATCAGATGAAAGACCGTAGGATCACTACGGCTTAAGAGAAACTATTTAAGAGAAAATAAGAGAAAACAGGAAGGTAAGAATAGAATGAGTAAACCAGTAGTTGCCATTGTAGGGCGCCCGAATGTGGGTAAATCAACACTTTTCAATGTCCTGGCAGGAGAGATGATCTCCATCGTTAAGGATACACCGGGTGTTACAAGAGACAGAATTTATGCAGATGTTGACTGGCTTGACAGAGAGTTCACACTGATCGACACAGGTGGTATTGAGCCGGACAGCAGTGATATCATTCTCTCCCAGATGAGAGAGCAGGCTCAGATCGCCATTGACACAGCAGATGTTATTATCTTTATCACAGATGTAAAGCAGGGACTTGTGGATTCAGATTCTAAGGTTGCGGATATGCTTCGCCGCTCCGGTAAGCCGGTTGTCCTTGTTGTAAATAAGGTTGACAATTTTGATAAATATATGGCTGATGTCTATGAATTCTACAATCTCGGAATCGGAGATCCGGTGCCAATCTCAGCAGCATCCAGACTTGGTCTTGGAGATATGCTTGATGCGGTTGCAGCACATTTCCCGGAGTGGGATCCATCAGAAGAGGATGACGACCGTCCGCGTATCGCAATCGTAGGTAAACCAAATGTTGGTAAATCATCTATCGTAAACCGTCTGCTTGGTGAGAACCGCGTAATTGTATCCAATATCGCAGGTACAACAAGAGATGCGATTGATACAGAGATCGTGCATGACGGAAAGGAATACATTTTTATCGACACAGCAGGTCTTCGTAGAAAGAATAAGATCAAGGAAGAACTGGAGCGTTATAGTATCATCCGTACTGTAAGTGCAGTAGAGCGCGCCGATGTTGTCCTTATGGTGATCGATGCGACAGAAGGTGTCACAGAACAGGATGCGAAGATTGCCGGAATCGCTCATGAAAGAGGAAAAGGAGTTATCATTGTCGTTAATAAATGGGATGCCATTGAGAAGAATGATAAGACAATGAAAGAATACGAAGGAAAGATCCGTCAGGTACTTTCTTATATGCCATATGCAGAGATCATGTATGTATCTGCACTGACAGGACAGAGACTTCCGAAACTGTATGATATGATCGATATGGTCATTGAGAACCAGACACTTCGTATTGCGACAGGAGTTCTCAATGAGATCATGACAGAGGCAGTTGCTATGCAGCAGCCACCGTCAGATAAAGGTAAGAGATTAAAACTCTATTATATTACACAGGTTGCTGTTAAGCCACCGACATTTGTTATCTTTGTAAATGACAAAGAGCTGATGCATTTCTCCTATACAAGATATCTTGAGAATAAGATCCGAGAGGCATTTGGCTTCAGAGGAACTTCACTGAAGTTCTTCATCCGTGAGAGAAAGGAAAAGGATCAGTAGAATGGAACGTATTATCTGTCTGGTGATCGGATATGCCTGCGGACTTCTGCAGAGCGGTTATCTGGTCGGAAAGATGCATCATATTGATATAAGAAAAGCAGGAAGCGGAAATTCCGGTTCGACGAATGCACTGCGTGTTATGGGATTGAAAGCAGGACTTATGACTTTCGCGGGAGATGTGTTGAAGTGTTTTGCAGCAGTTCTCATTGTCCGTGCAATATATCATGGAAGTAATATTCTTCCGCTTCTGATGATGTATGCAGGAGCAGGAGTTACTTTGGGACATAACTTCCCATTTTATATGAATTTTAAAGGTGGGAAGGGAATCGCTGTTATGGCAGCACTTGTGGTAAGCAACTGTTTCTGGCATCTGCCGTACAGTTCCATCCTGTTTTTTGTCACACTGGCATTCTTTCTTGTGCCGGTGCTTGTGACAAGATATGTTTCCCTTGGTTCATTGCTTGCTTATGCAGTGTTTTTTATCCAGATGGTGATCTTCGGACAGCTTGGATGGTTTGATATGGCGAAGGGTGCGGTATATGAGTTATATGTGATCACGTTCTTACTTACAGCACTTGCATGGTACAGACACCGCGCCAATATTAAACGTCTGTTGAATGGAACAGAGAATAAATTCGGTTCAAAGAAATAAAAGAAGCGAAGAAAAGGAGAGATGATATGGCAAAAGTAGGAGTTCTTGGGGCAGGAAGCTGGGGAACAGCCCTGGCAATCCTTCTTCATGATAATGGACATGATGTAACTGTCTGGTCGATCGATCCGAAAGAAGTGGAGATGTTGAGCGAGAAGCGGGAGCATGTATCAAAACTTCCGGGTGTCCATATTTCAGAAGAGATTATGATCACAAATGAGATGGAAGAGGCTATTAAAGGAAAAGATTTCTTAGTTCTTGCAGTTCCTTCTATCTTTACAAGGAGTACAGCGGCAAAGATGAAGCCGTATGTTGTTGATGGGCAGATGATCGTTGATGTAGCGAAGGGAATCGAGGAAGATACACTGATGACGCTGTCTCAGCAGATCAGCCAGGAGATTCCGCAGGCAGACGTAGCAGTGCTCAGTGGACCGACACATGCAGAAGAAGTAGGAAGAAAGCTTCCGACATCCTGCGTGATCGGTGCAAAGACAAAAAAGACAGCAGAGTACTTGCAGTCTGCATTTAACAGTAAAGTATTCCGTGTGTATACAAGTCCTGACATGCTTGGAATCGAGCTTGGAGGTTCTCTTAAGAATGTCATCGCACTTGCGGCAGGAATTGCAGATGGTCTCGGTTATGGAGATAATACAAAGGCTGCTCTGATCACACGTGGTATTGTTGAGATCGGAAGACTTGGCGTGAAGATGGGCGGCAAGTTCGAGAGCTTTTGTGGACTTACCGGAATCGGTGATCTGATCGTTACTTGTGCCAGTGTTCATAGCCGTAATCGTAAAGCCGGTTACTTAATGGGACAGGGCAAGTCTATGGAAGAGGCTATGAAGGAAGTAAACATGGTTGTTGAAGGTGTCTATTCTGCGAAAGCAGCTGCAAAGCTTGCACAGAAATATGAAGTTCCAATGCCGATCGTAGATGAGATCAACAAGGTTCTTTTTGAAGGAAAGGATCCAAAACAGGCGGTAGATGATCTGATGCTTCGCGAGTCTAAGATTGAGAACTCTTCTCTTCTCTGGGAAGAATAAGAGAACGAAACGAATATAAAATTAAAAGTCATACCCCTTTGTCTGGCTGCATACATTGGTATCAGCAGAACAAGGGGGTATTTTTATGGATTCATTTCAGGTATACAAAGATATGAAAGCACGGACAAACGGAGAAATCTACATTGGAGTTGTGGGGCCGGTTCGGACAGGCAAGTCAACGTTCATCAGGCGTTTTGCGGAGCTTTTGATTTTGCCGAATCTTAAGGAAGAGCATGTAAAGCAGCGGACACAAGATGAACTTCCTCAGGCAGCATCGGGAACTACGATCATGACAACAGAGCCGAAGTTTGTTCCAAAAGAAGCAGCGGATGTAAAGCTTTCAGATGACATAGAGGTGAAGATCCGGTTGGCAGACTGTGTTGGGTTCATGGTCGATGGGGCGAATGGCCATACCGAGAATGGGCAGGAGCGTCAGGTGAAGACGCCATGGTATGACTATGAGATACCATTTACAAAGGCAGCCGAGATCGGAACACAAAAGGTGATACACGATCATGCGACGATTGGATTTGTTGTGACTACAGATGGAAGTGTGACAAATCTGCCAAGAGAAAACTATGTGGCAGCAGAAGAGCGGACAGTGAAAGAACTTCGACAGATTGGGAAGCCATTTCTTATTTTATTAAATTGCCAGAAACCGTATTCGAAAGAGACAGAACGTCTGAAATCAGCTCTTGAGGAGAAATATGCAGCACCTGTTTATCCGGTGAATTGTGAACAGCTCAAGGAAGATGATATTTATGAAATGATGCGCCAGGTACTGTATGAATTTCCTGTCACGGAAATAGAATTTTATATTCCGAAATGGGTAGAAATGTTGTCACGCGATCATAGAATCAAGAAAGATCTGATTGAGAATGTGAAGAAAATTATGGCTCAGATGTCGGATCTGCGAAGTGTCTCCGGAAAAGACTGGAAGACAGAAAGTCCATACATAGACCAGATCCTGTTGGATCAGGTAGAGATGGACACAGGGAAGGTTATATTACGGATTTCTTTCTGCCAGAAGTATTATTATGAAGTGTTGAGTGAGTTGACAGGAACTCAGATCCGCAGTGAGTATGAATTGATTTCTCTGATGAAAGAGCTTTCTTCTATAAAAGAAGAATTCAGTCAGATCAAGGATGCATTTGCGGATGTGAAGATGAAAGGCTACGGAGTAGTCAGCCCGAAGAAAGAAGAGATTCATCTGGATGAGCCGGTAATCATCAAGCAGGGAAGCAGATATGGAGTAAAGATCCGTTCCGAGGCACCATCGATCCATATGATTCGTGCGAATATAGAAACGGAGATCGCACCGATCGTGGGAAGTGAGAAACAGGCAGAAGACCTTGTTGCATATATAAAAAAAGAGAGCGAAGGTCCACAAGGCGTCTGGGGAACAAATATTTTCGGCAAATCAATTGAAGATCTTGTGATGGATGGTATGCGTAATAAGATTACGCTGATCAACGAAGAAAGTCAGGTAAAACTGCAGGATTCTATGCAGAAGATCGTAAACGACAGCAATGGTGGTCTGGTCTGCATTATTATATAGTGATCGTGAGCTTTTTTTTTACAGGAAAATATGATAAGATAAACAGTAAGTAAAATATGCAAAAGAAAGCGAGGAATTCAGTGTTGCTGAATCACCAACAGAGAAAGATTCTTGAATTATTGTGTAAAACAGAACATGTGACTGCGAGTGAACTGGCCGGTCAGCTTGGAATTGGCGTGAAGACGGTAAGAGTCAGGATCAAGGAACTGAATCCGGAGCTTGAGAAGAAAGGAATCCAGATTTTATCAAAGTCCAGGTACGGATATTATTTGGATCCAAGACAGCCGGAAGGTATCGAAGGACTGCTGAATCCGAAGGAGAATGAAGATCCGGTGATTCCGTCGAACAATCAGGAGAGAGTACATTTTCTCCTTGCATATCTTCTGAACAGAACGGAATATATCAAGTCAGAGGAGCTGTGTGATTTTCTTTATATTTCTAAGGGGACGCTGACGAATACACTCCGGCAGGTTGAGGAAACTTATCAGAAGTATGGTATTACAGTTCATAAGAAGCCGGGATATGGTATCCGTGTGGAAGGCAGTGAATTTAATCTGCGTCAGTGTATGGTGGATGTCTTTGTAAAGCAGGATAGTCTGGAAGGAATCGGAAGACGTCATCAGACGGATGAGATCGAGACACTGGGGAAAATGGTCTATCAGTGTCTGAAGAAATATGAAATCGAACTTTCTGAGATTGCTTACAATGACTTTGTGGAACATATTTATGTGGCGATGCGAAGGATCCGTCAGGAGAAATATGTTGAACCGCAGGCAGCGGATATGCTTGGAAGAAAAGAGAAGCAGTTTGTGGAAGAACTGACAGAGCTGGTGGGCACGCATTATCAGATTCATTTTTCTCGGGATGAGAAGAATTATCTGACACTGCAGCTTGTGGGGAAGGTTTATATCGACAGTGAGACAGAACAGGAAAATTTCGTGATGCAAAGCGAGATCGACCGTCTTATTACTGAGATGCTGGAGATGATCTACAGGGAATTCCATGTTGATTTCAGAAATGATTTTCATCTGCGTATGGAGCTGAACCGACATATGGTTCCGTTTGTCCTTCGTATGAAATATCATATGATCCTGCGAAACCCGATGCTGGAAGAGATTCGTAAGAATTATGTGCTTTCTTATACGATGGCGTCCCAGGCGGCAATTGCACTGGGGGAATATTTTCAGCAGTCGATTTCAGAAGATGAGATTGCCGGACTCGCAGAGGTTCTTGAACTGGCTTTGGAGCAGCAGGAGAATGAACAGAAGAAGTTTTCGATTCTGATCGTATGTGCATCTGGGAAGACGAGTTCAGAAATTCTCAGATATAAGTACAGCAGAGAATTTAAAGAGTATATTGAAAAGATTTATGTATGTAATCTTTATGAACTGGAGAACTTTCCGTTTGAAAAAGTGGATTATGTATTTACAACGGTACATATCTCTTCTTATGTACCGGTACCGATTTTGGAGATTGGTTCCTTTCTGCAGGACAATGACATTGACAGGGTGAGAAAACTTTTTGCAAGAGAGAGTAAGGATTTTCTGCAGAAATATTTTAAGAAGGAATTATTTTTTACGGATGTGGAAGGAAAGACGAAGGATGAGGTTCTGAAGAACCTGTGCCGGAAGGTTGAGCAGGAGAAGGGACTTCCGGAGACATTCACTGCATCTGTTTTGAAGAGAGAGGAACTTACACCAACAGATTATGGCAATCTGGTGGCACTTCCACATCCGGAGCGTGCCTTCCAGGAACGTGCTTTTGTTGCAGTGGCAGTTCTGAAAGAACCGATATTCTGGTTCCGGCAGAAGGTGCAGGTCGTATTTTTGACGGCAATCGGAAGGGAAGAGGATGAGAATCTGCAGCAGTTCTATGAGGCAACGACAGATCTGATCCTTCGTCCGGCAGATGTGCAGAATCTGATTCGTCATCCGGATTATGACAGGTTGATCCAGTTATTGCGCAGAGCAGAAGAATAAAATGTATTTAATCTCCTTGATGAATGTGATTATATGTTCAGTGATTCAAAAGTGACCACATTGATTGTGGTCATTTTTTGAGTGGAGCTTTTTAAAAATATATGTTAAATTAAGGTCAGTCGAGGGACAGGAAAGGAAATGACGATGAGACATCTAACATTGATCTGTATGGCAGGTATTTCAACGAGCCTCTTAGTGAATAAGATGAAACGGCTGATTCGGAATGAGAATCTTGAAATCGCAGTCACAGCGATGTCGGAACGTGCATTTCAGGGTTACACAGGTCAGACAGATGTTCTGCTGCTTGGTCCGCAGCTGGGACATCGGTTCGAAAGCCTGAAAGAACAGTATAAGTCCAAAGGCATCCGCATAGACAGGATTGATCCGGAGCGTTTCGGAGCAATGGATGCGAAGGCTGTACTGGAGCAGGCATTTCCAGACCTGTCTGGACAAATAGGTGATAAATAAAATAAATTAAAGATAGGAGAATGTATCATGGCAAAATTTACTTATGTAGTACAGGACAACGAAGGAATCCACGCAAGACCGGCGGGAATGCTTGCAAAAGAAGCAAAAGCTCTTGAGGGAGTTAAGGTTACAATCGCTGGAAACGGAAAAACAGCTGACGCTACAAGACTGATGGCTATCATGGCTATGGGTATCAAAAAAGGTATGGAAGTTGAAGTAACAGTTGAAGGTGAGAACGAAGAAGCTGCAGCAGCTAAGATGGAAGAGTTCTTCAAAGCAAACCTGTAAGAGAAAGTCATACATATACTCATTTAATTTCTAGTTAAGGAAAGATGTTTTAACAGATCGATAATAAGGATTAGCCCTCCGGAAGAAAGATCTGTCAGGACATCTTTTTGTTTTTATTGATAAAACGCTCCGCTTAGGATGCGCACTGCGGCGTACAAGGTAGGCGTCGCAAGCGA
>OLOC01000767.1_pt1 | contig 22091 bp, 17 predicted proteins | sample 1643111 | NCBI WGS metagenome assembly OLOC01 (sample SAMEA3136633, study PRJEB25190) | human gut metagenome
CGCCGGCCGGCCTGTCCACGCTGCACACGCTGGCACTGACCAACCGCGGGGATGCGGCCGCCTCCGACATCGCGGCGCTGGCGCATGCCGTGCAGGACGGCGTGGAGGCGGCGTTCGGCGTCCGCCTCGTCCCCGAGCCGGTCGTCGTCGGCATGGACCTGCGTTAGCCGCCCAAAGTCCCATCTCGTGCGCGTTAGATGGGACTTTCGCGGGGTGGAGCAAGGCGGGAGCGTGACCGTGCGTCCCCGTTGCCGCGTACTGTGGTAAGTCAAGCTAAGCCAAGGAGGAGTCATGCCATACGTTATCGCCCAGCCGTGCGTGGACGTCAAGGACAAGGCTTGTGTGGACGAGTGCCCGGTCGATTGCATCTACGAGGGTTCGCGTTCCCTGTACATCAATCCGAACGAGTGCGTCGATTGTGGCGCATGTGAGCCGGTGTGCCCGACCGAAGCCATCTTCTACGAGGATGACCTGCCCGACGAGTGGGCTTGGTACAAGGATGCCGCGGTGAGTTTCTTCGCCGAGGTCGGTGATTTCGGCGGTGCTTCCGCACACGGCCCGATCGGCCACGATCCCGAGCAGGTGGCCGCGTTGCCGCCTCAGAATCAGGACTGATCCGCCCGGTATCATTCTGCAGGCCGTCGCCTTGTGCGGCGGCCGCTTTCATAGAGCACGGTTCCTTCGCCGGGTGACACGCCACGGCCGGCCGGAGGACGTCGAGGAAAGGACCAGCATGGGCTTTCACGCTTATTCATCGCCATACGATTGGTCTCGCATCGCCCCGTACAAGACAAAGGCGGCACAGGTGCCGGGCGGCATCGTCGACCTGTCGGTGGGCTCTCCCGTCGACCCGGTGCCGCAATCCGTGCGTGAGGCGCTTGCCGCGGCCTCGGACGCGAAGAACGCGCACGGTTATCCGGCGACGGCCGGATCCGGTGATCTGCGCGACGCCATCTTCGAATGGTTCCGTGCCGTGCGCGGCGTGGACCTGCAATCCATCAACGCCGACGTTGTGCCCACGGTCGGCTCCAAGGAGGCCGTCGCGCTGATGGCCTCGCTGTTGCACCTCGGCGAGGGCGATGTCGTGGTCCAGCCGAAGGTCTCGTACCCCACGTACGAGATCGGCACGCAGCTGGCCGGTGCGAGCGTGCTGAAGGTCGATGACGTCTCGGATGTCGACTCATGGTGCCATGTGCCGGGTGTGAAGGCGGTATGGGTCAATTCGCCGTGTAATCCCACCGGCGGCGTGCTGTCCGGCGGCTGGCTGTCCGATATCGTCGCGGCGGCGCGTCGCATCGGCGCGGTGGTGCTGTCCGACGAGTGCTATGCCCTGATGTGCTGGTCGTCGAATTCGCGTGATTTCCACGTGGACGGTGCCGAGGCCGGTGCGTCGACGCCGGTGTCGTTGGCGACGTCCCCGTGCGCGTTGAACACCGCCGTCTGCGATGGTACCGCAGACCGGATCCTGGTGCTGTACTCGCTCAGCAAGCAGTCGAACATGGCGGGATACCGGACCGCGTTCATCGCGGGAGACGCCGGCCTGGTGCGTGAGATGTCGGCGTACCGCAAGCAGATCGGGCAGATCATCCCCGGTCCGGTGCAGTCCGCGATGGCCGCGGGATTGCGTGATTTCGATGCGGCGAAAACCCAATGGACGCGCTATCGCCGCCGTCTGAAGACGCTGGTCGGCGCGCTGCGGTCCGCCGGATACGACGCCCGCATGCCGCAGGGGGCGCTGTACGTGTGGGTGCGGGCGAAGTCGGGCGACTGCTGGCGCGACATGGACGATCTGGCCGCGCTCGGCATCATAGCGAGCCCCGGGGAGTTCTACGGAGCGCCGGAATGCCTGCGCTTCTCCGCCACCGCGAGTGACGATGCCGTCGCCGACGCGGCGAGGCGTCTCTCGCGCTGATGTCGGTCGGCTCACCCACCGGCTCACAATCCCAGCGACGCCGCGCCCTTGCCGTATTTGCGGCGTATCGCGTCCAGCGCCTGCTCCGCGTCGCGCTGCCGCACCGACCGCGTGACGGTTCCGGCGGACTGTGCCTCGGTCTCCTCCAGCACGTCATCCAACGTCGGCTGCACGGTCGAACCAGCCGACCTCGCCAATCCGCTCGCGCTCATGCCGGCGAGCCGGATGTCTCGCGGCAGGGGAGTGCCGGGGCTCCGCATGGCGGCGACGCCATCCTCGATCCCCAGCATCCGGCACAGTAGCTCTACGGATTGCGGATACAGCGCGGCGGCCGTGTCCTCGGCGCGTTCCATGGTGTGCGACATCGACTTGTAGCTCAGATCGGCGAACCGCAGTTTCACCGTCACCGTCCGCGCCACCAGACCGCGTCTGCGTAGCGAGCTCGCCACTTCGTCGCAGCACCGGCGCAGCAGGTCGCATACCCGGCGCATGTCGCGCGTGTCCTCGGGGAACGTGCTCTCGGAGCTGATCGACTTCTCCGGAGTGTACGGCGTCACCTCACGCCCATCCATGCCACGCGCGGCCATATACAGGCCGTGGGCCATGGTCTGCGAGCCGACGGCCGTGGCCAGCGTCTGCTCGCTCATCTTCGCCAGGTCGGCCACGGTCTTCACGCCCCACTCCGCCAGCCGCCGCTCCAGCGAAGGCCCGATGCCGGGTATGCCCCGCAGCGGCATCATCTGTACGAACTCGGCGTGACGGGCGACGGGAATCAGCAGCATGCCATCAGGCTTCGCATTCGTCGACGCCATTTTCGCGACCAGCTTGTTCGCGGCGACGCCCACCGAACAGGTCACATGGAACCGCGAGGCGACCTCCTGTCGTATCCAGGCGCCGATCCGGGTCGGCCGTTGCCAGGCGAGCAGCGCCCCCGACACGTCCATATACGCCTCATCCACCGAAACCTGCTCGAACCGGTCAGTGACCTGGCTGAACACCTCTTCGACGATGCGCCGAGACATCATCCGGTAGTAGTGCATGTCCACCGGCAGGAACACGCCGTCCGGGCACAGCTGACGGGCGCGGGCGCTCGCCATCGCCGAATTGACGCCGTAACGCCGTGCCTCATAGCTCGCCGCCGACACCACCGAGCGCGTCCCGGTGCCGATGATCACCGGCTTGCCTTTGAGTTCGGGATGACGTGCCACTTCCAGCGAGGCGTAGAAGGCGTCCATGTCGATGTGCAGCACCGTGCAGCCGGTCTCGTCATGCCCCCAATCGCGTTTGGCGGCGGCCAGTCTAGGTGCGGTACTCATATCCCTTATCGTACCGTGCCGGGCCGGGATGGAGCGGGCCTTGCCGTACCGGTTGGGGAGCGGCCGTCGCAATCTCTTTGCCGCCCGCGCGTGGCCTGGCCTGCCGGAGCGCAGGGCGCCGCGAAATTGCTGGCGTCGCGCTGCTGATCGTCGCGGTGATCGTCACGTTCACGGGCGACTCGAATCCGGCGCGTTGACCCGTCGTCAGGCCCCGTATGACGCCGCGTGCGGCACACCGTGTTGCTGAAGTCCGGGGGACGATGGTAAGATGCCATGTTGTTGCGCCAATGTGCAACATGGAGACATGCCTGAGTGGCCGATAGGGGCACCCTGCTAAGGTGTTAGTCGTGTTTAGCGGCTCGAGGGTTCGAATCCCTCTGTCTCCGCCGACTAGGCTCCGGACGTTTGCCCGGGGCTTTTTGCTTTTTCCGGGTCTTTCTCGAGGGACGTCAAGAACGACTATTGCAGCCCGTATTATGGCAGCAGGCTGGAGCCGCCGGCGCGTGGGTCGATGCTGTGTGACTGGTAGGGAATCGGTAAGCCGCGAAAAGCTGAATGTCCGCTGGGATTTGTGCGGTCATGATATGAGAAAGCCGGTCGTGCATAATCCGCGCGACCAGTCATCCGGGCAAGGCGTATCGTCCCTTGTAGCGAAGCAGGGGGGGCGGAGGTACGCCATTGTCCGTCCGTCTCCAAGCAGTCATTCTACCCCCTTCGTTTACCGTGGCATAATGATGTCATCGTTCACATAGTAAGAAAGATGCCGCCGCAATGTGATTGCATATGCCGGTTTCCCGCGCGTGTCGCACGTCTGTGCTTGTGTCGTAGGGGAGATTCGCCCGCGCGTGTCGTGTCCGCTTACTGGACAGTAGCTGACGGGCGTTAGACTGAGAACCATCAGGACGAGATGAGCGAGGAGCGTACGATGGGGCACATCCGGGGAAAAGGGCATCACAGGACGACGGCATCGCATTCGCCCGTCAGGGCGCTCGTCGTCGTGCTGGTCATCGTGGCGGTGCTCGTCGGCGGCGGATGGCTGGTCGTGCGGCATATGCAGGCCGCCGCTCCCGTCGCGAAACCGGACAAGGCCGCGACGGTGACCCGGGTCGATCTCGACAACAAGCAGGCCGTACCCGAACCGGTTGTGGAGCACCATGGCAATTCGCCCGACTGCCCGGACACCGACTGCATCTCCATGCTGGTCAACGGCGACCTGCTGTTCCATCCGAACCTGTGGAAGCATTTCGCCGGTGCGAACACCGCCGCCACCGACGGCACGGCGTTCGATTTCACGCCGCTGTTCGAAACCATGAAGCCATACATCCAGGCGTCCGACATCGCCGTGTGCGAGTTCGAGACGCCGATCGCCAAACGCGGCGGTCCCTACACCGGCTATCCGGTATTCAACGTGCCGCCGGAGGTCGCCGATGCCGCGGCCTCGGTCGGCTACACCGCCTGCACGCACGCCACCAACCATTCATGGGATCAGGGTGCCGACGGCATCGCCCGCCTGTGGGATACGCTCGCGTCCAAGGGCATCGCGCAGACCGGTTCGTACAAGAACGAGGAGGACTCCACCAAGCCGCTGGTCATCGACTCGCCCACGGGCGGCGGCAAGCTCGGCCTGGTCACCGGCACGGTGTCGCTCAACGGCATGACCGCCGACCATGACTGGCAGGTCGACTGCCTGCGCGAAGCCGGCGACCCCCAGCATCAGTCCGACATCGACCGTGCCGTCGCCAAGGCCAAGGCCGCCCGTGAACAGGGCGCCGACGTGGTGGCCATGGCCATGCATTCGGTGCAGGAATACATCGACTACGCCGATTCGTGGCAGGTCTCCGAGGCGCATGAGCTCGCGGACACCGGCGCGTTCGACGTGATCTACGGCGCCGGATGCCATTGCGCGCAGCCCATCGAGAACTACAACGGCACGTGGATCATCTACGGGCTTGGCAACACGGTGACGGTCAGCGCCCCCGCCAGCAGAATCGTCAACAATCAGGGCGTGACCGCCCGCATCCAGTTCGCCGGCCGCAAGGGCGTGGCCGGGGCATGGCGCGTCAGCCGCATCGACTGGGTGCCGACCGCGAACATGCGGCAGGGCTCATACCAGTGGTGTCCGATCTCCAGCGACCATCCCAACGGCACATGCTGGTCCGAATCGCAGGATGCGCAGGTGCGCCAGCGCATATGGAACGTCATCTATTCGATGGGCGCCGACAAGAACGTCGTGAAGGAGTGGAACATCACCGATGAAAACCGTTCTTGACACGTCCGACCGGCCGGCGCATGACGCACTGGTGGAGAAGAAGTCCGAGTTCATCGCCGATGTGTGCCATGTGGATGCGTTGGACGAGGCGCTGCTGTTCGTCGATTCCGTTCGCCAGCTGCACCCCAAGGCCCGGCATGTGGCGTACGCCGCGATATGCGTCGACGGCGATGGTCGCGTGCGGGAGAGGATGAGCGATGATGGCGAACCATCCGGCACCGCCGGCAAGCCCATTCTCGACGTGCTGCGGCAGGGAGATCTGATGAACTGCGCAGTGACGGTCACCCGGTATTTCGGTGGTATCCTGCTGGGGTCGGGCGGGCTGATTCGCGCGTATTCGTCCGCCGCCTCGCTGGGCGTCAAGGTGGCCAGACTGGCGTCCATCGAGACGTGCCGCAGATACACGACAGCGCTGCAGTACCCGCAATTTGACGTGTTCCGTCAACTCGCCTCGGATTGCGGGGCCGCGCTGGAGAATGAGCGGTACAGTGACCGTGTCGTACTGGACGCGGTGGTGCCGGTGGAGCGTGAGCGGGAATTCCTCCGGCGCGTGCGTGAGACGTTCAGCGCGACGGTGACGCCCGAATCCGGTGAACTGATAAGCCGTCCCGTCGCAATCTAAACAGGTGCGATGTTATGCGCAGCATGACTGGGGGTGGTTTTGCAGTACTCAGCTCACCCGTCAGCAGGAACGCAATACTTTGCGGAAGATATGGTTCGGTTCGGCGACCCTCGGGTATGGTGATGACTATGAGCGAGATGCAACGACATGATGACGAGGCCACGGCGCGCGAGGCCATGGCGCAGACTGCAGCGCAGTCTCAGCCCGACAGCGCCACTGACTCCACGCCCTTCGAGCCTCTGACCGCCACGTATGAGCGGCTGCGGCACTCCACCGATAGCGCGGAACTGTCCGAGTTCGCGCGCCGTCCATTGCCGGACCGTTCCGATCAGGCGGCGTTCTCCCGTGCGACGGCACTGCTGGAGGCCGTCGCCGGCAACCGGCACACGCCGTTGGAAGATCGCATCATGCTGGCGGAGACGATGCCGTTCCCGAACATCCTGGTCAAGCTGTCGACGGACCCGAGTCCGGACGTGCGCAGGGCCGTGGCGGCCAACGAGGACGACAAGAACTGGCTGGTGGGGCGCCTGACCAAGGACGAGGTCCCCGAGGTGCGCGACGCGGCGCTGCGCAACAAGCGCACATCATGGAAGATGCGGCTGGAGGGAGCGCAGAACACCGATCTTGACGCCGACACCCTGGACGTGCTGTCAAGGCTCGGAGTATCGGAGGAATCCGGTGCCCCGGCGATTCTCGCGACGATGGTGCGGCGCGCGGTGGCGTTGAACCCCGGCACTTCGCAGGAGACGCTCGACCGGTTGCGCGACGACCCTTCGCCCGAAGTGGCGAAAGCCGCGGCGAGCCGGACCTCGGACGCCTCGTGACGCATCATTGCGCGACACCCTCCCTGCGCTTCCTCCTGCCACCCCCGTACTGACCCCGTTTCGTTCCGACCCGTCCGCCGCCGGCGGATCAGGCGATAATCGCGGGTAAAATCTGGCGCAATTCGCGGTATACGTAAGCGTGCCGAGCAAAAGCGGGCTTACACTAAGGAATATGACAGAGAGTACAGAAAGTGCGGAGCGTCTCGCGCGTCCGCTGATCCATCTGGCGCGTCTGGTTGGATTGGCCACGAGCTACATCGGCATGAGCGACGACTATCACGAGATCGATGATGATGTCCTGAAGGCGTTGCTGGGTGCGTTGGGCGTGGACGCCCATGACGATGACGCCATCGATGATTCCGTTGTCCGTATCCTTCGCGAGCGCCACGGGCGTCTCGTCGCCCCGACCGTGTTGCATGTCGTCGGCAAGGAAGATCGTGTGCTGCTCAACACCGGTATCATGCAGATTCCCTCCGCAACCATCACACTGGAAAACGGCGACGAATACCAGGGTGCGCTGGAGCCGGGAGCCGGAGACGGATCGCAGGCGTACGAGGTCGACGGCAAGTTCGTGGCGACGGCATCCATCACCATACCCGCGGATCTGCCGATGGGATACCATACGCTGCATGTCAGCGTGGGCGACCGCACGCAGGACGCCACGCTGATCAGCGCCCCCGAGCGTATTCCGATGCTGCCGGCCATGGAACATGACCAGCTGTGGGGCTGGATGGCCCAGCTGTATTCCATCCGGTCCGCCGGATCCTGGGGCGTGGGCGATTTCGAGGACCTCAAGACCCTCATGGTCGATTCGCACAGCAGGACCGGCGCCGATTTCATGCTGGTCAACCCGCTGCACGCGTGCGAGCCGGTAGCGCCGCTCACCCCGTCGCCGTACCTGCCGATTTCCCGCCGCTTCATCAACTTCACGTACATTCGTCCCGAGGCGATCGAGGAATATGCCGGCCTCGGCGATGAAGTGAAATCGCAGATCGGCGAGCTGCACGCGCAGGCCGAACCGCTGAACGGGGACGCGCAGATTATCGACCGTGATTCGATGTGGCGCGTGAAGATGCACGCCCTGTGGCTGATTTTTAAGGCCGGGCGCAGCGAGGAGCGTCAGAAGGCGTTCGACGACTACAAGAGCACGTCCGCCGAAGGGCTTGAGGCCTACGCCACGTGGTGCCTGTGCTACGACAAGTGGGGCGCGCCGACCGGCGAAGCCGACAGCTGGGAGAAGCGCCTCGACAAGAACAGCGACGAGGTGCAGGGGCTGCGTCGGCAGTTCCCCGACACATTGGACTTCTACCGCTGGTTGGAATGGATCGCCGACGAGCAGCTGGGAGCCGCTCAGCAGGCCGCGAAGGACGCCGGCATGCAGATCGGCCTCATGGCCGACATGGCGGTCGGCGTGCATCCGTCCGGCTCCGACGTGTGGTGGAACCCGGAGTGTTTCGCCAAGGGCGCCACGGTCGGTGCGCCGCCGGATTACTTCAACCAGCAGGGGCAGGACTGGAGCCAGCCGCCACTCAACCCGATCGAGCTGGAGAACACCGGCTACCTCACGTATCGTCACATGGTGCAGGGCATGTTCGCCCATGCAGGCGCGGTGCGCATCGACCACATCCTCGGCCTGTTCCGCCTGTGGTGGATCCCCTCCGGGCACACGCCCAAGGACGGCGCCTATGTGCAGTACGATTCCGAGATCATGCTCGGCATCCTGGCACTTGAGGCGTCGCGCGCCCACGGCGTGGTCGTCGGCGAGGATCTGGGCGTCGTGCCGGACCACGTCTCGACGTCGCTGTCCGCGCATCAGGTGCTGGGTTGCGCCGTCGAATGGTTCGAGCAGATGGACGGCAAGTTCCGCGCCCCAAAGGATTGGCGAGAGTTCTCGCTCGCCTCGGTGAACACGCACGACCTGCCGCCCGCAGCCGGATATCTCGCGTACGAGCACGTCGAACTGCGCGAGCGCCTGGGACTGATCGAAGGATCGGTCGAGGACTTCGAGCAGAACGCGCGCGCCGAGCACAAGGCCATGATGGTCATGCTGATCGTCAACGGCTATCTCGACCCCGACCTGCTGAAGGACGAGAAAGCCCACGAGCAGGAGATCGTCGAGGCGCTGTACCGCGGCCTGCGCGGCTCCCCGTGCAAGCTGCTCGCGGCGTCCATCGTGGACGGCGTGGGAGAGCGCCGCGCCCAGAACCAGCCCGGCACCAACAACGAATATCCGAACTGGCGCATCCCGCTGGCCGACGGCAAGGGCAATGTCGTGCCGCTGGAGGAGCTGTTCTCCAACACGCGTCTGCTCTCGCTCGCCAAGGTCATGCAGGGGCGCTGAGGGTGCGATATGGGCATGCCATCCGGCCGTACATGTCGTTCGGCCGGATGATGAAGTGTGTCGTGTGGCGTTGCGAAATGTCAAAGGTGGCGTTATCATAGAGGATTGTTGTGTTTCCCTAAGGGGTCCTTCAAAGCGCTTTCCCACTCGCCATCGAGGACTTTCAGGGAGCCCACGGATAATGAGGCCGAAACCGCCAAGCCTGACCAGCGCGGCAGTCCAAGCCCGGAACACAATAAGCAAGAAAAGGTACACCAGTGAAAACTTTCACTCCGAAACCAGCCGATTTGACTCATGACTGGTACATCATCGACGCCACCGACGTGGTGCTCGGTCGTCTGGCCACTCAGGTCGCCACGCTACTGCGCGGCAAGAACAAGCCGACCTACGCGCCTCACGCCGATTCCGGTAACCACGTGATCATCATCAATGCCGACAAGATCGCTCTGACCGGCAACAAGATGGGCAAGGAACTGTACTCGCACTCCGGTCGTCCCGGTGGCCTGCGTCGCGATAGCTACGCCGAGCTGCTGGCGAACAAGCCGGAGCGCATCATCAAGGCTGCCGTCAAGGGCATGCTGCCGAAGAACCGTCTGTCCAAGGTGCAGCTGGACCGTCTCCGCATCTTCCGTGGTGCCGAGCATCCGCACACCCCGCAGCAGCCGCAGGTTTTCGAGATCGCTCAGGTCTCGCAGCAGGCCAAGTGAACCGAAGGGAGATAGAGAATCATGGCTGAAAACACCAACGACTCCGCGGTTCAGGCAACCGAAGAGGAGCTCACCAGCTACACCACCGAGACCAACGCGGGTGCCGGCACCGGCACTTCCGCGATTGCTCCGGGCTACGGCACCGGCCGCCGCAAGGAAGCCGTCGCCCGCGTGCGTCTGGTTCCCGGCACCGGCAAGTGGACCATCAACAAGCGCACCTTGGAGGAGTACTTCCCCTCCAAGCTGCTGCAGCGTGAGGTCAACTCCCCGATCGTGCTGCTCAAGCTCGAAGGCAAGTTCGACGCGATCGTCCTCGTTGACGGCGGCGGCACCACCGGTCAGGCCGGTGCCATCCGTCTCGGCGTTGCCCGCGCTCTGAACGCCATCGACCGTGACGCCAACCGCGCCGCCCTGAAGAAGGCCGGCATGCTGACCCGCGACTCCCGTGTCGTGGAACGCAAGAAGGCTGGTCTGCACAAGGCACGTCGCGCTCCGCAGTTCTCGAAGCGTTAATATACGCCAGTTCTGGCTATCGCGAGGCCCTTTCGGAAACATCGTTTCCCGAAAGGGCCTCGTTCGTTATGAGCACCTCTACTGCAGCCTGCGCATCACGCTGATGCTGAGTGCGGGCATCGTCCATACCGCCGACCCGTTAACCGTAGCGTCGCCGTCATCACGGGCCGACGCGGAAGCGCCATGCACGGTACTGGCCGCAGACATGGTCGCCGAAACATCCGCGCCAACGCCCGGGGCCTGCTCGTCATCCTCGAACAGCACATCGGCATGCTCTGTGGTGGCGCCAAACAGATCCAGCTTGTCCTGCTCGGCCAGCGACGCCTGAATGGTCTTCAATAGCTGATGGATGTTGTCCTTCTCGCTGACGGACATGGTCCAGTTGCTGCGCAGCGCCTGGTTCTTGCCGATACGCTGCAGCCGATCGCCCGGCGCCGGCCGCAGTCCGACCGCGGTCGCGGAACTCCAGTCACACTGCCAGGAGCAGTCGCTCGGCAGGGTGAACCGGCGTACCTCGTCGACGCCGTTGATCACGATGAGCACATCGACCTCATCCTGCGAGAGCAGTCGCATCGCGAAGCTGCGTATCGTCGTGTCGAACCAGTCCCGATCCATCGGCGTGGTGCCGTCGGGCAGATACCATTGCACGCGGCTCGACGGCTTGAACAGGCCGAGCTGCGTGAGCCGCGTGAAGAACTCCTCGTGATGGTACAGTCCCAGCGACTTGCGTATCGACAGCAGTCGGGACACCGTATCCAGGCGGTGCATCTGCATGGTTTTGCGGGTCTGGTACATCCAGTCCCAGTTCAGCCAGGTGATGTCGTTGTCCTGCGCATAGGCGTTGTTGTTGCCGCTCTGCGAGTTGCCGAATTCGTCGCCCGCCAGCATCATCGGCGTGCCCAGCGACAGCATCAGCGTGCCGAGCATGTTCATGGCGGCCTGCTCGCGTTTGCGGATGATCGCCGGGTCGTCGGACGGCCCCTCGACACCGAAGTTCGCGGAGTGGTTCACGTTCGATCCGTCGATATTGTTCTCGCCGTTGGCCTCGTTGTGCTTGACCGCGTATCGGGTCAGGTCGGTGAGCGTGAATCCGTCGTGGCACGAGACGTAGTTGATCGAGGACACGCATCCGCGCCCGGGCTCCGTGGCGAACAGGTCGGATGAACCGCACAGTCGCGTGGCCATCTCCTGCATGCCGATACCGCTGGGCGCCCCCGGTTGGGTGTCGGTGATCCAGAATCGGCGCACCGTGTCGCGGAACCGGTCGTTCCACTCGCTGAACGGCATGCCGAATCCGCCGGTCCTCCATCCCTGCGGCCCCAGGTCCCAAGGCTCCATGATGAGTTTCAGGTTGCCGAGCAGCAGGTCGGAACGCAACGCATACAGGAACGGGTGATGCTTGGTGAAGTCCCCGTCCAGCCGCGCCAGCGACACGCCGAGATCGAATCGGAACCCGTCGATGCCGATGCGCTTGGCCCAATACCGCAGCGAGTCCACGGCGAACGTCACCACGTGCGTGTTGGTGAAGTCGAAGGTGTTGCCGCAGCCGGTGGTGTCCTCAAGCCGCCCGATATTGCCCTTCTGACGCCGGTAATACAAGAGCGCGTCCAGACCGCGCCAGCATGTCGTCGGCCCTTCCACGCCGCCTTCGCAGGTGTGGTTGTACACCACGTCCATGATGACCTCGAACCCGGCCTCATGCAGCGCGCGCACCATGCCGATGACCTCGTCGCGGACCGCCCGGGCCCCCTTGCGCTGGGCTTCGGCAGTGGCGTACGAAGGCTCGGGGGAGAAGTAGCTGAGTGGCGAGTACCCCCAGTAGTTGTGCCGCCCGCGCTCCTGCAGGAACAGCTCATCCTGCTTGGCCTGGATGGGCAGCAGCTCGATGGAGGTGACGCCCAGGGATTGCAGGTACGAGAGCGTGGTCGGGTGGGCGAGGCCCGCGTACGTGCCGCGCAGTTCCTTGGGCAGCCAGGGTGCGTTCGCGGTGAATCCCTTGACGTGCAGCTCGTACAGCACGGTCTTGCTCCACGGCACGTGCGGGTGCGAAGGGTCGGCGTCGTGCTTGCTCTTGTCCCGGTCGTCGATGGCCACCGACACGGGCATGTTGCCCAGTGCGTCGACGGTGCTCATCGGCCCGAACGCTGAGCCGCGCACCTTGCCGTCCTCGCTGACGTCGCACTGGTATGAGAACGCGGCCGGCGACAGCTTCATGCGGCCGTCGATCCCCTTGCCATACGGGTCGAGCAGCAGCTTGTACGGGTTGAACCGCAGCCCCTTGCTCGGATCCCACGCGCCGTCCACTCGGTAGGCGTAGCGCATGCCGTCCCACGCCTTGGGAAGATGCACGTACCACAGGCCGTAGTTCGGCCCATCCATGCGGAACAGCGTCTCGCGCACGTACATGGGCTCGATGATGCGCGTGCAGACGGCGTGCTCGTGTATTTCGTTGATGAACGGCGTTGCTGAATCATCGAAGATGCGGATGGCATCGTTGAAGAAGGCGGTGGGTTGATCGACCTTCTCGTAGATGCAGAGCCACACCTGATCGGCTGTTTCGGAACGGACGATGACATCGGCGCCGCCGTCTTCCGTGAAGTACAGGCCCGGTCGTGTCGCATAGCGATGAGGGATTGCATACCGCTGAGGTATCGCGTGTTTCATACACCCATTGTAGCGGTGTCGATTTTCGTCCGTGTCGGAGCGGGCGAGGACGGGTGCGGGCCCGTGTTCCAGCCGCACAGCGCGTCCATGTAGGGGTCGGTGAACTGCATGGCCGCGCCGATGGCGCCGCTGTTCTCGTCGCTGCGGCTCAGCCGAAGGGTGAGATGGTCGGTGCCGAACACGCTGAGGGCCGTGACCCGCCGCTGCAGGTCGGCGATGTTGTCGTGGTCGAGGTACAGCGCCGCCTCCCCGCCGATGACGACGTCGGCGCAGATGACGCACCGCACGTTGGCGATGGCCAGCGCCACGTGGTCGAGCCAGTCGTTCATGCGCTCGCGGTGATGGGTCTCGCCTTGCTCCAGCACGCTGAAGAAGCCGGGGATGCTCTCGTAGTCCTCCGGCAGGTTTTCGGGAGAGCAGTAGGCGGCCATGCAGCCGCGCCTGCCGCAGTGGCACGGTTTGCCGCCTGGGACGAGCGTCATGTGTTCGATGGCGCCATCGCACAGGTTCGGGCCGCGGTGCAGGCGGCCGTTCATGATGAGCGCGCCGCTGGGTCTGCGGTTCAGGTACAGGCATATGGCGTCGCTGATGGCGGTGTCGTGCAGCGTTTCGGTCATGGCGATGGCCGCGGCCTCGCGGATTAGTTGACGCGGGTAGCGCACCGACTGGGCGATGGTGTCGATGGTGACGCCGGTCGCTCCGGTCGAGTCGTTGAAGGTGATGACGGTGCCGTCGGCCGAGATGGCACCGGGGATGGCGAAGGATACGCCGAGCACGGGGCCGTGGGCCTTTTCGGTCTCCGCGGCGAAATCGTTGATCGCCGAACCCATCCGCTGGTAGTAGGCGTTGGTGTTGGCATAGGGGAGCGTGCGCGAGAGGGTGGCGATGGGGCACCCCTGCAGGTCGATGGCGCATAGGCGCAGGGTGCTGCGGTGCATGGTGACGCCGATTGCGGTGCGATGACTCGGGTTGAACCGGTAGCTTTGGGATTTGCGGCCGCCCGTGGAGTCGGTCAGGGGGCCGGAAGCGATGATGCCGTCGTGTTCGAGCGCGCGGATGTTGCCGGTGATGGTCGGCAGGCTCAGCTGCAGATCGAGCTGCAGCTGGCGCTTGGTGACGTTGCCGTGCGTTGCGAGGTGGCGGATGATGGCCTGCCTGTTGCGCGTCTTGGTGATGTTTCGGGTTGTGGCGATGTCGGTGTCCGTGGTCGTCATTGGAGCCTCGTTGCTGGGTCGATTCCGTGTGGTGCCGGACGCATGACACCGCTTTTAATAAATAATTTTATAAAAGTTTGTTGACGAGTGCAACTTTTATAAACATACTTTATATAAGTTGTGTCTCGGAAATTCGTTTGATGGTGTGCGATGTCGCAAAAAGCGAACAAAAGATATCATTTCGTGGAATATCGGCAGCAAAACAAGGTTAAATGTAACAAATAGCAACAAATAAATACCAAAAACAAACACGAAACGCCGTCGTTTTTGTTCGTGTGCGTTTGCGCAGTGTATCACGTAGATTGTGACGTAGGCCACAGATGCGCAATAGCGAGCATGTGGATGGATGATCCGCCAGGTGATGGCGGCAACGACAACGGAATGAAACCACAGCTAGTCGAGGAGTATTCATGGCAGAAGCAACACAGGTCGAGGCGCCCGCCAAGCCGAGCCCCGAGGAGAAGCGCGCGGCGGCCGAAGCCGAGGTCGACGCCCTTGTCAAGAAGGGTCTCAAGGCCCTTGACGAGTTCGAGAAGCTCGATCAGAAGCAGGTCGACCGCATCGTCGCCAAGGCGTCCGTCGCGGCCCTGAACAAGCATCTGGTGCTCGCGAAGATGGCCGTCGATGAGACCGGCCGTGGTCTCGTCGAAGACAAGGCCACCAAGAACATCTTCGCCTGCGAGCACGTCACCCACTACATGGCCGGGCAGAAGACCGTCGGCCTGATCCGCGAGGACGAGGTCATGGGCATAGACGAGGTCGCCGAGCCGGTCGGCGTCGTCGCCGGTGTCACCCCGGTCACCAACCCGACCTCCACCGCCATCTTCAAGTCGCTGCTGGCACTCAAGACCCGCTGTCCGATCGTGTTCGGCTTCCACCCGGGCGCCCAGAAGTCGTCCGTGGCCGCCGCGAAGATCGTCCGCGACGCCGCGATCGAAGCAGGCGCACCCGAGAACTGCGTGCAGTGGATCGAACACCCGTCCATCGAGGCGACCGGCGCGCTGATGAAGCACCCGGGCATCGCCACCATCCTGGCCACCGGCGGCCCCGGCATGGTCAAGGCCGCGTACTCCTCCGGCAAGCCCGCCCTCGGCGTCGGCGCCGGCAACGCTCCGGCCTACATCGATACCGATGTGGACATCGAACGTGCGGCGAACGACCTGATCCTCTCCAAGCACTTCGATTACGGCATGATCTGCGCCACCGAGCAGGCCATCATCGCCCACAAGGACGTCTACGCGCCGCTCGTCAAGGAGCTCAAGCGCCGCAAGGCATACTTCGTCAACGCGGACGAGAAGGCGAAGCTGGAGCAGTACATGTTCGGCTGCACCGCCGGCTCCGGCCAGAAGCCGGTCCTCAACTCCGTGGTGCCGGGCAAGTCCCCGCAGTTCATCGCCAAGGCCGCCGGCTTCGAGATCCCCGCCGACGCGACGATCCTCGCCGCCGAATGCAAGGAGGTCTCCGACGACGAGCCGCTGACCCACGAGAAGCTCGCCCCGGTGCAGGCCGTGCTCAAGGCCGACGACAAGGAGCAGGCCTTCGAGATGTGCGAGAAGATGCTCAAGCTCGGTGCCGGCCACACCGCCGCCATCCACACGAACAACGAGGCGCTGGTGCGCGAGTACGGCTTGCGCATGCACGCCTGCCGCATCATCTGGAACCAGCCGAGCTCGCTCGGCGGCATCGGCGACATCTACAACGCGATTGCCCCGTCGCTGACCCTGGGCTGCGGCTCCTACGGCGGCAACTCGGTGTCCGGCAACGTCCAGGCCGTGAACCTGATCAACATCAAGCGCATCGCTCGGAGGAACAATAACATGCAGTGGTTCAAGATTCCGGCCAAGACGTACTTCGAGCCGAACGCCATCAAGTACCTGCGCGACATGCACGGCATCGAGAAGGCCGTCATCGTGTGCGACAAGGTGATGGAGCAGCTCGGCATCGTCGACAAGGTCATCGACCAGCTGCGCGCCCGTGACAATCGCGTCACCTTCCGAATCATCGACTACGTCGAGCCGGAGCCCTCCGTCGAGACCGTCGAGCGCGGCGCCGAGATGATGCGCGAGGAGTTCGAGCCCGACACGATCATCGCGGTCGGTGGCGGCTCCCCGATGGACGCGGCCAAGATCATGTGGCTGCTCTACGAGCACCCGGAAATCTCCTTCTCCGACGTGCGTGAGAAGTTCTTCGACATCCGCAAGCGCGCGTTCCGCATCCCGCCGCTGGGCGAGAAGGCCAAGCTCGTGTGCATCCCGACCTCGTCGGGCACTGGTTCGGAGGTGACGCCGTTCGCCGTGATCACCGACCACAAGACCGGATACAAGTACCCGATCACCGACTACGCGCTGACCCCGTCCGTGGCCATCGTGGACCCGGTGCTGGCCCGCACCCAGCCGCGCAAGCTGGCCTCCGACGCCGGCTTCGACGCCCTGACCCACTCCATGGAAGCCTACGTGTCCGTGTACGCGAACGACTTCACCGACGGCATGGCCCTGCACGCGGCCAAGCTCATCTGGGACAACCTGGCCGAGTCCGTCAACGGCGAGCCGGGTCTCGCCAAGACCGACGCGCAGGAGAAGATGCACAACGCCGCCACCATGGCCGGCATGGCGTTCGGCTCCGCGTTCCTCGGCATGTGCCACGGCATGGCCCACACCATCGGCGCCCTGTGCCACATCGCCCACGGCCGCACCAACTCCATCCTGCTGCCGTACGTGATCCGCTACAACGGTGCCGTCCCGGAGGAGCCGACCAGCTGGCCGAAGTACAACAAGTACGTCGCCGACAAGCGCTACCAGGACATCGCCCGCATCATCGGCATCGACCCGGGCAAGACCCCGGCCGAAGGCGTCGAGAACCTGGCGAAGGCCGTCGAGGACTACCGCGACAACAAGCTCGGCATGAACAAGTCCTTCCAGGACTGCGGCGTGGAAGAGGACTACTTCTGGAGCGTGCTCGACCAGATCGGCATGCGCGCTTACGAGGACCAGTGCACCCCGGCCAACCCGCGCATCCCGATGATCGAGGACATGAAGGACATCGCCGTGGCCGCATACTACGGCGTGCCGCAGGCCGAAGGCCACAAGATTCGCGTCGAGCGCGAGGGTGTGGCCGCCACCGAAGAGGCGTCCGAGCGCGTCTGACGATGGCATGACATCACCCATCCCAGGTGATTGAACCAATGTGGGGGTCTTCCTATGCGGAAGGCCCCCACAATTATTTCAGGCCATTCCTGCCTCCCGCTGGCGGGAGGTGGCACGTAGTGCCGGTGAGTGGTCACGCGGATTCAGTGATTACCTCCGCTAATCTTCTCTTCGCGACTACCCACTGAATCCGTCAATTACCTGCCTTGTCTCCCTCCGCGGCGGTGATCGCCTCGGCTATCGGATCATGCCGGAAATCGTGGTTGCGATACTCAGGATCATCCACCGGCAGATGCTGCACCAGCGTGTCGAACACCTGACTGTATATCTTGCCGTGATCGAGCACCGCGTCGAGCACGTGACCGCCGAACGTGCGATCGTCTGACAGAAAATGCTCGTGAAAACCGGCGACGGCGGCTCCATGAAACATCTCCGGCGAGAAATATCCCAGCATCGTGCCCTTCACGTCGTGCCGCAGGAACATCGCCTGCCGGTCGGCGACCTCCACCAGAGTCGGGTACGGGGCCTGCTGTTTGATGACCGCCCTCGTCTTGATGAAGCTGAAAGTGCCTCGCACGATGACCGAGAAGAACGTGTTGGCGCGGCCGTTCGCCTCGACGATGCGGTTGTTGAGATCCTCCAGGCCGATATCGCGGCGCTCGCACTGGTATTGGAACGCGGCGTGATGCACGTTCGCGAACGGCATGGTGAAATCGTCCGGCACGCGTTCCGCCACGCCGCTTTGTCCGACCTTATAGGCGACGCCGTCGAGGATGATGAGCTCGCCGTCGAGGATGATGAGCTCGCCGTCGAGCCCTTCGCCGGTTCCGATGCCGGTGTCGCCGTGGGTGAGCAGTTCGCCGATGGTCGTGGTGCCTTCGAGCAGTCCGGGCACCAGCAGCGCCAGCGTGCCGTGCTGGTACAGCTGGTTGGCGTGATGCGCCGTGATGGGTTTGATCTGTGCAGCTTGCGATTTTGTCACGGTGATTACGATAATGCAGCACGCGGGGCGCTTCAACGCGGGCTTCACATAGGGGAGCGCCTGCGCTGTGACCTGCCTCACGAACAACACGGCCACCTCATCCCGCCAAAGTCCCCTCTGCGGCCTCTGAAATGGGACTATGGTCGGGGAGGGAGTCGGATAGGAAGGGGAGGCGGATCGCCGCTATGCCAGGTGAGGACAGATGATGATGACCGCTATGAACACCAGTAGCAGGCACATCGCTTCGGTGACGCCGGCGATCATCGGTTTCGCGTTGCCCGCGGAATCGCAGCGGTATCGCCACTGACCGCGTCAGCAGGACGACCGCGACGACACCCAGCCACATATTGACGGCGAACCCGGTGATGGCAAGCGCCGCGTGCCACACCCATGAGGCCACCAAGTAGGATCGCTTCCCGTATTCGCGAATCATCGTTTTGACGAACAGCACCGAGCCATACTGCGTCAGCGCGAAAACGATTGCGGCCGTCAACGCCGCCTTCGGCACGGAATACGCCGGCCACCATGCCTGCACATCAGTCCAGGAACGCCAGTCAGGCAGTACGCGAATGCCCTGCCGATACTGCGCCACGGCATCGCACGAAACCTGGCTGCCACCAGCCCCGCATAACGGCAGCAGCCGGTCCCCGAACGAGGCGATGACCACCGTCGTCATCGATGTGGCGAGCACGGCCACGGCGTTGCCGTTTTGCACCGGCGATGCCTGCTGCTTGGGGTTGTTGCCGGTTTTGTTTCCGGCATCGGCCGTCACCTTGACCGTGAACGATGCGGTCTGGCCGTCATAGGTCACCGTGATCTTCGCCGCGCCGGACGGTTTCGCGAAGTCGTAGCGATAGGTCACGGCCTCATCGGTCGGGTCGATGGCCTTCGTGGACTTGCCGGACGCGAACTTCACGAATTCGGCGGTCGTGACGGTCTGCTCCTGATGTTCCTGCACCCAGGTCTTCTCGATCTCACGGAACTTCGCATCGCCGACCGTCGAACGCAGCGCGGCGAGGGCGAGCCTGAATGTCTCTCCCAAGTTGGTTGTCATCGTACAGCACGAAAACCGTGCGCGGGGCCGTTTGGTTACTGCCTTTCCCGATAGCCCATTGAAAATCGCGTACGGATAGGTGTATCGGCGCACTGAGAGGCGAGAATAATGGGCTATCTGCATTTCGAGGGGTTGATGGCAGAGTAGAGGCGCTCCGGGAACCGCATGATTCCAACAACCGTAGGGCAGTGATACCGAGGGTATCGTGCTCTGACAACCTCACGAAACGCAGATAGACGTTCCCGAGGCGCCAAATCAACCTCACGAAACGTAGATAGCGCCGAGGGGCGGCAGCCCTGAGGGGATATGACAGGATTCGGGCGTGCGACACGCCCGCGGAGCCGTGTGGCCGGTAGCCCGGTGGGCTGCCGGTAGGCGACGCCGAGGGGCGGCAGCCCTGAGGAAATATGACAGGATTCGGGCGTGCGACACGCCCGAATTCCCTATAGGTACCCCTGGTGCTTTAATTAACAAGTTGCCTGTTTTGGGCTCGCAAATTGGAATCAAAAAAGCGAGCGTGGAACAAGGGGTCCGTTTCGACGGGCTTCTTGCATGTCTACGCACTGATGTGGTTATGGCCGCGAAAAGTATTTTCGTGTGTCATGCTCGCCGGTGCCCTTTAGCAGGATGGTAATAGTCAACGAATCGCTAGAAAGGGCGGACGGCAATGGCGGGACAGAAAATCCGCATCAGGCTTAAGTCCTATGACCATGAGGTCATCGACCAATCGGCGAAGAAAATCGTCGAGACGGTGACGAACGCGGGTGCCACTGTGGTGGGCCCGGTTCCTCTGCCGACCGAGAAGAACGTGTTTGTTGTTATTCGTTCTCCTCACAAGTACAAGGATTCTCGCGAGCATTTCGAGATGCGTACGCACAAGCGTCTCATCGACATCGTGGACCCCACCCCCAAGGCTGTGGATTCTCTGATGCACATCGATCTGCCTGCAGATGTCAACATCGAGATCAAGCTGTAAGGGAGGAGGGATCGTTATGACTTCGCAAAGAGGTAGCCACAAGGCTCTGCTGGGTCGCAAACTCGGCATGACGCAGGTGTGGGACGAGAACGGCTTCTTCGTCCCCGTCACGCTGGTGGATGTGTCCACCAACGTGGTCACGGCCGTCAAGTCCGAGGAGACCGATGGCTACAAGGCCATCCAGATCGGTTACGGCCAGATTGATCCCACCAAGGTGACCAAGCCGCTCGCTGGTCACTTCGCCAAGGCCGGCGTGACCCCGCGTCGCCACCTCGTTGAGGTGCGCACCGAGGACGCCGCCGAGTACGAGCCCGGCCAAGAGCTGTCCATCGACGCTTTCGCCGAGGGCTCAGAGGTGGATGTCACCGGCACCACCAAGGGCAAGGGCTTCGCGGGCACGATCAAGCGCTGGGGCTTCAAGTCCTACCGCCGTACTCACGGTTCTCACAAGAACGAACGTCGCCCCGGCTCCGTCGGCGCATGCGCCACTCCGAGCCGTATCCTCAAGGGCAAGCGCATGGCCGGCCGCATGGGTCACGTGACCGCGACCGTCCAGAGCCTGACCGTCATGTCCGCTGATGCCGAGAACAATGTCCTCGCCATCAAGGGTGCCATTCCCGGCCCCAAGGGCGGCATCGTCCTCGTCCGCACCGCAGTGAAGGGAGTCTGATTATCATGGCAAACGTTACTCTCAACGTCACTGACGGCAAGGGCCAGGCCACTGGCTCCGTTGAGGCGCCCGCCGAGCTCTTCGGCCACACCGCCGACGAGGTCCAGGCTCACGTCCCGCTGATCCACCAGGTCGTCGTGGCCCAGCTGGCTGCCGCCCGTCAGGGCACGCACGCCACCAAGACCCGCGGCATGGTTTCCGGCGGCGGCAAGAAGCCGTGGAAGCAGAAGGGCACCGGTCGTGCTCGTCAGGGCTCCATCCGTGCACCGCAGTGGTACCACGGCGGCACCGTGTTCGGTCCGCAGCCGCGCGACTACTCGCAACGCACCCCCAAGAAGATGAAGGCCGCGGCCCTGCGCTACGTGCTTTCCGATCGCGCCAACGCCGGCCGCGTCGTCGTGGTTGACTTCGGTGTCACCGACACCCCGTCGACCAAGGCCGCCATCGCCGCGCTCACCCCGGTGACTGAGAACAAGTTCACCACCGTGGTGTTCTCCCGCGATAACGTCAACGAGTGGCTGTCGGTGCGCAACATCCCGACTGTTCACCCGATCTTCGCCGATCAGCTCAACACGTACGATGTGGTCACGGCTCAGTACGTCGTCTTCACGAAGGAAGGCCTTGAGGCCTTCGTCGACGCGAAGACCAAGCCGGCCGCCAAGGAGGCCTGATCATGGTCGCTATTCACAAGCCAGCACATGACATCATCCTGAAGCCTGTCGTCTCTGAGAAGAGCTACGCCCTGTCCGATCGCGGCCAGTACACCTTCGTGGTGGCCCCGAACGCGAACAAGGTGCAGATCAAGCAGGCTATCGAAGAGATCTTCAAGGTCAAGGTGACGAACGTCAACACCCTCAACCGCGCCGGCAAGCGCCAGCGCACCC
>OLOC01000779.1_pt1 | contig 21825 bp, 21 predicted proteins | sample 1643111 | NCBI WGS metagenome assembly OLOC01 (sample SAMEA3136633, study PRJEB25190) | human gut metagenome
GCATTTTACTGGTCTCGGCATAAACTGCTCCTTTCTCGCTTTTCTTATATAATAGTCCTATAAAAGGCATATGTCAATAATATTTTGACATATGCCTTTTATGAATCAGCTACTGTTCCTGCAATGTATGTCCATCCCTATGGAACACGGAAGGTCCGGAATCGTTTGATGGCTTCACGCAAGGGGGATGCTCCGGCACAAACTAAATACGTCTGAAATACCATATTCCCAAACATTGTAAGGAAAAATATCAAAAAGCCATATCGGAACCATTTTGAACTCATCCACTGCAGGATTGGTTTATTTCTTGAGCATTTTAAATCTCCACCAAGCTTACTAAAAAACTGGCCACGTTCACACAAATGATTACAGAAAAATTTATTTCCAACGAATATTGCTATTCCTAACGGCACCAGGGTTTCCTCTCCTGCTCCGGTCAGCGCAAAACCGAGGTTCACCGAACCTCGTGCGCCCTTGGTCGGAGTCTGTTTCCCATCATTCGGAATAACTGCCTGTGCATCCTTTTTTACAATAAAGTCTCCTGCAGTGATGGATACGCATCTAACATAAACTGTCTTGCTTCTCTGCAGTCATCCGGGGTAAGTTCGCCAGCTACATGAAACCATTCACCATTCTTAAATGCACTTGCTATTGACAATCCTATTTTCTATCTAAAATTTTATTAAACTGACTAAAGAACGTTGAAGTTGTTATTATCGCTGCCAAAATATCACTGATTGGCTCAGCCAAAAATACCGCAAATACTTTATTCTGGATAAAATGCGGCAGGATAAAAATCAACGGAATCAACAGAATCAATTTTCTTAAGCAGGCAAGTAATAAACTAACTTTCGCCTGCCCCAATGCCATGAAACTCTGCTGACAAGCAACTTGGAATCCAAGAGAAAAAATACCTGCCATGTAAATTCTTAACGCCCATGCCGTATACGTGATTAATTCTGTATTATTTGAAAAAATACCTGCAAATATCTTCGGAAACAGAAGCATAATCAACCAGAAGCATCCCGTAAAATTTGTACAAATTGTAAATTGAGTAAAAAATGCTTTTTTTACTCGATCTCTATTGCCTGCACCATAGTTATAGCTCATGATTGGCTGTCCACCCTGACAAATTCCCTGCAATGGTAATGTTGCAAGCTGGCTAACGCTGGTAATAATTGTCATAGCCCCTACTGCGAGATCTCCGCCATATCTTGACAAACTGGAAGTAAAACTGATAGACAAAATACTTTCCGTAGATAACATGACAAATGTAGATATGCCAAGAGCAAGGCATGGTAAGATGATTTCTTTTTGCAGTTTAAAGTTTTCTTTTCTAAGATGCAGAATCGTCTTCTTTCCTGACAAGAAACGAAGGATCCATATCGCCCCTACAGCCTGACTCAAAACAGTGGCGAGTGCAGCTCCCTTTACTCCAAGATGAAATACGAAGATAAAAATCGGATCAAGAATGATATTGATTACAGCACCAAGCACTGTTGTCATCATGCTGATCTTCGCAAATCCCTGTGTCGTAATAAATGGATTCATTCCCATCACGATCAAAACAAAAATACTTCCAAGAATATAAATCCTTGCATAATCCACGCCATAAGGAAGTGTCTTATCGCTAGCACCAAACATCGTCAGTAACTGTGGCGCAAAAGTAAAGAATATCACCGTCAAAGCTGCGGCCATAAGCATGAGGATTGCAAAACAGTTTCCAAGAATCTTTTCAGCTGTCTTATTATCTTTCTTTCCCATAGAAATCGCTGCACGCGGTGCACCTCCGGATCCTGCCAGCATAGCGAAGGCATTGATCAGCATAAGAATTGGTGTAAACAATCCAACGCCTGTTAATGCTGCGGCACCGACACCTGGAATATGTCCGATATAAATACGGTCAACAATATTATATAAAAGGTTGATGATTTGAGCCACAACAGCCGGTATTGCAAGCCGGGCCAAAAGACGTGATATTTTTTCTGTTTCCATAGCTTGTGCGTTTGACTTACTGTTCATATCTGTGTTCTCCTAAATATTTTCTAGTCATCTCAATATAATCAAATTACTTATGCAGTCTCTCCCCTGAGTGTTCTGGTATTCTGGCTAATGTATCAAACAACTGATATAACACCATCATTATAGCACACAAACCAATTAACAGATCCTGCTTTAAATCAGCTACCGTCAGTTTTGGCAGAGGCACACCATCCCATGTTCTTCCCTGCGTTTTTAACACTCATCCTGCCATGATTCTTTCCACTCTATGGATTGATGTTCTTTTTCCTTCATATCCACCAACTTTCCAAATTACTACTTGCCCACTTCCGTAAAGAAGTATTCCAATGTATCTACAAACATATTTGCATCAAACAATTCTTTTATCTGTTCCCGATTCATCCAAGCAACCTGTGTCACTTCGTCCGTTGTAGCATTGCCCAAATCAACCTCTCCATCATACTCAAACAACCAAACATCCATAATATCATTAAAGATTTTTCCCTCAATGATTTTTCGTGTCTTTGTAAAAAGCACTTGTCCATTTTCCGGCATTAAATCAACGCCAACCTCTTCCTTTGCCTCTCGAATTGCTCCCTGCAAACTATCTTCTCCCTTCACAACCGAACCGCCTACACATTCCCACATCAAAGAATATGTTGGCTTATTTGCGGAACGCTGCGAGATAAGGTACTGTCCCTTAGAATTACGAATCCAGACATGCACCACCAGATGGTATCCGTCTATCGGTAACTGTTCTCCTCTGATATGGTCTTTCCCAAGAAGTTCTCTATTCTCGTTATACAAATCCCATATTTCTGCGTCCGGCACATACTCCACAATATCCCCAAAGTCTGCATGTAAAGTTTTGCAGATTTTGCTAAGAATCGTTAGGCTCACCTCTTCATCACGGCGAAGCTTTGTCATTGTATTAGGAGCAATTTCTGCCTTCTTACGCAAATCCGATTTGCTCATTTCTTTATCCACTAATAATTTCCACAATCGTTTATATGATACAGCCATAATAGTATCTCCCATTTTATTTCCTATTTCGGTTACCCAACCAACTTATCCAACATCTCGATAATCTTTTCTTTCTCGCCACTACCATTAGTCATAAATCTCAGTAATGGAACTTCATACAACTCCATTATATGATTTTTTAACAAATCTCTTGAAGCCTGAACGGTATCCTCTTTATGGTATTCATATCCGTCAACTTCAATCGCCAACACAGGCTTTTTACCAATTCTGTTATAAATCAAAAAATCTAAATGTGTTGCTGGATTCATTGCATACTGACATTCCTGCTCATTTAATAGTTCTGGATTCTTAATCAACATATTCAACGGAAAATGACAAACAACATCCAGGCTTGAATACTTGTTAGCAGAGATAATGTCCTCTATCAATGAATACATCAGATTTTCCGAATCATATTCTGATACTTTTTTGTGCTTCTGCAAGTATACCCTTCTTTCCTCAGTATACTGCTTGTAAAGGTAATCAAAAATCGAATAAATCTTGCTTTCAGTAACCTCAAAATTATTATACTGAATATAATCAATCAAATCTGTTATATTGTGCTCTTTTGATTGCTCATTTCCAGTTACAACCAACATCAATTTCTTTTTGGCTCTTGATACAGCAACATTGATTAAATATGGATCATCTGCAAAATCAGATATTTCATCATCCACGGTAGATATAATAATATTCTCTTTCTCCTTGCCCTGGAACTTATGCACTGTAGCAGCGTCAATATCTGTAATCTCCTTGCTTAAAGCTTCTACCTGATTTTTGTACGGTGCAATAATTCCGGTTTCTTCCGGATTTGAAACATATTTTGGTATAATCTCATTTTTAATAACATCTATCTGGCGCTGGCTATAATGGTTACGCTCATGATTTCCCGCTACCGTTTTTACTACCGATAAAACATCCTCTTCACCCTTATCCGTTGTCATAATAATCAATTCACCACGATAGAATTTCTGGTTACAGAAATTGATTATTTTGGGGTGACACCTATAATGTTCCCGCAACAATGTTTGTGTTACATTTGGCATAACATCCAAAATGGATTGCAGAAAACTGTTTGTATACTGATATCCTTCACTCACATTAAAGCTGTCAAATATAGCTTTTGCTTTGGCTTTTATATCATCTGTAACAACATTGGGAAGTTGCTTGGTATCCCCCACAATAACAACATTCCTTGCACAGGACAATGCCAACGCACCCGTTGCAATATCTACCTGTGATGCCTCATCCATGATAAGGTAATCATACACCACATCTGAATTCAGGCTGTTTCTTGATGAAAATGTTGTACTTAATATAACCGGATACTCAGCCAATACATCGTATGGTTCCTTCCACAAATTATCTTCACTAAAAGTTTTCCTACTACTGTTACCTTCATATTTCCTTGCCAGTTTGTCTTTTAGGACAACCATTGACTGATTGCATAAATCCTCAAGCAAATTCTTATTAACACTATTTAAATACTTTTCAATATCTGCAATTTCCGCAGACAACTCCGCCTGCTTCGCACGATAATACATTGCTTGAAAGGTTGTAAGTATCTTTGAAATATTCTGCTTATAAGTGCCCCAATCGGTTACTCCATATTTTAATAAGGCTTTTATCTTAAACCAGAATCCTATTGCCTTTTTTTCTTCTGAAATCAACTGACACTCCTGCCACAATACCATCCATTGCTTTGAAGATAGTTTTTTCTTGAACTTAATACTATCTGTATGAACATCTGATTCTTTAACATATTGATTGAAATATTCCTGTTCAGTAACCAACTGTGAAAGTTCCTGCCTTAAACACGCCAGTTTTTCCTGCTTATCAAAAACACTTTTTAACTGACTGGATTGCTCTGCTATTTCCTTCTGCAAAACACTTGGATCTTCTCCCGTTTTCCACGACGAAAAATCGGGATAAGCGGCGTCCTGATGCTCAACAAATAATTTCTTATTTTTAGAACTTCCTAATGTCGCAGCAATAAAACCCAAATTGTATTTTGGAGAAGATAATTTTTCATATACGTTTTCTGTTGCCGAATTATTATTAGATACTATCTGTACCGTTTTCCCTTGCATCAATATATTGGCAATAATATTTAATATCGTCTGTGTCTTGCCTGTTCCGGGAGGTCCCTGTATAACACTAATTTGATTCTCCATTGCATTTTTCACAGCCTTATACTGACTGTTATTGCATCCAAATGGGAAAATTGGAATGTATTCCCGTCCTATTCTTTTCTCTTGCAATAATGATGGATTCAAATACTTTGCTAAAGCTACATCACTACCCACAAAAGAAATCTTGTCAAACTTCTTAGACAATAATTTTTCACCAGTCTCTTCATTCTTAAGATTACTCAAACCTGCAATTTGCTTTATATATTCAAATACATTTGATGACTGACTCTGGGCAAGACATGACTCTATAATATGCAAGTCGTTCCGACGATAATCTCTTTCACTACCATCGCCAAAACAAATGTGCCAATAAGACTCACTTCCGCTTCTAAATACATATATTGCATTAACATCAAAGAACTCTCGTCCTTCTCTGCTAATCCGATACATGTTAGGATTCAAAACCTCCGGATCAGTCAACTTTTCCACATTCAAATATGCATACGAGTATGTTTTTCCATTATTGAATTTTACATCCCATTTTTGGGTATTTCTATTGTAACCACATGACATTATTTCGGATGTCTTTATTTCACCCTTGATAATGACCATATAACATCGTGTATTCATTTATTCCTCACTACTTCTTATCTGCACGCTGATTGCCCTTGAATTCCTTCTCCACATAGCAATGTTCATGTTTGCCAACCAGCTTATCGCCCATATCTACCTTCAATTCTTCTGCAACAGTATGTGCTATTCTCTTTGCCAAGTTACTTTTGATTTCATCGTTTCGTCCCGGCCATAGTTTTACAATCACATGTGGCCTATTTTCTCCCTCGCAATCTAATGAAATCTACCATTATCAACCTTATCCCCAAATGAATCCGATGCCTTCCCACGTGTTGCAATTGTGACATCATGACCTGCGGTTAAAAGCTCATTAACCATATGTATACCAAAAAATCTTGTTCCACCAATGACTAAAATATTCATTGTTATGCCTCCTTGCCTCTATATTTCACCACTTTCAAACGCCTTTTTCACCTGTTCCAAATCGGAGTACTTACCTTTTATTATCTGCAAAATTTCTTCATCCGGTTGCCACAAATCCGGAACCATGATTGGCTTACATCCCGCTCTGTAAGCCGATAGTAATCCGTTTTTTGAATCTTCAAGAGCTATACACTCTTCAGGATTTTCATTTAACATTTCACAGGCTTTTATGTAAATGTCCGGCGCTGGCTTAGATTTTTCAACCATATCTCCACAAATAATTGCGGAAAAGCAATCTATAATTCCTGCGTCATTTAGATGTTTTTCCACTTCCCAACGCGGTGATGAAGAAGCAACTGCCAACTTGGCATTTGCATTTTTCAAATACTCCAACAAGACATACAATCCTTGCTTTAAAGGAACTTTATTATTTTCATAATAGTTTTTTAGAAATTCTTTTGTGTATTTACGCAATTCTTCCTGATTATACCGATCACCAAACTCTTCGTTCCAAATCTCATAAGAGGCAACAATGCTCATGCCTAAAGTTTTATAGACCATATATCCGGCTTTCCCAATACCAATCCTTTCACCAGCATAATCCCAAGCCTTTATAAACACTTTCTCTGTATCAAACATCAGTCCATCCATATCAAAAATAACATTCATTTTCTTTACCTCCTTTTAAAGTTCTATCAATCCGGCTTCGTCAAAATAATAAATATTCTCTTTCTTATAACCATACTTTGAATCTGGAAATGCTATGTGTGGCTCAAATGTAAAATATTTTACATCACCAATCTTCGTCTTATTCTCTTTTTCAATATAAATTCTGTCCCCTTTAGTTTTCACAATGGAATGTCCCAGGTTGCCCATAAAATCAAGATTAACAAATCCATTTTCCACTATGAACTCATTCATATGATAGTACAATTTCTCAAAGGTTGTTTCCTTCGTAGCAAAGCGTAACAATTCTGCATGTAATTTCTCTTCCATCTGGAGACCGCTTTTCCATTCCGGATTTTCAATCAGCCCTATATTCTCTACAACCATGCCGTTTTCTACAATAATAGTTCTCGCATAATCTCCCCAGATATTCCCCATCTGCGGACTTAAATCAATGGTTATTATATCGTTGTTCCCTATAACTCTATCCGAAGTTACATACTGCTTACCAGATACAGAAACGCATGTTTCATCTCCTGCAAATACAAATGCACCAACATCCCAATACCAGAACGAATCTGCACCCGACTCTAACAGTTTTTCCTCACAAAACTTTCGGATCTCAAGTAAATTCATTCCCGGCTTGATAATTTTCTTTATGTATTCTATAGTCTGTTTCGCTGCCAGCTGTATCCGACTGTAAGATTGCTTTTCTATCTGCAAATACTTTTCAATCAATTTAGGCTGAATCAGCGGATAAGTCCAGTTTTTAGGCAACTCATCCATAAGTTCAACCTTCTTCATCTCACTTTCCAGCTTACCAGAAAATTCCGTTATTTCCGCAAAACATAATAATCCAAATGTTTCCTCATCGGTCTCATTTACACTATTCTTACCCGTGACGGAATAAACGCATATTGGCTTAATATCAAACTGTATGGCACCTGTTTCTTCCTGAAGTTCTCTCTTAGCAGTTTCCAAAATGTCTTCTCCAACTTCACGATGACCTCCCGGAGCCTCATAGGTATCTCGTTCCTTATGTTTGCAAAATACCCATTTGCCATTGCTCTGCGAAATAATTACTGTAAATTTCAATAGTGAATCATCTACTGTATCATAAAATTTTACTTCCAACATATCACTTTTCTCCTTCCCATTCTGCCATAAACTCTTCAAGAAAGTCCTCCATAACAGTTTGTCTATGCATAGCCATTTTCTTTGCAGTCTCAGTATTCATCATATCTTTAAGCAACAAGAGTTTTTCATAAAAGTGATTAATACTTGTAGAATTATGGTTCTGATTATAATCCGCCTTATTCCTATTAGTCATAGGTTTTATATCCGGGTCATGTATTCTTCTTCCTTTACTACCGCCATATGCGAATGTCCTTGCTATTCCAATCGCTCCCATTGCATCCAGCCTGTCTGCATCCTGTACACATTTTCCTTCTATCGTGCTTGGCACAACCGAATCTATTCCTGCAAATGAAACTTCATCTATAATCTTACACACAGAAGCTATAACTTTATCATCCACGCCATTATTTTTCATAAATCCAACTGCATTTTTCTTTGCCTCGTGTGTTTCCGGTGAAAGCTTAACATCATCTACATCGTGTAATAAAGCTGCCAACTGCACTATCAACATATCCGCATTTTCTTGCTCTGCAATCTGCATAGCCAAACGATAAACCCTCATGGTATGATAATCGTCATGCCCACTACAATCATCCGCAAATATCTGTTTTACATATTTTATGGCATTTTCAATCATCACACCTACCTCCAATATCAATCGCTAATTCAGATTTAAAATATTCTTGAAGAATTCTAAAAAACCATCTTCAACAGCCAGCTGCTCTAATTTATCTTCCGGCAAATCGTAATAGTATTTATTCGTCTTTATATCAAGAGATATGCTATCCAACGGGAATCCCTCTTTTCTAATCGTGCTGTGAGGTTTATCTGTTAAAATAAATTTCTCGCTTTCCATAGACGGCTCCATTGTCTCATATATATGCGTATTATCCATTACAAAACAAATTGCATTCCTGTACCTTGCCACAAGATTCCCATATGCCTTTACCAATCCTGAATAATAATCTATCATTTCATCATCTGACAAACATTTTCCATTCACATTACGAACATGTACGCCAGGCTGGACCTCATCTGGGACATTATCAAAATACAATCCTGAATCACAAGAAAATACAGGAATTTGAAAAGCCTCATAATATACCATTGCTTTCAGCCTTGCATTTTCAAGAGGCGTATTGCCATCCTCTTTTACTTCCGGAACATTCTTGCCCTCTACTCTCAAATCATTTAATCCAATTAATTCTATATCTAACTGTTCAAGTCGGTTCCTCATTGCAGATAATTTTGCCAGATTCCCCGTTCCATATAGTAATTTCATTTTATTATTACCTACAACCCTTTCAAATCCTTTACATCACAATCTCACTATCAAAATACTGTTCCTGAAAATGAATCTGCTCCCTGATTTCTTCCTTGGTAAAAGTCATCCCTTCTGGTGCAACAACCCATTTCTCTTCCACATCATCATTCCTATGAACAATAGCGATAATCTTACCTGTGAACTTTTCTATCGCTTCATCCACACCTAATATGTAAGCATCCTGCTCTTCTCCGTCCGGTGCCATGATGCCTTCCACATACCCATAATTTATTGGATAATACATATCCTTATGTTCTGGGTGGTAACTGCCCAATGGTCTGTCAACAGTTACGGTTACTGTTCTACCAATAACAGGACTAATTTCTGCATACTCAATAATATCATGTCTCATTTTCTATTCTTCCTTTAGCAAATCCGCATATACCTTCGCTACAATGCTATTCGCATCCATTTCACAGGTAATAAGCTGTTCCTTAAGAACAGCAGAGAAATCTTTTTTTCTCCACCATCCGCGCATATGTTCCTCACCAAATTCTTGGCTTTTACTCCTTGTTTGATATCGTCTTATTGTCTCCTCAAATGGAATATCAAAATAATACGAATATACATTTGAACCATATAATTCGTTCGCCACCTTAAACAATGGATTATACCATTCATCGTACATAATTCCTCCCAGAATAACAATATCACTATGCTCATATCCATATTTCAAAAGTTCTATCATAAGCGGTAATGCTTTAGTATCTATGCCATCTTTAACCCGCAATATATTCCTTCTGATTTCATCTTGCGAAATGGGCATTGTATTGTAACCAAATTTCTTTTGTAATTCCTTAGCCACCGTTGTCTTTCCACTTCCCGAATTCCCTCTAAGTATAATTAGTTTTCCCATATCCTCTCCGTTACTCAAAATACCATTATCTTAATCAAAGCATAATTTTTACCTACAAACTCTATTTCTTCTAGCATATCACATCACATATTCTTCTTCAATAAACTTTCGCATTTTCTTGCGATTGTTTCTCAATTAGTAGTATTAAAAACTCCACTAGACTAATTCAGGTGCTATAGCCCACGCCATAGCACCCAAATCATTACAACTATCTGCTATTCCTATTTCGCTCACCCTTCTTCTCTCGCATGCCAGATTTATAAGTGAACCGTTTTTTCTCAGCGAGATGCAAACGATACCTCCTTGCATAGCACTTTCTCTGGTACGGTGAAAAAACAGCTTTTCTTGCCGGCAGTAATGAAACAGCTCGATTTACAGGAGCTGCAAGACTTGCGTCCCCATATCGAAACATAGCTTCCAGACTCTCCCTGCACAAATCCTCTGAAATGGTATCCAATCTTTTAAACCGCTTCATCCCCGGAACCTTTACAGCGATATGTTTGCCCTGTTTTACTTCAAATCCCAGCTTCTCCAGAAGAAATATAAAATGCTCCATATTTTCTGCACTGATAGCACAAAATAAGGCATCCTGCTTGATCCATTTGGAAAACAGGAATTTCCTATGATGGTAATATAGCAGGCAATTCAGTTACTCTGGATACAGCATATGCCAATGCAGGACTTCCATATGGTCCTATGCCCAAAAAACGGCATCAGGAAAAATAATCCCGATGCCGCAAAGAAAAGCTATCTAATAACAAAACAATGTGAAATAGAGTAATTGCGGTTAGTAGCAAAAGAAAAAGTCTCGGAAGCCGCTTGTTTAGCGGATTCCAAGACTCGCGGCTGTTCCGGGGCACACCACATTATCCTCAAAGGGCAAAATCCAGTATCCTCACTATCCTCACATCCCACAGCAAAACCCTCCGGCACTGCTGCGCAATTCCACAGCACATTCCGCAGTGCTAATCCTGACAATCCAACTTCTATCGCGTCCCATATAACAGTATCATCTTACACAGCAGCACTATCGCAATGTCACTTTCGCAGCATCATCCAAAGCATCCCACACACCCTGCAACACCAGGAAATATCAACGTTTCGCAGTGTTACCCATGCCCTTGTAGTTTCGCAGCACACTCACGCAGTGATGTTTCGTCTACTTCTATTCTATACAGAAAGCTGTAAAATTCAACGTGGATTTTTACAGCTTTTTCCGATATCACGTTGCTTATTTACGCCTCATTTTATCTGAGTCAGAATCCTGTATGACCGGGGCAGAAATGACAAAAAAGAACAGCAACAGAGCTACGCTGCGGTATTACTCTCTGTTGCTGATAGGATAATCATTTTTGCCTTTTACAGGATAATGGGGTGTGCCCTGTGATAGCGTCCCTATTCGAACTCTATAATGAGTACTGTATTTAGTGAGACAGATTTTCTTTTGGTACTATATGTTGTGCAGTAATTTCAATTATTCCATGGATTATTTGGTTTTTTGAGGATTTTTGCAACCAAGGTGCAACCGTTATCCCCCACTTTATATACCACATAGAAGGTGGGGATAAATCCACACAATCACACTATTACATTAATTCTTTAAGAGAAATCACAACAGCTCGTATATACTTACAATCTGCTTCTTTGTAATCTTATATGGTTTCCACTTTACTTTCATCTCATCAATTTTTTCTTTTGAAATATCATCATCTATTTTCATTTGCACAATCTCCGATAAAATTTCAACAAAATCAGCAGCATCGGACACCTTAATCAAAAGTTTTTTAATATCCTTTAGCTTTTGTACCGTAAACTGGATTTCTGGACTATGTTTTTTCTCTACCGTATGCGGTATGGTCTGTTCCATATTTAACGTTTTTTTCCCTATCTTCTTCGAGAAAATAGTTTGTCCGTATGCCGTTTTCCATACATACACCTTTACATACATGCCCGCTCGCTTCGGTTTATCTTCTCTAATCTCCTTTAATGTTATCTCCCCAAACGGAAGACATTCGATACTATCTCCTATTTCCAATGTCGCCATTTTCTCATTATTGAACAGCTGATATTGTTTATCACTATTGAGGAAATCACACTTTTCGTCCATCATTTGCTCTATAAGGTATTCAAATAGTGAATAATCTTGTACTCCTCTTAACTCTATCGGAATCCAATCTTTACCGTTTAGAGCCCCCACTAATCCACCAACCATGGATGCCAAGGTATCCGTATCTGCATTATTTAAATTGGCAGTCTCGTATACTGCCATTACAGGATCATCTGCATACTTAGAAAACAAATAGATCGAAATCACCGCCGAGACATTCCCCGCACCATTGATTCTCGAGTTATAACACCCCAATTTTTGAAGAGTATCATGTCCTAAATCCAAAATGCCTTGATTTAACGCTTCTTTTGCTATTTTTAAATAATCTATCGTCTCTAATACACATTCATTCCATATTTGATCATAATCGTATTGTGCATATCTTTCAGCTTCACATTTCCATATAGCGATATTACTCACTTCTGGTAGCTCACTCCACTGTTTCTCTTCTTCTATTAATACATCTATTAATTCTCCATAACTTAACACGGCATCCTGTTGTATCAATGTTCTCACTGCCATTGCATATAACATAGCTCCTATCAGTGCTCGCGGATGTCCATGAGTGTACATTCCATTTAAAACAACTTGCGCCATGATTTTTTCAATATTTTCTTCATTTTTAAATATATGGGGAATGATTCTCATTGCAACTCCATTTCCACCAGCCATAAAATAATCCTTTATTTCTAACGGCGAATTGCTTTTCTCATCCCATGGAGATATATTGTCAGCCCACTTTTGCGCAGCCCTCTTGGTCGCTCCGCCTCCGCCCCTCTCATACTTCAACCATGCCGGCAATTCTGCTTGGCGAAAAAAATTGCTCCACTGTCGACCTCTCAACAAACTTCTAGCTGTAGCAATAATTAATTGTGTATCATCACTATATTCACCCACACAAATTTTTTCCTCATGCGGCCAGTATCTTCCGCCCGCACGACGATTCCACTCCACATAGGTCCTTATGCTATTTTTATTCTTGCTAATATTTTTACTGTTTTGTTCATTCGGCCATCCCAATGCGTCACCTATTGCTGCTCCAATTAACGCCCCTGTATATTTTTCTTTTTTAGAATAACTCATTTTCTTCCTCCCTATACGGTTTTACTAATGGTTCTTCTCCGCGTCTTATTTTTCCACTTGTTGACACATCAAACAATTCCGGTGAAATAAACACATCGATTTTAGGGAATCCCATTACTTTCCATTCAACTATTTTTTGTCTTGCAATTTCCTCATTTTCAAATGCAATTCCTTTAATCATTGATACTGGAATATTCTCATAAACTAACACTTCTGCTTGATCATCCGTAGGTGCATTCTGTAACATGTCTTTTGTCCTGTTTTGTCTCCCTACATTTGCTGAAAACAATTCTCGAAATGCTTCTGCTCCTTTACAAATATATGCGCCATAACGAGTGGCTGCATTAACTTTACAAAATTGTGTCGTTTCGATAGTCGCAACTATAGGATCAATAAATAAAATTGCCCAATCAGAAAATATAGGGTTATTATCTTTTACTCTACGCAAGTACCACCAATTAGGATATTGAACAGAACAATTAATATAATCCGTTTTGCCATCCATACGTTGTTTATCATTTTGAATCAGAACATCTTGCTTTATAAAATCAACAGCTTTAACACCCTCGTTATTATTCAATATATGTAAAAGTATATTTGTATGGACAAAATGGCATAACCTAGTTATATTTCTCTTTTTAATTTCCTCATATATCTCATCTATCATTTTAGTTCCCTCTCATCATACAATGATGTATCCACTTCTAACAATAGTTCTGTTTTTTCCTCAGTATATGATAATATTAATCCTCTTTTTGCTCGCGTTATGGCTACATATAATAATTTTGTTTCTTCCTTTAAAGCCTCATCTCTGCTCTCATTCGCTAAAACCCTTTCTTCTGAGGGCAGATATTTCATAGAGCAAAAAGGCAAAAATACCATGTCAAACTCTAATCCCTTAGCTGAATGATATGTGCCTATAGAGATTTTTGCATTTAAATCCAATACCCCCATTCGATTTTTCAAAATCTGTGGGATAATCTTTTTTGCTCGAAGCTTTTCCTCTACTAAATCAACCAGTTCACGATTTCTCACCAAAATTGCAATACTTTGATTTCCAGACATTCTTATTGCAGCCTCTACTATCCAATCTAACTCTGCCTCTTCATCTTTGCATTTTACAATTGCTGGTAACGGAGATGATGCTGTTGGTAATACCGGTTCTACCAAATCCTGCTTATCTTCAAAATATTTCGATTTTGAAATAGCTACTGCAAATTGGGCTATTTCTTTACTATTTCTATAGTTACGATCAAAATACCATATCTTATTTTTTGCTATTTTTAATCCAGCTTCTCTCCACGACAAACGCGATCCATAAATTTGTTGTGCCACATCACCAAAAAAAGTAAATGTTCCATCCTCTGGAATAGCTTTAACAAGTGACTTAAGCATTATAGGAGATAAATCTTGTCCTTCATCCACTATAATATGCTTATACATTCTTTTCTCTGTATCATTCTCTAATTCTTCGCACACTGTTTGTGCTATATCTTCCCAGTCGTATAAATAACCTTCCTCTTTTCTTACTTCAAGATAAGCTTTATATACTTGGAAAAAATATTTTCTATTTTCCCTTATTATTCGCGTATCAAATCGTCCAACACGTTCAACTTTCTCATATTCATCAAGCGTTTTTATTCCCATTTTTTCTATCCAATTTATTTCTTCAAGAAAAACTTCTTCTGCTCTTTTTAATGTACTATTTGTCCCATTCACTGCTTTCACATTTTCCAATGCTCTTCTTACAAATAGTTGTTTTTTATTATCGCCATCTTCCATTCCCGAAACTATACCATTCCATCTCGGCATCTTGTTCCTATGTGCTAAATATCCTCTTGCAAACTTGTGATAATTTCTAACCTCAATATTTCTAGGAATTTCAGAACCAACTATAGCCTCTAAATACTTAACAAGTGTCGTATTAAAGGTAACTAACATCACTTTTTCCTTATCATCCAAAGTGGCAAGATAAATTGCTCTATAAATAGCCAAAGTTGTTTTTCCACTACCAGCTGTACCCAAAACAACATTGTGCCCTTCTGGTTTTAAATCTAATACCTCTAATTGTTTCCCTTTTGGCTGTGGTAATGCCATATTTTTTCCCTCCATACATCTGTTGATACTATCGCGTATCTAACGTTTCCATCATACACGCTCTATCAGGCATCTTGAAACTTTGCCTTTACGTCACTATAATAATCCCCTATTTACTACCCAACGACCATTCCTATTAGAACCTTCTCGTTTAAGCATTCCTTCTTCCTGCAACTCCTTCACATCTTTCTGAACCTGTTTTCTGGTCAATTCCATTTGCTCCATAAGTTGCGCCTGTGTCATTGTGGGATTTTTCGCTAATAATTCCAATATCGCCTTTTTTCTTTCGGCTCCTTTTTTCGGCTCCTTTTCGGCTCCTTTTTGGCTCTCTTTCAGCTCCTCATTTAAAAACTTCTCATGTATAAACAGCCTTGTGATAAAGTAAGTTCTTGCATCATCAGTTTCAAATTCCGGTTTTGGCGAACCATTCGCCTCCAAAGCATCTAAAATTTTCTTGAACCCCGTATTTCTACCTTCTGTCAAATGCAATTCTTTCAAGAAATCGCCTATTCTACGATTTCTATATCTCCTGTTTGAAACACGATAGCTCTTTAGTCCCTCAATTGTCACAGAGCGATCTGGGACATGAAAGCTCACAATTTCAATTCTATCAGCTTCAATACGAACTTCAATCGGCTCCCTCTCATCATATGCACGATGATATACTGCATTTGATAAAGCTTCTTCAATAGCCGCATACGGATAATTGAAAAATCTATCTGCCTCTGCTCTGTCCGGATGTTTTTCAACTTTCTCCGTAATCACTACATTTCTAATATACTGCAACGCTTCACGCAATTGCTGTTGAATAGGGCCTCTGAAAGTTTTTTCAATAATGTCATTACCGCCTAAACCACTCGGAAACTGTACGACATCTATCTGCGTGTACGGAAAGAACTTGTCCGGCTCCATACTAAAAAACATTAACCTTACATTTTTAGGCTTAGTATATTCGGGAAGTGTACAAATAATATTCATATCTCTGCACACCTCAACAAAATCCCCTGCCTTGGACTTCTCATACAGCGAACTTTTAACTTCCTTTAGATAATTTTGAATCAGTGTTATATTTAAATCTGACATCTCAGCCTCATGATTCACACGATCATCAAAGGGTACTCGATTTGCCAAATTGAATAAATCCTTCTCCTCATCGTCTGATGGTTCCACAGAATTAGACGCTTTACGGATATAATGAATTCGCTCTTTATTATCCTTTGCCATCGTTTTAGGTGATGAATATGGTCTACTGTCTCCACCCGGACACCACAGAATAATGAACGTCTTATCTTGATAAGTTTCTATACCAATAATTGGTGTATATGCCGGTCTAATGAGCTTACATTTCGCATAAATATCCTTTTGATATGCGTCCAGCTTATCCAGCGGCACACCAAGTAAAGGATACATCGGACGACCGTTATCCTCTTTCACACCTATAACAATATAGCCACCACCCCAGTTATCAAGGTCATTGGCAAACGCACAAACCGTCTTTAATGAAGTTGCCGGGTCCCATGTTTCTTTAAATTCAATTCTCGCCCATTCGACTACATCACCGGATAATAATGTTTTGATGTTTGTAGGTATTGCCATTTAATTACTTCCTTCCACCTATATATTTTACAATTTATCAACCATACAATTTAGCAAACTCACTAAAGTCAAAATCTGCATTCTTAGGCAGCCCATCCGCATATAACTCATTATTAAAATAACGATTTCTATAATTATAATTTGGATGCAATCTCTCCTCTACATCCGTTACACATTTTACCTTTTTACCTTCCAATCCATTAAATATGAAATATAGAGCATCTGGCTTAATATTAGAATGATCCATAATTAATGTATTATGTGTTGTTATAATCAATTGCCCTTTGATATTCTGAGAAACTGCTTTCATTAATTTCGCTGCCATCAAATCATGTATACCATTACCAAACTCATCAATAATGACACATTTTCCTGTAATAGCTACCATAAGATACGGTAGCAGATTCAATATCTCTTGTGTTCCACTCGACTCATAACGAAAGTCTATATCAAAATCAAGCGCATCTATCCTTTTATTTAGGAAAAGAGAATACCTGATTTTTCCATTCTTTTCTTCTCTATGATAAAAAGCTTTATTTACATCATCAAAAAGAGAGATAAAAAACTCGTTTATAAACTGTTCTATTTTATCAAGATTTTTTTCTTCTGACTTCTCTATGGTTCCACCTTCTAGATTTGCAAACACTGGACTAGCATAAATACTATTATCTTCTCTATTACTAGCTGTTTTATAACTTATACTATTAAACTCTGTTAATATATTCATCAGGTTTGGGGATATATTCGAATTCACATATGTTGCAGATTTATCATCCATTTCATGTTGCAAAATCGACAGAAAAGTATGCTTTCCCCAATACATTTGAATTTGTCTTTTAATTTCTTCCAAAAACTCTGCGGATTCAAATATATTTGAATTTATTTCTACTTTATCCTCTTCAATATCAAAACAGCAGCCCCTATTTTTTAATATCTTATATTCTAATCTTTCCCTAATCAAATCACTGTTATCAAATTCCATCAAATACGAACCTGTTGAGCCATTTATAATAAATCCAAACTCTAACATCATTGGCTCAGTTGTGTTAATCATTTTGTATTCATCTATAATCTTTTCAACTGTACTACTTGCCAACCTCGTTTTAATAAACTCCAACATCATTTCTTGCTTTATTGGAATATCATCCGGTGGCGTTATTTTATTATTCAGCAAATCCAATAGCATATCTTTAACACGCATTGTTCCTAATGTTTTTTCCAATGTTAAAAAAGCCTCCACAATTGTGGACTTGCCGCTCCCATTTGCACCATAAATTGCAATTATATGTTTAAACTCATCTTTTTTATTTTGTAAATCAATACTAATTTCCTTAAAAGATTTAAAATTCTTCATTTTCAGATAGGTAAACATACTCCACCTCCTATTTTTCTCTAAAATATCACTTTTTTTAACTTTTGTCAATTGATGCATTCTATTTTCATCTCTTTTTGTAATATTTTGTTACATTTTTTTTATTTTTACCATTGACTTATTCCAAAACATATGATACCTTATCATTGAATTAGCATTCAGCAACCTCGATTGCTAACAATCCCAATAATTAAAGAAACCAGCAGCTACCAACTGCCGGTTCCCAAAAGTACATAATAAAACTAAGTTATAAGTTATGATACCATGGGATTTACATCGTTGCAAGCGGAACGTTTGTTCAATTCTTTGATTATTGTTCACATAGATATAATAATTAAAGGAGGAAAATCTGATAATGAATGAAATTATCACCCTAAGTGCAAAGCACTACGAAAACGCTGAAACTACTAACTATGGTGATTGTATACTTATCAACACCGGCACTGAATTGTACATCTATGATTGTGGTTCTTCCAAACACGCGGAAGAGGTAATTCAATACATGGATAAAAACGGCTATGAAAAAGCCACTCTGATTTTATCTCATAACGATTCCGACCACTTTGATGGCATTCCGACATTAATTGCAAATGATCGAATATCATCCATACGAACTACACTACTACTTAAATATGTAGACGAGATACTAGAACGTATTGATGACAAACGTAGGAATCGCGACACTGTAAAACAAGAAATCTTAGAAAAGTACGATAACATAGCCACCTTGTCCGGTTGCAATTTAGAGGATATTTACGAATGTGGCTTTTCTTTGACAGATGAAATTTCGATAGTCGGACCAGATTTCGATTATATGCTTGACACCGTCGCTAAGCATTTAGACGGTCGTGAAGGAGATACTGTAGATGGCGAAACTGCATACAATGCTACCAGCATACAATTGGCAGTAGATATCTGCAGTCATACACTACTTCTCTCTGGCGACGCATCGTATGCCGCTATTGAAGATAAAGTGCGCGACTATGACATTGTCCAATTACCCCATCATGGCAAATCAAAGCAAGCGGATAAAATATTTGCCAAGAAATGTGATCAGATTAGCACTATATACATTGTGTCTGATAATACCGGCAATTCTAACGGAGGATCTGATGACCTAAAGACTACCGGACATAGGGTGTATAACACAAAGCACTATGGTAACATCAAACTGAATAGCCTTTTCTTTTCATGCGAATCACCATATACCGGAAGGAGCCTGGGTACAAAATGAGATATCTGATATCTACAAGTTTTGCTTCAACTGTTTCCGCACGTCAAGATTATATTTTTGATTCGATGCAGCTGTGGACCAAGAGAAGTCAAGCTGAAAACGGGTTCATTACACTAGAGAGCATTCCCACATGCTCTCTAGATGTATTATTTATTTTAGGTCACAATTCCGAAGTAGAACATTATTTAGCAACCCATCTTGCGTCTATTCATGAAGCCAATATAGTAATTATCACTTGTAGTGCTTGTACCAATCTTTATGCAGTCAAAAAATCGCGTAAAAATATATACCTTACTCGCCAAGAGGATAATAACACTGCAGAACTCCTACTTGGAACTAAATTCGGATTTACCTTCGATTTAACCAAATCCGAGCTTATTTTTTACAACAATATACATCTTGGTGATATCATCACTCGCTTGAATAACGCGTTCACTAAAATCAATTAATATTCATATCTCGGAGGTTCAATATGACGGACATTTTTGGAGTATACAATATACGCTCTCGCATAAGTGTAGGGCTTGTCGTATTAGCACCGCTACTGATTCAAGCTTACATGCTTATTCCAGAGGTGCGCAATATCTCAAGTACCTTTGTTATTGCAATTATTACATTTGCACTTTCAAACTTAATGATAATAGTTGCACGTACAAACGGAAGTAAGGCCTTGCATAAGTGCTTTCCCCGCAGTTTACCTGCACAGCAATATCTTCTTCCCGAAGACAATACCATTGATAAGTACACCAAAGCACGCTATTATGCCTTTTTCAAATCTCGCCTAAACGGTTTTGAAATAACAGACAATGCCACAGATATGAAAGCACACTCTGAAAGCGCTATTAAATGGTTGATTTCCCAAACCAGAAATAGTACGGAATTTCCGCTTATCACAGAGGAAAATACAAATCTTGGATTTGCATACAATCTATTGGGTATGAAACCCTTGGGAATAGTAATATGCATCATTCTAATTGTATTCGATGCTTTAGTAATGATTGCGTCTCATTGTAAAGATCTAACAGTAGATATTACACTTGTTTTATTTTGCATTATCTTCACCCTGCTATATCTGATAATATGGTTTGGTGTTATCAACAAGAAGTTAGTAAAAAACTGTGCAAAAAAATATGCCTTTGCACTACTTTCCGCTTGTGATTCCGAACTTCTTAACAAATAACGCACCTTTCGAACATCACTTTACAGGGAAGTAAATCTATTAAATTGCTATTTGTCCAAAACCACGTCTTCCTACATAAGGGAGACGCGGTTTCCCATTTACATACCTATTATCCCAGACTCCACTTAAACAACCACCATACCACACAGATATATCCTGCCAGCATTATCCCCATCACAACATTCTCTTTAAACTTATCACTCTTCCACCAGTGCTTCTTGTAATAATATAGTTTTAACTTTTTCTTCCTTTTCTTCTTCCACCAAGGAAGCTGTTCCTTAACATCAGCGAGCTCTTCTTCTGTTTCTCTTAGACTGCTGTTCAGGTATCGGTAACTGCTCCTCTCGCTTTCTATCTTCCGTTCCAGGCGTGCCTTTTGTTCTTCCTTTTGTTGCAAGAGCCTCGCGTATGCTGCGTCTTTCTCCAGAAGCGACTTCTCTAGCTGTGAAATCCTCGATTCCTTCTGCTCTATCACCTGTGCCTGTTCCTTCAAGAGCGTCTTGCACTTGCTGATAGTATCCTGCAAGTTCTGCATCGGACTTTAAGCGTGGCGTTGTGGAAGAACGGGAAAACCGACAGGAACAGCGTACACAGAAACGCAACCTGCACAGGGAAAATATCTCACAGAAAAAGCAGGAATTACAGAAAGCACAGGAAGCAAGGCAGACAGTTCATGCGAATGGATCAGCGACAGCCGGAGCTACCAGAAGCCATGAACGCCCTGTTGCCACACCTGTTCCAAAAACAGCACAGACCGATACGGTCATAAAGCCGGATATGAAGCGTCCTGCTACTTCTCCTGTGATAAAAAATGCAGAAGTCAAGGCTGAAAAAGAAACTGTCCGAACCAATATCAGACAGGAACAACAGGTCAAAGGTGTTACCAGAACGAACCAGCCAAATGTAGTGGAATCCAGAAGTAATCAAAAGAAAACAACCATACAGAAACAGGTTAACCAAAAACAGAATCGTAAGACTGTTACGAAGCAACCAGAGAAAGGACGGAAGAAATGAGATTAAA
>OLOC01000783.1_pt1 | contig 21719 bp, 23 predicted proteins | sample 1643111 | NCBI WGS metagenome assembly OLOC01 (sample SAMEA3136633, study PRJEB25190) | human gut metagenome
AGGTGGCGCGCCTTTCCGGCGGATCGCCCCTCATGACCTGCATCACCGGCTCCGGCTGCTCGCTGGGGGGCGTGTGCGCGGTCTACGCCTGCGTGGCCGATCCCTTCGTGGCGGCGCTCGCCGCAACGGCCGCCTACAACCTGGCCGGCCTGCGCGCTGCCGAAACCTACAACGGCTCCGGCAGCTTCCAAGTCGCCTTCCTCGACGCCCTCTACAACCTCACCGCCGAGGAAGTGGCCGAGGCACCTCTGGCGCTTGCCAGCGCATCAGCCGCGTAAGCCGAGAAACAAAAGGAGATTCCTATGAACACGCTTGTTGCCGTTGCCATCGCCCCCTTCGGCGTGGGAGACGAGCTGGCCCCCTACGTGGCGGAGGCCATTCGCGTCATCCGCGACTCCGGGCTGCCCCACCGCACTACCTCTATGTTCACCGAGATCGAGGGCGAATGGGACGAGGTCATGGCCGTCGTGCGCGACGCCACCATGCGCCTCGCCGACCAGGGCATCCGCACCGAGGTAATCCTGAAGGCCGACATCCGCCCGGAGCACAGCGACACCCTGCACACCAAGGTCGAGAAGGTGGAGGCACTGCTGACCGATTAGGGGTTCGTCCACAACTTTCCATCATCTGCATGGAGGCCCTTGCGCTTTCGCGTTGGCCCGCTATGATGCTTCCCGAAATACGACACGAAGCGAAAGAGGTTCCATGCTCCGCAAAATTATTCACATCGACGAGGACAAGTGCACCGGCTGCGGCCTGTGCGTCGACGCGTGCCACGAGGGCGCCATCGCCATGGTGAACGGCAAGGCGCGGCTGATGCGAGACGATTACTGCGACGGCTTGGGTGACTGTCTGCCCACCTGCCCAACCGGGGCCATCACCTTTGTAGAGCGAGAGGCGGCGGCCTATGACGAGCAGGCCGTCATGGAAAATAAGCAGCGGAAAATGCAAAACGAGGGCATAACCCTGCCCTGCGGCTGCCCCGGCAGCCAGTCCCGGAATATTCAGCGCCAGGACGCGCCCTCCGTGGAAACGCCGCAAGCCCAGCAGACGAGCCGCCTTTCCCAGTGGCCGGTGCAGATCAAGCTGGTGCCGGTGAATGCCCCGTATTTTGACGGCGCGCGGCTGCTCATTGCCGCCGACTGCACCGCTTACGCCTACGCCGCCTTCCATGAGCGGTTTATCAAGGGGCACATCACCCTCGTGGGCTGCCCCAAGCTGGACAGCGTGGACTATTCCGAAAAGCTGACCGAAATCATCCGGGAGAACAACATCAAAAGCGTCACCGTTGTGCGGATGGAGGTGCCCTGCTGCGGCGGGCTGGAACTGGCGGCGAAAAAGGCGCTCCAGCAGAGCGGGAAATTCATTCCGTGGCAGGTGGTCACCGTGACAGTGGACGGCCGGTTGGTGGAAGAATAACAAAATCATTAGAAAAAGAAAGGAAAAAGCACAATGAAGTATGTATGCAGCCTTTGTGGTTGGGAATACGACGAAAGCGCGGGTTACCCGGAAGGTGGCATCGCCCCCGGTACGCCGTGGAGCGAGGTGCCGGAGGATTTTGAGTGCCCCCTGTGCAATGTGGGCAAGGAGTCCTTCGAGGAGGCGTGATCTTCTGATAAAAGGACATAATTTGAACCGAAATAGGAGGAAAACGATAATGAATCACAAAATGTTTTGCTTTCAGTGTGAGCAGACGGCTGGCTGCGCCGGTTGTACCGGAAAAGCCGGTGTCTGCGGCAAGACCGCCGATGTAGCGAAGCTTCAGGACGAGTTGACGGGCGCGCTCATTGGGCTGGCAAGAGCCACAGATGGCGATGCACCGGTCAACGCTGATACATGGCGGCTGATGATCGAGGGCTTGTTCACCACCGTCACAAATGTGAGCTTCAACGAAAAGACCATTCGGGAGCTGATCGATCGGGTACACAAGGAAAAGGTTCGCCTTGTTCCCGGCTGCTCCGGCTGCGGCTCCCGCTGCGGGTCAAACGATGATTATGACATGAATTTGCTCTGGAACGCGCAGGAGGATATTCGCAGCCTCAAATCCCTGATCCTCTTCGGCGTGCGCGGCATGGCGGCCTACGCCCATCACGCGATGATGCTGGGTTATGCCGACGAGAAAGTGAACCGCTTTTTCGCCAAGGCTCTTTTTGCTGTGGGCGAGGACTGGGGTATGGACGAGCTGCTGCCCATCGTAATGGAGGTGGGCGAGAAAAACCTTAAGTGCATGGCGCTTCTGGATAAGGCCAATACCGAAAGCTACGGTACGCCCGCGCCTGCCACCGTCCCGCTGACGGTGGAGAAGGGACCGTTCATCGTCATCACAGGCCACGACCTCCACGATTTGAAGCTGCTGCTGGAGCAGACCGAGGGTAAAGGCGTCAACATCTACACCCACGGCGAAATGCTGCCTGCCCACGGCTATCCTGAACTGAAAAAATATGCCCATCTCAAGGGCAACTTCGGCACGGCGTGGCAGAATCAGCAAAGAGAATTTGCCGACATCCCTGCACCGGTGCTGTTTACCACCAATTGCCTGATGCCGCCGAAAGCAAGCTACGCTGACCGCGTGTTCACCACAGCGGTGGTATCCTACCCGGAACTGACGCACATCGGCGAGGATAAGAACTTTACCCCTGTCATCGAAAAGGCATTGGAGCTTGGCGGCTACAACGAGGACAAGCCGTTCACCGGTATCAACGGCGGCGGCACGGTCATGACCGGCTTCGGACACGGCGCGGTGCTTGGTGTGGCGGATCAGGTGATCGATGCGGTAAAGAGCGGCGCTATCCGGCACTTTTTCCTGGTCGGCGGCTGTGACGGAGCCCGTCCCGGACGGAACTACTACACCGAGTTTGTCAAGCAGACGCCCGCCGACACTGTGGTGCTGACGCTGGCCTGCGGCAAATTCCGCTTCAATGACCTTGATCTCGGAACCATTGGCGGCCTGCCTCGACTCATGGATGTAGGCCAGTGCAACGACGCTTATGGAGCTGTCAAAATCGCACTGGCCTTGGCGGAGGCGTTCGGCTGCAGCGTGAACGATTTGCCTTTGTCCATGGTTCTTTCCTGGTATGAGCAGAAGGCAGTGTGCATTCTGCTGACGCTGCTGTATCTGGGCATTAAGAATATCCGCCTTGGCCCCACGCTGCCGGCGTTTGTCTCGCCCAATGTGCTGAACTACCTTGTAGAGAATTTCGGCATTGCTCCCATCACCACGCCGGAAGAAGATTTGAAGCAGCTCCTTAAATAATGATGCCCATGGGGCGAACTCAAATCATATTTCTCGCTGTTCAATAGGAGTGAGTGGCTCTACCTGCGTAAATCGAATGCTGCGAATAAGAGAGGCGGCTGACGGACTCACTTACGGGCGTGTTAGCCCAAGGTGAAGGGGGTCAGACCATTACTCTCTTATTCTAACAGCTTCGGCTTTGAGATGGAAAAAGACGCGGCTGGCGGCCGCGCCTTAAACCTTAATTATTATTGTAGGAGTTGTGTGAGAGGATATGAGTGCCAATACTGAATTTGAAAAACAGCAGATTTTTCACCTTTAGCGCTTTGAACGCATCTTTTCCATCAACGCAAGGCAAAACCCTTCCGATTTTCGGAAGGGTTTTTGCTTTATCCGGATATCGGCGTCTGCTGCCTATCATAATGGGATAGCGGTATGCCAAAACTTATTATTGACATATGCCGAAAACGTGATAGACTATAAGTAACGTTATTGGCATATGCCAGAAATGATTCGGAGGAAATGGTTATGAAGATCGCAGTTACCTATGAAAACGGAGAGGTTTTCCAGCATTTTGGCCACACGGAGCAGTTTAAGCTGTACGAGGTATCCGGCGGCAAGCTGCTGCATACACAGGTGGTGGATACGAACGGCAGCGGTCACGGTGCGCTGGCCGGCCTGCTGGCACAGCTCGGTGTGGATACGCTGATCTGCGGCGGCATTGGCGGCGGCGCACAGGCAGCGCTTGCGGAGGCCAATATCCGTCTGATCGGCGGCGTGCAGGGCAATGCCGATGAGGCAGTGCAGGCTTTCCTGAACGGTACGCTGGCGTTTGATCCCAATGTGCACTGCACGCACCATGACCACGGCGAAGGCCATTCCTGCGGCAGCCACGGCTGCGGCGGTCACTGTCACGAATAATCTATGCCGAGACCGAGAAAGTGCCGCATAATCTGCGGTATGCCGCCGTTCAGCGAGTTTTCTCCGCAGGAAAGTACGACAGAGTGCGTGCAAATGACGCTGGACGAATATGAAGCCATCCGTCTGCTGGATCTGGAAAATCTGCAGCAGGAGCAGGCAGCCGCGCAGATGGGGGTAGCCCGCACAACGGTGCAGCTGATCTACAACAATGCCCGCCGCAAGCTGGCGGATTGCCTTGTAAACGGCAAACGACTGGTGATCGAGGGCGGCGATGTTGCGCTGTGCGAGCGTCATGCGCAGTGTCCCGGACGCGGACATTGCTGCCGCAGCGGCTGTCCGAAACATCTCAAATAGGTGCAGAAAACGAAAAAACCGTTGCAAAAGCAACGGTTTTTTCGTTATTCTTCGTGATCGAGTACATAGCGATACAGCGCGTTTTTCTTTACGCCGGTTTCGGCGGAAACCGCCTTGACCGCGTCCTTCTGGGTCTGGCCCTGTTCCACGCGGCGGCGGACCGCCTTGGCGGCAGAGGCAAGACGTTCGGCCTCGTCCTGCTCGGTCTCCGGCTCGTCCGGCGCACCCTCGAGGATGAGCACGAACTCGCCGCGCGGCGCATTGGCGTCAAAGTATGCAACCGCCGCATCGAGCGTCATGCGGAGCGTTTGCTCATGCAGCTTGGTCAGCTCGCGCGAGAGCGACAGTCGGCGGTCGCCGCCGAAGGCGTCGCGCAGGTCACGCAGCGTTGCACACAGCTTGTGCGGTGCTTCGTAGAAGATCATCGTGCGTTTTTCGCCCTGCAGTGCGTCCAAATGCTCTCTGCGGGCCTTTTTGTTGACCGATAGGAAGCCTTCAAAGCACCAGCGTCCGGTCGGCAGACCGGATGCCGCCAGCGCGCAGACCGCCGCGCAGCAGCCCGGAATCGGGATAACGGGCACATCGTGCTCGGCGCACAGCGCGACCAGATCCTCACCCGGATCGGAAACCGCAGGCGTGCCCGCATCGGTTACGAGCGCGCAGGTCTCACCGGCGAGCAGCTTCTCCAAAACCGCTTCACCGCGTGCGCGGCGGTTGTGTTCGTAGTACGAGATCATCGGCTTTTTGGGCAATTCGCAGGCGTTAAGCAGCTTTTGCGTCACGCGGGTGTCTTCTGCCGCGATGAAATCCACTGTGCTGAGAACCTCGCGTGCCCGCGGTGATAAATCACTCAGGTTGCCGATCGGCGTTGCGACTAAGTATAATGTAGACAATTCAATCCCTCCGGAATTTTTTAAATGGAGAATGGATAATGGAAAATGAAGGTGCGGCACATGGTGCCGAATTCAATCATCACGCATTGCGCGTCTCCGCGCAGCGCGGACGGAACTCGCGCAAGGATAGCGCTGATTCTCCATTTTCAATGCTCAATTCCGTAAATACGGAAATATTCATCACTCTCAACGATCAGCGGCGGCTCAACAACAAGTCCTTCCGCACTGCCGCCTTTTCGGCACTCGACCATGACGACGCTTGGCGACGCCTGCACGCTCTGGTGCACGAACCGCATTCTTTTCGGCACGAGCCGCACGCGCGAGAGCGCTTCGAGCAGCACCCACAGCCGCTCCGGCCGGAATACGAACGCGGCTTTGCCGCCGGTATGCAGCACGAACGAGGCCGCAACCGCCAGTTCCTCGACCGAACAGGTGGCGTCCTGGCGAGCGGTGCGCTTTTCGGCGGTCGGCGCATTCGCGCCCGCGTTGCGGTCGAAATACGGCGGGTTGCAGATGACGTAATCCATACTGCCGTGCGGCAGCAGCGTACGCATCTGCCGCAGATCGCCCTGCAGAGCGGTTACGTTTTCCAGCCCGTTTACTGTGATGGACTGCCGGAACAGGTCGAGCGGGCCGTCCTGCAGTTCCAGTCCGGTGATCTTGAGATCCGGCCGCCATACGAGCAGCGCCAGTGCGCCTGTGCCGCAGCCGAGGTCGAGCAGTTTGGCATTGCGTCTCGGCTTGGCGAACGCGCTGAGCAGCACGCTGTCCTGTCCAAGCTTAAAAAAACGGTCGTCCTGTAATAATTGCAGTCCGTTAGGGAGTATTTCGGTGCTTTGCGCCATGATTTCTCTCTCCTTAATAGTCTTTCTCGACCGCCGCCTGCAATACCTGCGACGCAACCGTGCCCGCAACGGACGAACCGCCGCCGCCGTTCTCGACGAGAACGATGAAAGCATACGGCGTGGCCTCGTCGCGCAGGAAGCCGGTGAACCATGCGTTCGGTGACTTATCCGCGCCGACCTCGGCGGTGCCCGACTTGGCACAGATATCCATGCCCGGGAAACGATCCTGACCGTAGGTCTCTATGACGTTGTTGTGCATCATATCCGCGATGGTACCCGCGGTCTTTTCGTCAATCAGCTGCGCCGACTTATGCGGATAGTAAATGCCGGTCGGCAGGCCGTAATCTGTGGTGGATTTTTCGATCAGACGCGGCACGGCAGCCTTGCCGCCGTTGGCGATCGCGCCCATATACTGGAGCATGTTGATCGGACACAGGGTATCCTGACCCTGACCGACACCCGACCATGCCAGCTGATTGTCATTGCCCGAGAAATCAAACTTGCCGACCGAGGACTGGATGCCGTCCACCTTGATGGACTTGGTCAGTCCTGCCGCATCCGCGTATTGCTGCATGGTTTCGCCGCCGAGTTCGACGGCCAGCTGACCGAACACACCGTTGCACGAGTTGGCGAGCGCTTCCTCGATATCCTGTTCGCCGTGAGCGTGCGGGCAGGTGACTTCCTCGCCGCCGATGTTGACCGAGCCGGTGCACGTCCACTTGCGCTGGAACAGGTCGGGGATGTTCTCGATAGCGGCGTTGATGGTCACAACCTTGAAGATAGAGCCCGGAATCGAGTTCGCGGACAGCAGGCGGTTGACGTAAACGCCGTCCCACGCGGGATCGTCCGCCGCAATGTCCGGCGGATTGGCCGGATCGAACGTCGGTGTGGACACCATGCACAAAATTTCACCGGTTTTATAGTTATAAACGCCAACCGTTCCGTTCATTCCGTTCAAAGCCTGATAGGCGACATTGTTCAAATAGGCATCAATCGTCAGATACAGGCTGTTGCCGGTGCCGAGCGGAGAATATACGCCGGTGAGCAGATTGTAGCCGGACAGCTTATCCGCGAACGAGGTGAGCGCACCCGCGCCGATGTTGCCGTTTTTGTCGCCGACGGCGTGCAGTGTGGCGCGCCGGACGGTTGCGTCATCGTTGTAGATGCGGTTGCCGTCCTCGTCGAGCGTGGACAACATATCGCCGTCCCGGTCGAGGATGGTGCCGCCTTTCAGCTGACCGGCGTTGTTATAGAGATGACGGTTGTACGGGTAGGAGGCCCAGTCGCCGCCGTCCACGATAAACTGGAAGCAGAAGAACGCCAGACCCAGACCGAGCAGCGCGGCAAGGATCAGACAGAAAATACTGCGTTTTTCGATTTTCCGCATGGTTACTCCTCCCCTCTAAGCTCGCGGCGGCTGGGCAGACGAACCGCGAACGATGCATTCTGTCGGGTGTCGGTCGCCTTCAAAAAGGCGAGCATGCCCCATGCCGACAGCATGGACGAACCGCCGTTGGATACGAACGGCAGCGTAACGCCGGTGAACGGCAGAATATCGACCGCACCGAATACGTTCAGACAGGTTTGGAACACCAGCAGACTGGTGGCCGCGCATGCGGCGATGGTGTAAAAGCTGGAGCGTCCGGCGCGGCAGGCGCGCACCGCGAACACGGCCAGCGTAATGATGCACAGGATGGTCAGCACGGCAATGACGAGACCCCATTCCTCACACAGCATACCGAACACGATGTCGGTATCCGCGGCAGGGAGATTCGAGAGCCAGCCCTTGCCTGCGCCTACGCCGATCATGCCGCCGGAGGCGGCTGCGGTCAGCGTATGCGTCTGCTGGAAGCCCTTGTCGTACACGTCCTCCCAGATATGTCCCCAGGAGGCAAATCGTGCGGCAACGTGCGGCTTGATGGTCAGCATGACCATGCCCGCGCCGAAGCAGCCGGCGCACACAAGGCCGATGGTGGCGAAATCGCCCGAACGCAGGTACGCGATGACAAGGAACGTCACGAAGAACACAAGTGCGGTGCCGAAGTCGTTCTGCAGTGCGAGACAGCCGCCGCAGATAGCGGTCAGGCCGATGAACATCCACAGGTTGCGCTTGTTGAACAGGCGGTCGAGTGTTGCTGCGCCGGCAAAAATATAGCAGATTTTCGCAATTTCCGAGGTCTGCAGAGACAGAGGACCGAGACGCAGCCATGCCTTCGCGCCGCCCTGCGACGAGCCGATCAGCAGTGTAATAGCCAGCAGTCCGACTGCCGTTGCGCTCATAAACCAGCGCACCTTCTGCGCCCGGGTCAGGTCGCGCAGGAAGAAGCCGAGCACGATAAAGATGGCAAGACCCATCAAAATCGCAATCAGCTGCTTGGGCAGCTCGTCCGGCACGGTCGAGCCGGTGACGGCGAGTGACAGCGTACATAGGAAGAACGCTATCGTCTCCATTTCAAAGCCGATGCGGCGGAACAGGCGCATGACGATGAAATACGCCCAGCAGATTACCGTAAAGACAAAAAAGGTGAGCGGAATGGTGGTGGTCGCCTTGTCGCCCTGCGCGATAATGAGCTGCAGACCGGTGAGGATCTGGAACAGCGTCAGCAGTACGAGCGAACCCCACATGCCGGCAGGCTTGCCCTCCATGCGGCGTTCGACCATCTGTGCACGCTTTTCCTCAGCGGTAATGGGCTCCATGATAGCGGGAATGCCCGCAAAGGTGACCGTGTCGCCGTCCTCGACGAGCGCATACTCGTCCACCGGCAGGTCGTTTACCTTGATGCCGCCCTTGGAACCGAGGTCGTATATCGTCCAGCTGCCGTCATCCTCGCGGATGAGCGCGGCGTGCTGACGCGATACCGACGGATATTCCAGCTGCACATCGCAGCTGGGTGCGCGTCCGATGATGTTCTCCCAGTGGGTGATGGGCAGGCGCACGCCGTTGCGCAGCACCAGATAGCCCCAGACCTCATCCGGGTGCTTGACCTTCCACAGCGAGCGGATCGCACCGACAAGGATCATCAGCGCCAGCAGCGGGAACACGAAGCGCACAACGGTTGTGTACCACGCCCCGATGAGCGGTTTTTCCGCCAGCAGAGCCGTCAGCCTGTCGAGAAGCTGCTGCAAAGCATCATTCATGTAAAGTTCCTCCTTTCGAGGGATGCTGTTGATTACTTGGATTTACCAATAATACTACCAGTATAGCCTATCTATTATAGCATAGGTTGTCAAGAAATTCGCCGTTTTTCACAAACTTTCACGAATATCTTGATTGACATTGACAGAATGTTGTCACGGTGTTACACTGAATCCATAAACTACTACATACGCGACAAACGAAGTTTGCAGGAAAAAGCCGCACGGGCAACCGCCCATGGCTTGCCGAAGGAGCAAAACTCTCAGGCGTCCGGATTTCCGGATGAGGACTGTAAATGGATGTGGCTCTGGAGAACGTTCCTCAAGGGGACTGCCGAAGGTGCAACGCGCGCAAAAGGGGTTTGCGTGCCAATCTCTCAGGCAAAAGGACAGAGATGAACCTGTTTTTATAGACGTTAGGATATAAAAATAAGTTCCGCGGAACCACAGCAAATGTTTTCTCACGGTGCAGGATGTACCGTCTGTTTGCTGTCTTTCCGTTTCTTTGGAGCCGTAACCCGATGCTGATTGGGTTCGGCTTTTTGTTTGCCGCAAAACAAAGAAGGGGTATGTAAAATGACAATGGAAGTATTGGCAGACTGGGTAAGCCGAATCAGCAACGTCGTGTGGAACGGCCTGTTGCTGTACCTTCTGGTCGGAACCGGCATCGTGTTTACCATCCGCACGCGCTTCATTCAGGTGCGTAAGTTCGGCGCAGGCTGGAAGCATCTGTTCGGCCATTTCTCGCTCAACGGTGAGAAGGCGGGCAAGGACGGTATGAGTCCGTTCCAGGCGCTGACCACCGCGATCGCGGCGCAGGTCGGCACCGGCAACATCGCAGGCGCGGCTACCGCACTGTATTCCGGCGGCCCGGGCGCGATTTTCTGGATGTGGCTGAGTGCATTCTTCGGCATGTCCACCATCTACGGCGAGGCGGTTCTCGCGCAGAAGTACAAGACCACGGACGACAAGGGTCACGTTACCGGCGGTCCGATCTACTACATCCGCGCACGCTTTACCGGTAAATTCGGCAAGTTCCTCGCCGGCTTCTTCTCGGTTGCGATTATTTTTGCACTGGGCTTTACCGGCAACATGGTACAGGCAAACTCGATCAGCGTCGCGTTCAACACCGCGTTCGGTGCACCGATGATCGTTGTCGGCATCATCTGCGCGATCATTGCAGCGTTCATCTTCCTCGGCGGCGTTGGCCGTATCGCGGCTGTTACCGAGAAGGTCGTTCCGATCATGGCGCTGTTCTACATGGCGGGCTGCATTGTTATCCTGTGCATCAATCATGCAGCGATCATTCCGGCATTCAAGTCCATCTTTGTTGCAGCATTTGACCCGCAGGCTATCCTCGGCGGCGCTGCAGGCATCACGGTTCGTCAGGCAATGCGCTACGGTGTTGCACGCGGCCTGTTCTCCAACGAGGCCGGCATGGGCTCTACGCCGCACGCACATGCGCTCGCAAAGGTAAACCGTCCGCAGGATCAGGGCGAGATCGCGATCGTTTCCGTATTCATCGACACCTTTGTTGTACTGACGCTGACCGCTATGGTCATCCTGACCTCGGGCATGCTCAATCCGGGTGCACCGGACGGTCTGCAGGGCACCGAGCTGGCACAGGCAGCCTTCAAGGCTTCGCTTGGCTCGGCAGGCATGGCTTTTGTTGCGATCTGCATGCTGTTCTTTGCGTTCTCTACCATCATCGGCTGGTATTTCTTCGGCGAGCAGAACGTAAAGGCACTGTTCGGCCACAAGGCTGTTAAGGTTTACGCCGCTATCGTTGTTATCTGCATCGTGATCGGCTCCGCACTGCATGTTGATCTGGTCTGGAACCTGTCCGACCTGTTCAACGGCCTGATGGTATTCCCGAACCTGATCGCGCTGCTGGCGCTGTCCGGTCTGGTTGCCAAGGCGGCCCACGACAAGGACATTATGAAGTAAGCTATGACCTGTCGCGGAACTACACGGTTTGTGCAGGAATCGGCTCTATACAGTATTGTTTGATAGAAAATGCACCGCAATTTTGCGGTGCATTTTTTTGCAAACACCGAAAAAACACTGGTTTTCGCGTTCTCAGTACCGTATAATAGGGGAGTACCGCGGGAACATTTTCATATTCCACCCGTTCAGGATATAAGGCAACACCGCACAATTAAAGCTGCGGCGCTTTGCGGAAATTTTACGCTCTGATGTCGTTGCGGATTTTTGCAATACACAAAGTATTGCTGTAAACCCGCGCCTAATCAGAACGCAAAATTTACGCGCAAATCGCTCTTGTTCAATGATGCAGTATTGCCTAAAAAGGAGAATTTCACATGAAAAAACGTACATTTTTGATTTTTGGTCTGCTGGCGATACTGGTTCTGACCGCCTGCGGCGGCAAATCAGGTGCGCAGACCTCGACGGATGATGCCACCGACACGAGCGATAACTCGCAGCAGACGACCGCTGAGGAGACCGCACAGCCCATCGGTCAGCACCATGCACAGATCACCATCAAGGACCACGGCACGATCGACATCGAGCTGGACGGCGATGCAGCGCCTATCTCGGTTCAGAACTTTATGGACCTGGCAAACGACGGTTTTTACGACGGGCTGACCTTTCACCGCATTATTACCGGCTTTATGATGCAGGGCGGCGACCCGCTGGGCAACGGCACCGGCGGCTCGGAGAACACGATCAAGGGCGAGTTTTCGGAGAACGGCGTGGAGAACAAGCTGTCGCACACGCGCGGTGCGGTTTCGATGGCACGCTCAAGCGACCCGGACAGCGCATCCTCGCAGTTCTTCATCGTTCAGCAGGACAGCACCTATCTCGACGGTCAGTACGCCTGCTTCGGCTATGTGACCAAGGGCATGGATGTTGTGGATGAAATCTGTGATAATACGCCGGTCGAGGACGATAACGGTACGGTTAAGACGGAAAATCAGCCGGTTATTGAGAGTATTAAGATTATCGACTGACTGTGCAAAGCGTAAAGAGTTGAGAGCGAAGATTGGAGAGTAAGTTTCGGTTTTCCGCTTGACATAATAAAGCACCCCATCTGTCAGACAGTATGTCATACTGTCGGACAGATGGGGTGCAGTTCAATCCCGGACTGTGCACAGGACTCGGGATGTTTTTTTACTTCGCTGTTAATTATTTCAGATGCCGTTCCGCAGGATTTCATCTTTCCGGTAAATCCGGATTTACTGAGATGACACCACTTTTTCAGTCGGCCAGGATTTTCTGAGTGCCGCATAGGAAACCAGGAAGTTGGCAAGCCAGCCTGCCGGCACGGCAAGCCAGACAAATGCAATACCAAAACGCGGAGCACAGATCAACGCCACGGACAAGCGAATCGAAAGGTTTACCATATTGGCAATAAGGAACGGCCGCATGATTCCGAGTCCGCGAAGAACGCCATCGGTCGCCATTTTGATGCCCATAAAGACAAAGAAGAAACCAAGCCATCTCATATAATCCCCGGACACCTGATAAGCCAGGGCGGTTCCGTCTTTTCCAAGGAACAGCGAGGAAATCTGTGTGTGCAGCGTTTCAATGACAAGGAAGGCAAGAATAGCAAAACATACATCCAGCACCAATGCTGCGTGGTAGCCTTTTTTGATGCGCTGGGTTTTGTTTGCGCCAAGGTTCTGGGAAACATACGGCGAAACTGCATTGCCGATGGACACAAAAATCAGAGCAAAGACGTTCTCCACCCGCATCGTCGCCGCATACCCCGCGAGTGCCTGTGTGCCGAAGGGATTTACCACCGCCTGTACGATCATCATACCGATGGATACGGTAGACTGCTGAAGAACCGATGGAACAGCAATCTGAAGCATCGAACGCAGCTCCTGCCCGTCAAACCAGACAAAGCTGCTCTTATACCGCCGCATCCGATAAAAGAAAATCAAAAGTGAAAACACAGCCGAAATGCCCTGCGCAATCAGCGTTGCAAGCGCCGCACCGAACACGCCAAGTCCCAGACCGGCTACCATCCAAAGATCCAGCACAATATTCAGGATTGATGAAAAGATCAGCAGTCCCAGCGGAATTTTTGATTCACCAATGGAAGTGAACATGGTAGAAAGAATGTTGTACATGAACAAAAACGGAAAACCTACGAAATAGACCCGCAGATACAGTACCGCCTCCTTCAGAATATCGGCAGGGGTCTGTAATCCGTTCATCATCGCATGGGAAAAGCAAAAGCCAAAGACGCCAAGGATGATACTCAGAAGTAAAAAGCTGATCAGGGAGGTAGATACAATGGTTTTCATTTTGCCATACTCTCTGGCGCCGAAATAACGGCTTACGAGCACGCCTGCACCGACACCGGCACCCAGCGCCACACAAATGAAAACATTGGTCAGGGCAGCGCAGGCGCCGACCGCTGCAAGAGCGGAGGAGCCGACAAACTGACCGACGATGATGGAGTCAGCCATATTGTATACCTGCTGAAAAAAGCTGCCGAGAATCATCGGCATTGCAAAAACCGTCAGCGCTTTCAGGGGCGCATCGGTAATTAAATATTCATCTTTTGACATGATTATATTCCTCCACAATTTCCGGCTTTTTATCAGAAAGTACGAGCATAGCAAGTGCGATCGGTATAATGTTCTCGCAGATTGTCCCGGTTGTCAAGACCATACCCGGTAAATTTAAGAAATACGCTTTGCCGGTTTTGACCTTGCGGATAGGACTGCCGTGTACCGGTCGGTACGCGCACGGTGGTGCGGGAGGCCGGCTTTCTATGCAGGAGAGCCTCCTGCTCGATTGGCTGTGTCAAGCCGGACAGCACGGCTGTCATCCGATCCGATAATATCTTTTTATAAAATCCAGAAAGTGAATAGCCTGCTCGGACATACGTCGTATGGACGGATACACAATGTATAGCCGGCGCAGGAACGCTGACTGTCCGAGGGGGAACAGCAGCAGCCGTCCCTACTGTGCATCGGTCTGCACAGTTGCGCACGACAGAATGGAAATGCCCATGCCCAGTGCGATGCAGCGCTTGAGCGCTGCCGCGTCATCCATGACAGCAATGACATTCAGTTCATCAAGTGACAGACCGTGATTCTGGAGAAAATACAATGTTTCCTGCTTGGTGCCCGAGTTGTCCTCGCGCAGCAGGAACGGTTCGCGCAGGAGCGCTGTCAGCGGGTCCGGCTGGCCTTGATAGGCACGGAAATGCGGTGTGTTCGGTGACGAGGCGCACACCCGCAAGAATATCGAGAAAATGCTTGAGTATGAGAATAAGTCCGGTCAGACGACCGTGCGTCCGGACGGCTGCTTCGAGATCGTTTTTCAGGCGTGATGCGAGAGAAAAAGCCTTATCAGGTGCTCACTTTCCACACCACCGATGCGGCCATGGAGATGGAGGCGTTCTGCAAACAGAATGGCATTGCCGGTCGGCTGGCGCCGGTGCCGCGCAGACTGTCCGCCGGATGCGGCATCGCGTGGCGCATGGAAGCTGAAGTTTACGCGCAGTATCAGACGGTTATCGCGGACTGCGGGATTGAGATCGAGCAGAGCGAGGCGTTGGTGCTTTGGGTAACCATATAGGAGAAACAAGGAAAAGTTCCGTCCTCAAATTTATCCACAGGTTTGTGCATATCTTCGTGGATATTTCCGCAGGCACGCAAAAGCCGCAGACTTTCGTCTGCGGCTTTTGCGCTTACTTGGCCCTGCTAATCTCCGTTGCCTTTCTCAGCACAATCTGCGCTGTGTATATTTATGATGCAGATTGCAGCGGCAATCACACTCGGGTGTTATTTTCCGTCGTTTGCAATCGCGGTGTCAATATTCTCCTGCAGCTGCTTCATGCTGTTTTCGTTCGTGATGCCGCCGAGTACCGGTTCACCGACGATTTTTCCGTTTCGGTCGATAACATAGGTGGTCGGGAATGACATGATGTTCAGTGCAAACTGGCCTGCCTCGCTGCCGGATGCAAAGGTAATGTTGCGGTAGGATGCCCCCTTGGTCTGCAGAATCTGTTTAGCGGTAGCAATGGCATCCGCATTGTCATCGAGCGTTTCCGTATTGATGCCGATAACCTCGCCGCCCTGCGCCTTGACGGTCTGGTTCAGCTTATCCAGATCACCAAGTTCAGCCACGCACGGCTTGCAGCCGCTGAACCAGAAATTCACGACCGTAAACGCGTTGTCAGCGAACAAGCTGCTGTCCACAGCGTTGCCGTCCAGGTCTTTGCCTTCGAAAGCGGGGAACGCGTCGCTAGCGGGTGTGGTGGTGCCTTCCTCGGGCGGAAGTGCCTGCAGCTGATCCTCCAGCTTGCGGACCTTGGCGGCATCGTCGGTCAGCGTCTTGTAGTCCTCGTCCGAGAGCTGGTCCTTGACGTTTTTAATCGCAAGATCGAGGACATCAGCGTAGTTGGTGCTCTGGGTGCTCTGCGACAGATTGTCCTTGTCGAGCGAATTCAGAGCCGTTGTCCACAGCTCCTGGTGCTGGTCGAGGATGGCGTTTTCCTCCGCTATCAGCTCGGAGACGGTTTTTGTCGGTTTGCCGCAGGCGGATGCGCCGAGCAGCAGGCTTACGGACAGGGCAAATGCGATCAGTCGATTCTTTTTCATTAGATAGTTTCTCCTTTGTCAGTCGTTTGGGTTTTATCGCCCAGACCGTAGCGGTAGCAGATAGCACCGGTCGGGCAGGCTTTCATGCACATACCGCAGCGGATGCACTCGGCATGATTGGGGTTTTTCGTGATGTCCACATCCATTTTGCAGGCTTTGGCACATGCGCCGCAGGATACGCACTTATGCGTATCCACCTGCATCTGAAACAGTGAAACGCGGTTCAGCAGGGCGTAAAAGGCGCCGAGCGGGCACAGCCATTTGCAGAACGGACGGTAAAACAGTACGCTGCACACGATAACGGTCAGCAGAACGGCTGCTTTCCAGGTAAACAGTGCGCCGAGCGCGGCACGGATGCCGGAGTTGACCGCCGCCAGCGGCAGCGCGCCCTCGAGCACCCCCTGCGGACACAGGTACTTGCAGAAGAACGGATCGCCCATGCCGAGTTCGTTTGTGACAAGTACGGGCAGCAGCACCACCATGATCAGCAGCACCGCATATTTTACATAGCGGAGCGGCTTCAGCCTTTTGGTGGACAGCTTAGGCGAGGGGATTTTGTGCAGCAGCTCCTGAAACCAGCCGAACGGGCACAGAAAACCGCAGATGAACCGTCCGAGCAGGACGCCGAGCAGGATCAAGATACCGGTGATGTAATACGAAAACCGGAACTTCGACGAGCCGACGACCGCCTGAAATGCGCCGATCGGGCACGCGCCCGCCGCGCCGGGACAGGAATAGCAGTTCAGGCCGGGCACGCAGACCGCCTTGCCGCCGCCCTGATATAATTTGCCCTGCAAAAAATTCGGCAGGTGGATATTGGTCAGTAGGGTGGCTGCTGCCTGTATCCAGCCGCGAAAGCGGGCTAAAACCGGAATATTTCTCTTATCCAATCCCAACACACTCCATACACAGGCGGATCGCCTTTGATAATACCGTATCGGCTTCGCCTCTCCACAGGCCGAACCCGATCATTGCAATGCCGACTGCCAGCAGGAAGAGCTGGGCGGCGGTTCTGTGCTTCAGCATTGTTATGCCCCTTTCGAAGTTGTTGGCACTAGTATACTGCACGGGAGATAAAATCTGTGTTAAGGTGCTAAAAAAACAAAAATTTTTTGCAACAGATTTCGTTAACACAAATTTTATCCCTGTCTGGTATAATAAAGGTATGAAAATGCAAAGGAGGAAAGCTCATGCGGCTTTTGGTGATAGAGGACGAGCGTGATCTGTGCGAAGATATTGCGAAAAAACTGCGCCTGTCCGGTTATGAGGCGGACACCTGCGTTGACGGGGAGGCGGCGCTCGAGCTGCTGGCGGTAGAGAAATACGATCTGGTGCTGCTCGACCTGAATCTGCCTAAGGTGGACGGTATGACGGTGCTGCGTACCCTGCGGGAGCATGATCAGGAGACCGGCGTGCTCATCCTGTCGGCGCGAAGCGAAATTTCCGACAAGGTGGACGGACTGGATGCCGGCGCGAACGATTATCTGTCCAAGCCGTTCCATTTAGAGGAACTGGAAGCGCGTGTGCGCAGCCTGACGCGCCGCCGATTTGTGCAGCAGGACGTGTGCCTGCGGTGCGGCGGGCTGACGTTTGATACCCGCAGCCGCACGGCCACGGCAGCCGGACAGACGCTTTCGCTCACGCGCAAGGAGAGCGGCATTCTGGAATATTTGCTGCTCAACCGCGGCAGACCCGTCAGCCAGGAGGAGCTGATCGAGCATGTGTGGGACAGCAGCGTGGACAGCTTCAGCAACTCCATCCGTGTGCATATCTCCATGCTGCGGAAAAAACTGCGTGCAGCACTGGGATACGACCCGATCCGCAATAAGATCGGTCAGGGCTACGAGATAGGAGCGGACGAATGAGCAAACGAATTTCTGTCCAGTGGCGCATTACGATATTGACCGCGCTGCTTATCGCGGCGGCGTGTGTGAGCCTGAATTTGCTGCTGTTTTACTCAGGCTCGGGCAGCATGGATGCGCTGAACGGCTTTGTGGTGGAATACAAGACGGAAAACCAGCAGGAAATGACCATTCAGATACCCAAAGAGAATATGCAGGCATTTTTCAGTGACTTTTCGCAGCAGGTCAATGAAGAAAAGGTGCGTTTTGAGCGCATAGGCTGGTACATCACCGCACTGGTGACACTGCTGAGCGCCATTATCGCGTATTTTTTCAGCGGAAAGGCTTTGAAGCCGCTGAAGGATTTTGCACAGCAGACCGAACAGATCAACGAAGAAAGCCTGACGGACACCCGTCTGCCGGAGGATACGACTGCCGAGTTCCGGCAGCTGAGCGAGTCAGTGAACGGCATGCTGGACCGGCTGGCGCAGTCGTTCGATGCACAGCGGCAGTTTACGGGCAACGCCGCCCATGAGCTGCGGACACCGCTGGCGCTGATGCAGACAAGGCTGGAGCTCTTTGCGGCGGAACATCGGCAGATGAGCGAGGAAACTGCGAAATTGCTGCATTTTCAGCAGGAGCAGGTTGAGCGCCTGAGTGCGCTTGTGCGTACCCTGCTTGAGATGAGCGACCTGCGGTCGGTGCCGCGCACCGACCGTATCGACCTTGCACCGATGGTCGAGGAGGTGCTGGTCGATTTGACACCGCTGGCACAGAAAAACGGTATTACACTGACGCAAGCAGGCGAAAACGTGCAGTTTATCGGCAGTGATGTGCTGCTGTATCGGCTGCTGTTCAATTTGACAGAGAACGCGATCAAGTACAACCGCACGGGCGGTTCGGTGGAAGTGTCTGTCGAGCGGGAAGGCGGTCAGGCGGCAATCCGCGTGCGCGATACCGGCCCGGGCATTGCCGAGGAGTACCGAGACAGCATCTTTCAGCCGTTTTTCCGCGTGGATAAGTCGCGCAGCCGCGCAATGGGCGGCGTGGGACTGGGACTGGCGCTCGTGCAGGAGATTGTCCGCCTGCATGGCGGCACAGTGCGCGTTGAACAGAGCGCAGATACGGGAACGACTATTCTGGTAACACTGCCGGTTGGAAAAGCGACTTGACGCTCAAATTGAGGGCATATATACGCACGGCTGTTCAGCATGCTCTGCTGGCGGTACGCTGCTGCACCGTATATTTAAGGTATAAAAACATCAGCTGCAGGGGAGCTGCCGGAAGGCGGCTCCCTTATTTATGCACGCTGCCTTAACAGCATACACGGTTTACACCCGCTCTGAAATCCAGTATAATTTAGACAGTATAACGGACAGGAGAGCACATTACAGTATTCGGAGGTGCGCCATGCCAAAATCGAAATGGAATCTGAACACGATTTACATATCCGAGCGACTGCAGGAGAGCCTGCGGCCAATCTCGCGCTGTGCCATGACGACCGTGGTTGCACCTATGGGCTACGGCAAAACGACGGCGGTGGAGTGGTATCTCGCGGAACGTGCCAGAGCCGAAGCGCCATACATTGTGCGCATCAGTGTGTACTCGGGCAATCTTGCGATTTTCTGGAAAAGTGTGCAGGACGCCTTTGCGCGTGCAGGCTTTGCCTTTCTGCGGGAGTACGACTGTCCGACCGACGGAGCCAGCGGCGGACTGCTGATCGACGATCTGTGTCATGCGCTGACCGGTGAGAAGTCCTGCTATATTTTTATTGACGATTTTCATCTGCTGACCGACAAGCGCGCACCGGGATTCCTGTGTGCGCTGGCCGGACGGCTGCCGCCCAATGTTCATCTGATTTTAGCCAGCCGCGACCTGTTCCTGCCGGCGGCAGAGCTTGTTCGACTGGGCGGAAAGGTGTACCAGATCGGCACGGCGCAGCTTCGGCTTAACCATACTGAGCTGGCGGTCTATACCAATCGGTGCGGAACCGCGCTTTCCGACGAGCAGATAGATACGCTGCTGTATTACAGCGAGGGCTGGTTCTCGGCGGTTTATCTGAATCTGCGGATGTTTTCCGAGCACGGTGTGCTGCCGGACCCGAATTCGGATATTTCATCCATCTTTACGGCTGCGATGATTGATCCGCTGCCCGAAAAACAGCGGGAATTCCTTGCGGTGATGGGACTTGCCGACGAATTTACGGTCGAAATGGCGCAGTTCGTCATGGCAGACGCGCACGCCGAGGACCTGCTTGCCGCGCTGACCGGGCAGAATGCGTTTGTCAAGCGTCTGCCGGACGGCGCGACCTACCGGTTTCATCACATGATGAAGGAATGCGCGCTGCACACCTTCCTGTCCATGCCGAAGGAGCGGCAGACCGTCTACCGCGGGCGGCTCGGCATCTGGTATGAGGATCATCGGCTGTATCTGCATGCCATGACCGAGTACCGGCAAAACGGCGATTACGATGCGATGCTGCGCACGCTGCAGAAGGATGCAGGCATTCTGCTTTCCTCGCTGCACCCGAAGGCAGTGCTGGCAGCACTGGACGAATGCCCGGCGGCTGTGCTCGCAAGTCATCCGCTGGCGATTCTGGTGCTTATGCGGAGTATGTTCAACTGGCGCAATATCCCGAAAATGCTGGAGCTGAAGGAGCTGCTGCTGACGGCGATTTCCGAAAATACAGCGCTTTCCGCACAGGAAAAAGGTGATTTGCGGGGAGAATGCGACCTGATCATGAGCTTCCTCTGCTACAACGATATCAGCGCCATGAGCCGCCTGCACCGGAGTGCCAGCGCGCAGATGTCGCGGAAGGCGATCAGCATCCAGTCCGGCGGCGGCTGGACCTTCGGCTCGCCGTCCGTGCTGATGATGTTTTACCGCGCACCGGGCGAGCTGCAGAGCGAGCTTGCTGAGATGGATGAGTGTATGCCGCACTATTATAAAATCACCGGCAATCACGGTCAGGGTGCCGAGACTATCATGCGTGCCGAGGCGGCGTTCCTGCAGGGACGCTTGACGGATGCACATATCGAACTCGAAAGCGCGTGCGCCCGGATTCAGGACAACGGGCAGGCCAATATGGCGCTGTGCTGTGATTTTCTGGCGTGGCGGCTGTCGCTGTTTGCGGAGATGAAGTATCACTGCACGCTTGCCGAGCGGCACGCGGAGCTGCTGCGGCAGCACAATGCTTCCTGGCTGAACCTATGGAACGCGATTGCGGCGTATTATTACGCTTTGCTTGGCAAAACCGACAAGATTCCGGAGGTTTTCCGCGCGCACAGGCTTTCAACCGTGCATACACTTGCACCGGGCAAGCCGATGATCGAGATGATCGAAAATCAGGTCGGTCTGGCACAGGGGGACTACGCCCGTGTCGTTGGTCGGAGCGAAAGACTGCTTGCTGTGTGCGAAGGCATGCACTATGCACTGGTCGCGATGCATATCCGCATCCAGACGGCAGCGGCGTATGAAATGCTGGGTAAGCATGCGGAGGCACAGGCGCAGCTCGATCAGGTACTGACCGACGCGGAGCCGGACGGCTTTGTCATCCCGTTTGCGGAGAATTATCGCTATCTCAAGCCATTGCTGACAGAGCGGCTGCAAACCGGAACGGTTGCACAGATCATCGAACTGGGAGAAGCCGCAGAGCGGCGAAAGGCCGGATTTGACCGTCCGGAAGCCCTGTCGGCGCTGACCGAGCGGGAATATGAGCTTGTCCGGCTGATGGCACAGCGGCTGAACAACCGCGAGATCGCGGAAAAGCTGTATCTGTCCGAGGGCAGTATCCGGCAGTATGTGAATCAAATTTACACCAAACTGCAGATAGCAGGAGAGCCGCGCGCAAAGCGCAAGCTGCTGCTCGACCTGCTTGCGGATAAAAACTAACAACTTGTGAATGGTTTTTTTGA
>OLOC01000785.1_pt1 | contig 21659 bp, 30 predicted proteins | sample 1643111 | NCBI WGS metagenome assembly OLOC01 (sample SAMEA3136633, study PRJEB25190) | human gut metagenome
ATGATTGCACAAGAGTTAATCAGGCGCATAATCAGGGGAAGTCCCTTCCATTCGTTCAGCGCGGTATTTAACCACTAATACCCGTAACGGATTGATTTAGAGCCAGTGGCTATCGCTTTTAAATTATCGCCTAATCAGTATCGCATTTAGGTTATCCGATTAGCCAAAAACCGCGGAAAACGGCGTATAGCGCGGGAGTTCACCCTACTGCGATGATTTGGCCTGTTCAAAAAACAGGCTTACCGTACAACATTGTCCGTTTCCCAAACGGACCCCTATCAGCACTAAAGTCAGCCGGGTGTGAACTGATTTTCCAGGAAAAAGCTTCGGGAGGGCGATGGGATCGACCCGAACTACAACGTCTTTTACAGCAACTGCGCAAAGATGATCAGGTTATTGTATGGAAACTGGATCGCCTTTCCCGTTCGCTGAAGGATTTATTGCTGACGCTGGAGAAGATTGAAAACACGGGAGCTGATTTTCGCAGCATTACCGAAAATATTGACACATCCACTCCGGCGGGCAGGATGATGATGCAGATCGTTGGCTCCTTTGCTGAATTTGAACGCGCCATGCTTCGTGAGCGGACAAAGAGCGGGCTTGCGGCGGCACGCCAGGATGGCCGGGTTGGTGGGCGACGCCCTAAGTTAACCCCCCAACAGCAAAAAGAGATTGTCTCGCTCGTCACATCGGGGCAAAAAACGGGCGCTGATGCTGCACGTTTGTTCCGTGTTCATCCTTCCACCGTGGTGCGGCTTCTTGCCAGACACCGGATGACTGAGATCGGACAGACATAAATCGATGCGGGGGTCCATCTTGGTCATGCCGTCACGGAGCGGCGGAACGAAGGGTTGGATGTTCCCCCTGAATTTCTTCCCCACATATCCCCATTGGGCTGGGCGCACATTCTACTGACTGGCGAATATCTTTGGCCCAAGGAACCGAAAGCTTAGGGTGTCATTTCGCCCTCAGCCGGAACCGACCCCTTGAAGGCGATGAGGAATAACGGAAGATCAAAGATCGTTGATCGATCCTCTGAAGATCCTGTACTCTCTTGCTCAGAAACGAAAAAACCACCCGGCAAGGTGGTTTTTTCGAAGGTGATAAGAGCGTCAACTCTTTGCACCTGGTAACTGAATCCGAAGCAGGGAGAACAGTCACCGTTAAATTCAAATGTAGTGTAGCAGTCGTCATGGCTGCAATTCAAGTCCCATCTCCCTGCTCGAATGACGTTACCGCATTGGCTGTTACCAATGGCGGCGATTTGCCGCGCCTGACGAACTGGAAATCGTGTGTTTGTCATAGTCAGGCGTAACGGCAGCGGGAGACGGGGAGTCTGGTTAAAACCCGCAGCGTTGGAGCGAACTGTCTAAGTCGAGCCGAGAACTTTAAGCGTGAGCTATGAGAAAGCGCCACGTTGCCCGAATGGGCTAAAGGCGGTCAGGTTTCGGTAAACGATATGACAGGAACACAGGACGTAACCAGGGGGAGCGATGCCAACGAAAGGCGGCAGATCTCTAAGCTGTGTCGGGTTTCGCCTACTTCTGACTTGTAGCTTTTTTTTGAAGCTCGTCAGGAGGGGCGGAGCCTTTGGAAAAAGGCGACTTACGCCGCCTTTCATGCTTTTATCGCTCATAAATCGGTATTAGTAGCAGGACTACAACGGACATAGATTGAAGTCCTGTTATGGCAAAATGCATCCATCTATAGGAACTTGAACGATCTTTAGTCTCGTACACACCTCTTATCATTATCGGCTTTTGCATTAACATGATTATCAAAATACCGAGCATATTTGTAATGAAAGAGGTAAAAGCGGGTATACCTATGAACATTAATCCTCTGCGCGATAGCTCCGCAGCTATTGCTACCACAGCAACTAATTTCAGTGGCTGTACGGCATGTTTGAAAATATAGCGTTCAAATTTTTCTATCATTTATAGTCCTCCCCACGATTCCAACGGTCCTCCCAGTGCTCAAGATAAGGTTTTGCCAGCTGGGGCATGTTCCAGATCACCACCGCGTTTTCCGAGTTTTTAGATTCTGCTGCTTTGGTGTAGTTGAAGCTGCCCGTCTGAACTGACCGTTCATCAATAATCATCACCTTGTCATGCTGGATAGGAAAGTCGCTATCCACCCGCAGCGGGATCTCGTTTTTCACAATGTACTTCATCGCACGGTGGCTTACGTCATTACGATTGCCGCGTTCGTCGATAACGATTTTCACATCGACACCGCGATTTTTAGCTTTGACCAGCGCCTGCATTATATCCATCGCGGTAAAGCTATAAGCCATCATTCGGATCGAGGATTGCGCGGAGTCGATAGCGCCAATTACCAACGTTTGAGCGCTACCTTCAGGAGAAAACCCGACCTGTACCGATGGCGAATCGGCGGCTATTGAGGGCAGGGAGGAAAAGGCCAGAACCCCCGTCAGGAATATGATTGCTCCTTTTTTCACTTTATCCCTCCATTCATGCACTCATACTTATATTCTGGCGAATAGTAGATTTCGCGAATCTTCCTTTTCGCCATGAAAACGACCACATCAATAGTGGAGTGCAGCAGGCGCATAATGTCAGAAATATCCAGCATACGGCCCACTTCGGTAGCTTTAACCATCAACCCTATACGGGTGAAGGCATCCATCGCCGAGTTAGCATGTGTGGAGGTTAAGCCGCCAGGGTGTCCGGTATTCAACGCCTGAAGGTAATCCCATGCAGCATCATCCCTCAGCTCTGTCATGAAGATACGATCTGGTGTCAGGCGCATACAGGCTTTAAGGCACTGCGTCGGCGTAGCCAGCCCTGGTTTATCTTTACCGCCATATTTCATATAAACGGCTTCTTCCAGGTGGGTAGCTTCAACTTCGTGAGCATCCTCCATGATTATCACGCGTTCCTGCGGGCTAATGGCTTTGAGCAGGGCGCGGGTGAGTACCGTTTTCCCTGACCCGGTTTCTCCCACAACGACAACGGTTCGCTTTTTCCTTACCGCAGTAAGCAAAAATTCTTCCCGGCGTTTAGCCCGGTATAACTCTTTCAGCAGGAGATCGTCGTCGTCCAGCTCGCGCTTATGGCTGTCAATTTCCCGGCAAAACTCAAAGATACCTTCCTGGCTTAACGTCGCCAGGTCTTTATCCAGCGCGATATTTTTACGAAAAGCGATAGCGGCGGTGTTATCGATCACCGCAGGCGGTAAACAGATAATTCCCCTGGAACCGTCCGGTAACACCACGTCATTAATCATCTGGCGCGAAACGTTATTGGCGCTGGTTAATGCCGCAGTCAGGTTATCGATAAACGCGCCGGTAATGCTGTCGTTCTGGATGATTTTGCGGCCTTCGAATGTGTCACAAACCACCTCGTTATAACGGTTGATTCGGACTTCAAATACGCCCGGATCTTCGAAATACTCCCGCAGCGGCCCCAGCTGGTAATAAGCCGATGATTGATTCATGTAAGTTATCTCCTGCTACAAAGAACAGTGGGCCTTCCGGCCCACGTTGATTAGTTGTCTGCCAGTGAGTAAATATCACTGAAATCGAGGTCACGAACGACGTAGATACTGATTGCGTCGCCCTGCTGGTCGTAGAGTGTTGGCGGGATGTTAATCGTGGCTCTCAGTGCTTCAGAGGCCAGTTCCTGCGAGTTGTTTTGCGTATTACTAAACTGGATATTATTGCCGTTTTGAGCTGCGGCCACGCCAGCCTGAAGCGCGTCAGACAGGACGGAAATGAACACGGCCCCTTCGAAGCGATCCCAAAAGTGGGAGTCAACCTGTCCGGGAACACCGGAACTACCGAGAGAGTTGGTCCCGGCGCTATCCAGATTAACGAATGTGCCATCCGGGTTTACCACTCGCTCCCACAGCACAAAGACGCGAGCCTGACCATTTTTGAGGCCACCGTTCATCTGGCCCGTAACAAATGCGCCTTTGTCGATCAGCTTTACCAACCCATCGAGGGAATACACATCACGCGTCACCCGGCAGGACACCATGCCGGGAACGGTCGTATCCAGCTCCGTAGACGTGCCACACGGTATCATCGTCCCTTTAGCAATGGTCATGCTCATATTTTGCATTACGCCCGCTCTGCTGCCTTTCAGGCGGGCAGGTGTAAGCTCTTTTGCTAACGCGCTGCTGCCTTCGCTGCCTTCGTCGCTTTGCTGCTCTTTTTTGGCCGGAGTCTGGCTACCGCCCTGCTCGCCGGAAAGATCGCCATCAAGACGGCGCTGCATGGCGACTTCTTCCGGTGTCAGCTGCTTCTTCCCGTTGCTGGCCCGGCCCGTGTTGCTATGACTGGCTTCATATTCCGCTCTGGCTTTATCCTGCATCGCCTTCTGATTAGCGTCAGGGGCCGCTGCCCCGCCAACGTTCGGGTTAGTGTTGAACTGATAGTTAGGCAGACTGCTAACCCCATCATTTTTATTACCGCTGTCAGCTTTGGCCGTGTCCGGCGCTTTGCGTGTGTGCGTGTAAATAGTGACGCCAACGAAGCACATGGCGATGATAGCCAGGATAGCAATAAAGGCTTTTAGCCCTGGTGCGGTGCGGCGTTTCTGTGCGGGCATTCCCCCGCGTTCATCGTTGAAGCTGTTGTTGTTATCCAGCTCGCTATCAATATCGACTTTACGGGCCATTAGTTATCCCCTCCTTTTTGCACCCTTCTTACATCCGGGGAGGCTGTGCCAGTGGAAATTGCGCCAGCTGAAGGCACGTAGTTGATATTTTTAATACCAACAACCTTTGTCCAGCCAAGCCTTACACGCCATTCTTTCGCTACGTTCTGGCATTCCAGAATGTTGTTATGTTCACCAACCGGGCGACAGTTAGGGAGCGTCTCTTTGCCGCTGGACGATATGTAATAAACCTGCGGTAAGTCGGCGTTTTCCGGGAACTCAAAGCGCGTGAAACGGTAGTTATCCCAAACATGGATCGGCTGAATATCTGCCATTTCCGGCTCGTCGCTCATTTCATACTGGTAGTTTTTAGGACCAGCGAAAGCAGACTCCCGTAGCTTCTCCGTCAGGCGCTTTTTCTCAGCCACGCTGGAGGCTTTTTTCTGCTCGTCAAACGGGTATTCATAGGTCAGCTGAAGCGTGGCCTGTTTCATTGACCACGGCGTTTTGATAAACGATTTTGTTTCTGTGCCGTCAGCGTTCTTTGTTGTCGTCTCACCGATATAGTGAAGCACGATGTTATAAGACCGTTTATCAGTAACGATGGTCAGGTTGGTATCACTCATTTCGGTCTTAGGTTTCACGAAATAGTGATTAAGTTTGTGTGAGAAAATCCAGCCAGCAGAATCACCGAAAGCGTGAGTGATATAGCTTTCATCCGGGGAAACGACGATATGCGTAAACAGGCCCGCTACCGCATCAATTCGCACCACATCGACCGGGTTATAAACTACCGTTTTGATACGGAAGTCATACGGTGAACTTTTCGGCGCTTGAAGCGCCGCTGCGTTAAATGTGGTCCCGGCCAGCGCCATTGCGATCACTGCGGATAAGACTACTTTTTTCATAGTACAGTCCTCAGTTCGACTCAGGGTTAACGCGGTAACTGGTGACGCGGAAGCCGAGCGGGTTGATGTAGCGCTGCGAGGCGTTCATAGCCAGCGATTTGTACTCGTAGCCCAGGATGGCAATCCAGCGCTTCGGTGGATCGTCAAAGTTATTGCTACGAGAGCGGCGAACGGTCGTAAAGCGAATGGTCGCCACGCCATGCTCTCTATCGAGAATGGTTGAGTTGATGCTTACTCGCGTTGTCTCGCTGTCACCCAGGACCTTATCAATCCCTTGCTTACCCTTGAACCGGGAAAGGTAGGCTTCCGCCACGTTCGGCGTGGACATTAAACCTACGGCGTCATAGTCCACTTGCAGGGAATAAAAATCGTAGGATTCTCGGTGGATAACGTATTGAGTCAGGAAATACTTATCAATTTCGTCGCCATAGGTGGCATCGTCACGCGTCAGCTTAACCTGTGATACCTCGTGATTGCTGGGGTTCAGCGTCAACAGGAACGGCGGTATTGGCTGGCTGTAGCGGTAATTCACAAAGGTAGCATTACCGATTGCCACAACCGCTACAACGGATGCGACCGCGGCGACTATCCACGCCGTGCGGCGTGAAGATAACACTTCGTTCATAACGTCCACTTCCAGCCCTTTACGGCTTTCGTTGAACTCTTTGATGGCCTCTTTGGTCAGCCCTTTCTTTTTCTCTCTCATAACAACCACCTTATCCCTGTGTATCTACTGGAAGCGTTTTATTGACTGGCACAGTGTGGCTCCAGTCCGGCTCCGGCGGTGGCTTGAAACTGCTGGAACATGCCCCTAACAACAACACCCCTAAAAGTACGATTGCGCGCATAGTTTCGACCTCATTTGTCCATTGCGTTCTATTATCTTATATCCGTGAAATTGCAATTTCAACGACTTTTGTTTATTTATGCTGCTTTTCCCCGGCTACCACGCGCCTTTCCTGTCAGACCTGAACCGCCAGCCCCTGCATTGCCGCTACTGCTGGCGCTTTGTCCACCGCCGCCGCCAGCTGCTGAAGGTCTTGCTGAAGGCTTCGCTCCACCAAAAATCCCATTAGAGGCAACATTACCCATCGTATTCATCGAGTGGCCCGCATGGCGGGCCGCAGAAGCTATATCAGCAGAAACACCGCTACCGAAATTCGACGCTACCGCTGGAACCTGGAACAACACATAGACGGAAACAATGGTGAGAATGACCAGTCCAATAGCCGTTGATAAGGCATCAAAGCCTTCGCTGCCGTTAAGACCGGAAATCATTTTTGTAAAGAGGCTCATTAACAACCCAAATACGAGAGCCAAAAGAACTATGACCAAGCTGTAATTAATAACGGTCCCCATCCACTTAGCAAATATGCCTTTTGTTGGATTCCACAGGAGACAGAATATAGCTATTGGACCTAAACACAGGCTTATAGCCAGTAGCACTTTAGCCATAATTATAAAGGCAGAACCCAACCCACAAAGAACTACGGTCGCTGCTATTAGAATGAGTCCGATTACTGCGCTCATTATGCCGTTAGCGCTAATGCCAGCCCCTTCGAACGCTGTTTGTATTGCCGTTATAGACTGGTCTACCCCAGTATCAATAATGGCTGCCATCCCTGTGATTGAGGTTTTATTTTGAGTCACCAATATTGAAGCAAAATTATCAGGCAGGGTTAAAGCCAAATGCACAAGGTCGGTTTGATATAACCCGCCAGCCGTTGCAAAACTCAAAACAACAGCCGCTTTCATATATTGTGTAATTAAATCCCCAAGCGCCTCCCCGCCCCCTCCGGGGCTAAGAGCGGAATATGCACCTTGAGCCATAAACTTGATGGTCAAAAATATTGCAACCGTTGGTGTGACGGTTGCAATGATGGTTGTTACGTTGGTATCAACCATCATATTTATCAGATCATCAATTATGTCAAATATCTGCTGAACAGTATTAAATGCCATAACTACACCCTGAAATTTAGTTTAACTTCGGCACGCTATGAGAGTTATCTTTCCCATGAACAAAAAGTTCAGTCTCTGCGTCTCTTGCATTTTTACAATCAGCATCCTGCAAGGATTCAGCGTTCTTTTTGCATTCAACAAGCATTTGTTTTCGCTCTGTCTCATGCGACTTATACCAATCTTTGTCATGCTCAGGCTTACAACCAGCGAGAGCGGAAACACCGATAAAAACTAAAGCTACTTTTAAAGTCGTTTTCATATAATCACCTTATTTCAACGGAGCGGGGTTATGACCACCATCAGAACCATAAATAAAATTACCTACGGCGCGTTCTCTTTGAGCTTCATACAACTTATCTTGTGATTCCTGAAGCATACTCATGAGCTTCAGTTTCGCTTGCTCGCCCTGAATTGCGCCTTGCGCGGTTTGAATGCGAGCCTGAAGATCAGCAACTTCCTTTACATCTTTAGTTGTGGAAATCTGCTCGGTTAGTGCTTGCATATCACTTAATTCCTGCATCTGATTGTTATATGCCTTTTCAGCTATAACACGGTCATATGCTCCTTTCTCGGCCAACTTTTTATTTAGAGCTTTAATTGCATCAGAAGGATTCATATCATCAACTTCCGAATTAAAGTCACCAACCATACTTTGAACATCACCAGTTACGGACGATGATGAGTTCATGGCATCGCTATAAACTTTCTTCCAGTCGTCAGGAAGGTTATTAGCCAAGCTGCTTGTTGATGTGTCCAGCAAATCCCCAATATTGGTTGTCTTTGCCAAGCTCTCATATGTCGCTTTTTGGGTAGCCAGCTGCTGTTTCAGTTGGTCAAGCTGGTTTGCCATTTCCTCAAGCGTTTTAGCAAGGCTGGTCGGATCGTAGACCACAACACCAGTACCCTCTATAGCAGAAGCCGTACCAATGGTTCCCGCACCTAACAGCCCAGCCAGTGCAATAGCAATTAACTTCGCTTTCATAACATCATCCTCTAATTAATGACGGCAAAGACGCCAATATTCTTCGATCCAGTTTTCGGGTTCTGGACCATATTTACCTATCAATTCCTCGGCCAACTCGGCATTTTGCGGCTCACCGGAAAGGATGCTGATAATGTTGTTCTTCTCGATTTCATCCCGTTCAGGCGTATTACTACCGTTGATATTCAGGTTGAATGTAGCGAGCGCTGACTGTGACCCTTGCTTAACCAAAAACTGGCGCGAGTGCTCAGGGATTTTGGACATTACTTCAAACTCCGCATCGGTCAGGAAGGAGTAGTCCTTACGGCTGGCATCAGGATCGCGCAGGCAGATTTTTGATGGCGTTTGCGACATCACCGTTTTACCAATGCTGCTTGCGAGCGCGTCATTTGGCTCTTGCGTGGAAAACAAATAAATCGCATCTTTCTTACGGTCTGTTTTAATGCCACGCTTTATTTCCAGCTTTAAAACAGGATCGTCAAGATAAGCATGAAATTCATCGAAACACTGAATAACACGGCGCTTTCCGTCAATTGAATTACGAATACGATAAAGCAAGTACATTAACAATGGCGTTCTGGCCGGGCTGGGAATCTCACCTTCCGCAGCAATAAACTCCGTCAGGTCGAAGCCGAAAATATCATGAGCATCGAGATCTAACGCATCTTCACCATTATCAAAAAGCCAGCCGTATTGGCCGTCATTCGTCCAGTCATTAATCAGGTCTTTGAGATATGGGTGCGTGATGTACCCTTTCAGTCGGGTAATATCTCTGGCCTCAACAGGGATTAAAGAGTGTTCGCCCATGACAGCATCCACAGCCTTATTGAGTTCCATCCCCATATCTTTATCTAATGGGCCGTTATTTGTAATTTCAGCACAGACACGCATAATATTTTTAGTGGTCGCAATATTACGCGGTGTGCCTTTCTGTTTGAGCGGTGAGAAGTTAGTTTTTACGCCCTGCTGTAAAACTTTATAGTAGCCGCCGACACTGCGAATAAACGGCTCCATTCCCCGGTCACGGTCATAGCAGAACATACGCGGATTAAACTTCATGCACTGGCATAACAGGAAATCCAGCAGCGTAGTTTTACCTTCACCAGACGTACCTGTAAGCAACATATGCCCCAGCGGGCGCTTTCCGATTGAGCGTTCTTCCAGTGGGGTGACGTGGAAGTTAAAATACAGCGGTGTACCGTTCGCGGTGCGGAACATCGTCACAGCCGGACCCCACGGATTATTGTCCGGTTTGCCGCGCATAAAATTATGGTACGGGGAGAAATGGAAGAAATTCCATGAGTTAATCGGCGTCGGGCGTGGCGCCCATTTCTGATTACCCGGAATCTTCGCAAAGTAAGCCGCTTCAGAGGCCAGCCCTACGCCGCCCCCCACGAAGCCACACTGACTTAGCATGACTTTAGCTTTACGGGCCTTGCGCTGCACTGCTCGCTGATCGGTATCGAAAACGTGAATAGTGGCATGGTGATAGCCCATCACAATTTCTTTAGAAAGCAGCATATCCAGCGCTGTATTCAACTGTTCAAGCTGGGACTGGCTTCTGTCGCCAGTTTCCATCATGGACTTCTCCTGGCGCTCCAGAAGCGTTTTAGCTGAAGCCTCGGATATGCAAGAAAATGTTTGAGTCAGCAGATATTCAAAATCAGCTTCTTTCAGCAAATTAAACTGACCCGGTTCCGTGTTTTTTTCGTAATCACGGATTTCGATAGCTGTAGTATAAAAATTGCTGTCCAGCGTTCTGACCTGAACAATATCCCCCCATACAGAACTGACAACACGGTTTTCCATGATGTAAGAACCGATACGGTCACGGCAAACAGGAACAATGGACCATTCCAGATTTACCAGAAAATAAAGAAACTCCAGCGCTTTAGAATAAGCGTGAGCAGTCGGCGGGACGGTATCAGCGACGTTGAGCATTACCGGTTCGTCGAAAATATCTGCTTCGTCTACTTCAAGCAGCGACTGTTTTTCTTCAGCGTCAGTTAGCGCTATTTCCTCACCGTTTTTATCCCGGTAATAAATACCCAGGCGCTTGATGCCATAGCCCTTCATCCCCTCCATGATCTGCTCACAGACTTCTTCCATTCCGGTGAAGGCTTCAGCCTGCATTTGAGCCAGCTCGTCAGCTGACGGTCGCTCAAACTTAGCCAGGAACTTCTGCGTCTTATCGCCTATCTGGCGATAAAGCACCGTCAGGTACAGGTCATTAACCATCTGGTTAGACCCCGTTTGCAGGCGGCGGTTGTATTCATCCAGGTAGCGTGGGAAGAATTGAGTAAACTCAGAGTCAGGATACTCTTTAGACTGGTGATGATACTCGTGTGACCAGACCTCTACGTGGTCAGTCCCGAAGGATTTAATCAACGTATTAAGATCATCGTTCCATGTAATCAGCTCACGGTCAGAGGCACAGTCATGTGTCCGGCCATCGACTTTAAAGAATGCAAGCAGATCGCCATTACGCATCGAGATAATATAATCATCAAGGTGCTGGCTATGCTGCAAATACTTTTCATTAACGCTCGGCTCGTCTCTGAACGTTTTAGGTTTAAGCAATGCCACCATTTATTTCAGCTCCTTTTTCTTGTAATCCACAGGGGAATAACTTGAACCACTCCATTGTTTAAATGGCGTGTCGTGTGCATTACGAAACTTAGTCTGTAGCCATAATGAAAGGATGCGAAACATACGGTCGTCGTATTTAGTTAGCGCTGCTGCAATTGACCACAGAACCGCAAATACAAGGAGTGACCATAAATGTAACGTCATAAACAGCGTGGCCGAGATCATGAAGATAACCAGCGCCACAGTACGCGGAACGCCAGCAAGCCGGGGGACGCGTGTTGCACCTTTAAATAATGGCCGTTGTCCATTTTCAAACATAAAACCTCACTTAATGGGGGATGTACTCCCCCCCATTAATCAGCTGCCGATACCAGTCAGGGATACCAGATATGATGCGGAGCCAATGCCAACCATTGCGATTGCGAGACGGAACATAAAACCAGCGGAAATAAGATGGAACAGCCAAACGAGGAACGACACGATCACGCCGATAGTACAGGCGATAGGAATCCAGGTATCCAGCCATGACTTGATGTTGTTACCTGTACTGGCCCCGGTGTCTGCCCCGCCAGCTGCGAGGGCCAGTTCTGGCGCTGCGATACATAACAGCGCAACCAGCAGCGCAAACCCGTTATTTTTGAAAAAAGTAACCATATATACCTCTACCTTTCCTTTGTTGATTTCAATATCAATCGGCACTCGCCGACATTGCACTTATCCAGAAGAAACTCCGTCAGGAGTCTCAGGTCTGCCCATGTGCGAAGTTCGTGATCTTTATTCAACCGAATGGAGCAACGAACCTCACCCAAATTTTCATCCTTTACGTCAAATATGGGATACCACTGCTTTAGTGAAATCCTTTCAATTACAACCTCCTGTATTTTTCCGGCTTCGCATAAATCAATTATTTGAGACTGCAAAAGGAGATAGATTTTTGTCATTCATAACCTCACTCCCTTTTTGCTCTGCTTTGGTCAGAAACGCGTCAGTGTTATCCTGCGAAAACACATCACCACCACTATCACTTTCACCCGTAAACGCATCGTGCTCACCCTCAAAGGTTGCGCCCTTCGCACTCACAGGCTGGCTCTCCGCTTCCTCGTTCTGCCCATCAGGTAGCAACGTAGGGATCTTTAAATCAGACTGTTTAGCCACGTTAATTACTTTCGTGACATACCCGTTTGAAATCCCCCGCACTTGCGACCCGGTGTTGTAGCAGGACAGCGCGTGTCTTAATGCTATCTGGCCGGGCGGGTTGGATTTCAGGGCCGTACTATAACAGTCTTTTAAAATGGTCTGACTGGCGCGGAGATTGATGCAGGGTTTAAATACCTGCTCAACCGTGATACCTAACGAACTCAAATTGTTAGAATTAATCATCGCAAGCCCCATATCGATGCTTTCATCTTTCTTGAGGTTTTTGATTAGCCGGTTGGCAACTTCTACCGCTTCAGCTTCGGTTTGCGGTTGGCGTTTCAGGTTTGCGCCACGGTTAACGTTAATAAAATACGGGTTGTTCCCGGATTCATGGCCGACGATATAGGCCATTGTCAGCGGTGAAACGTCTGGTGCGCATCGGGCAGCAAGGCTGGCGATCGTATCCGAGGCAGAAGCCGCGTGAGCGCCCCCCTGAAAAGAAAGGCCGGAGATACATACCGCTATCAAGCACCATGATTTTTTCATTTTTGTATGTCCGTGTAATTGTAATTTTGACGACTTTTATTTATCATAAGGGCCAATAGAATCGTGTCAAGAGAAAAAGACGTTAAAGGGAAGAAACCTATGCTTGTTCCTTTGCAGTCGGAGAAGCGACCAAAAGGGACGCCTGTATACCGTGACCCGGAGAATCCATTTAACACCTGGAGCGGGTACGGAAAGCGCCCTGTCTGGTTACAGGAACGATTGAGTGATGGGTATCTTCTGGATGAAATGAAGCTGCCTGGTGCAGTGGTGGATCGGGATACCAAATCCCCTCGATACCGTGACCCGGCTAACCCGGCTAATACGTGGACTGGCGTTGGCCGTCGTCCTAAATGGTTAGTTGAGCTGCTGGAAAAAGGTGTGGATTTGGACGATCTGAAGATTCGAGAAAGGGAGTGAACGATGGGCAATGTAATTGAGTTTAAGAGGCTGAAAGGCGAAAGAAACCAAAAAGACAAAATGCCTAAAAGGGGGGTACTGCTGTGGTTCAAAAAGACTGCCCTATCCCTCAAAAACAACCTCTTTACCTACTCTAAGTCATGTTGCTGTATTTGTTTGTTTTTTGTAAGCGCTGCGTTAAGAAAGCTATTGAAGTTGATCGCCACACTATCAATCGTGCTGTTTCTTGTCGAGTGGTTTATGGGCCGTTTGGGAGCGCCAGAGTTTTATAACCTGTTGTTCCTAATGGGATTGCTGTTGGTTATCAATGTGATTTCAACAAGCTGTATCAAATGGATAAGAGGGAACGTATGAGTAAGCTAAGAACCGTTGCAAAAATATTATTGATGTACTGCATCTTCAGTAGCGCCAGCGCCTTTGCGGAGGGAAATACTAAGGGTGATCCGTGTCTCGCGTTCACCTGTATGGCCGGAAAGTTACAAGGTAACGAGGCAACATCAGGGCCTGACTGTGTAATGGGCCGCCAGAGCTTCTTTGAGATACGAATTTACACCCCCTACTACAACCCCGGCGCGACAGCTGCTGCTCGTAAAGTATTTCTAAGCACCTGTCCTATGACCACTATTTCAGAAAACAAAAACACACTGGAGCTGATTATTCAGCGATACGGACGTTCATTTCAGGAGTAACACATGAAGAAACTAATCCCAGCTATCATTGCCGCCGCCCTGCTCTCCGGGTGCGCCACTCAGAACGACGCGGTAGCACTCTCAAATCGAATCAGCGATCAGCAGAAGCAAATCAACGCGCTTTCCGTTCGCCTCCAGTCTGCCGAGCATCGCTTGAGTCAGCAGGAGTCAGCTTTTCGCTCAGAACAAACGCAGAACAGCAGCTACTGCTACCTGAACGGCGTCAAATACTCTCAGGGATCGGTGTTCGCTGGCCGTATCTGTGATGGCAGTTCCGGCAGTGTAGCCTGGCGTCTTTACTCCCACCGCTAATAAGCAAGGCTTCCGGGCTTGCCCCGGAAGCGCTTCCTCCAGACATGGATATTGAGCTGCACAATCCATGTTTATCACAATAATCATATTGTTAAAGAGCATAAAAAAGTCGCCATGAAGGCGACTTAAATGAGCTTGAATCGTGCATATTTTATTTTTGTAAGTGCCCTGGTGCTGTATTCAGGGTGAATATTTGCACTATATAGGCACTATCTGAAACCACTTTAATCTATCTGACAGCCACATACACTGCTTGCACCTGTAACTGTGTGGAAACGGATGTAATGGCCGAACCCTATTTAAAAAATCGCCGACGCTTCACCTCGTCCCTTGATAATCAACTTGTCCCATTGTTTGACGCGCTAGCGGCCAAAACGCGGATACCTAAAAGCCGCCTGCTCGATGAAGCTATAGAGGATTTGCTGGTCAAACACGGCGTTCCTGGTAAAAAGGTCGATAGCCAGAATTAACTTTTGCTCACCCGCGTAACCGTCCGTTCCGATACGCCAGCGAGTCTGGCCGTCTCGCTGATAGATTTCCCCTGGTGCCGCAAAGAACGGATCAGGTCATGCTTATTCTGGTCGGGCATCCGGCCACGATAAACCCCCTTCTGTTTGGCTTTCTTTACGCCTTCCTGCTGGCGACGGCGGCGATCTGTATAGTCTTTTCGGGCGATGGCCGCGAGCATATCAAGCATCATGCTATTGATGGCCGTCAGCATACTCCGTGTAAATTCATCGCTACCGTGGGGCATTAACGCCGCGTAGCTGGTTGGCAGGTCCAGACTGATAATCGCCAGGTTCTTTTCCTGCATCATTCGCTTCAGCTGCTGCCAGCCTTCATCATCCAGGCGTGAAAGGCGGTCTACCTGCTCAATCAGGATAAGATCGCCCTTCTCAGCATCACTTAGCAGGCGCATAAGCTCAGGGCGTTGCAGGGACGCGCCAGACGCATTCTCAACGTACCATCCGGCTACCCGGTGATTATGCTCAAGCGCAAAGGCTTTAAGCCTCTGCTGGGCGCGTGACGCATCCTGATCGTGCGCAGAAGCCCGGAGGTATCCAAATATGTACATGACCGCCTCTTATGTCATTAGGGTTATGTCACTATAACCTATGTCATTAGAGTTATGCCATTAAGGCGCGAGGGGAAGGATTCAGAGGGTGACAGAAGGGTATACTCATAAGACATAGCTGATAGTTGCTATCTACCAGCTATGCGTGACAGTCACGATATAAAATCAGAGGTAGTTTTGGATCTTGAACTGACGGATAAATTCACGCGATTTGAAATACTTTCCACGCGGTAGCTTTTCACCAACCGAGCGTTTATCTGCCCATGCTTCAAATGCTGGACATGCGCCTTTTAAAACTGATGGTAGATAAATCCGTGTTGCAACATTTCTCATTACTGTACGCAGAGACAAAGTAGCATCCTCAGTATTGAAGCTATCATCAATACTGATAACTCTTTCTGACACGTCCTCGATTTTGATTTTTGAGGTATCGATGGTCATTCCGTCTTTGACCTTCCCCACAACACAAATATTTCTATTCTGCTGGCGTTCTGTCATAGCTTCCTCCTGTTGAAATTAACACTACCGTACAGTCAATAATGCACAAAGTAAATAATAGTCATTCTTTTTTTTACTGGTAATTACTAAATCACCGTGCTAGTGTTTTCTCAGCGTTACATTACTACGGAAAATTGCAATGGCAGAGGAAAGCAAACAGCTAACCAAACGGCAACAAAAAGCCATTGATACAGCGGCGTTAATCCGGCAGGAGCCGCCGCAGGGTGAAGATATGGCATTCACCCACTCCATTCTGTGCCAGGTCGGTTTGCCCCGTTCTAAGGTGGCAGGGCGTGAGTTTATGCGCCGTTCTGGTGATGCCTGGCTCGTCGTACAGGCAGGCTGGATTGATGAAGGCAGTGGCCCGGTAGAGCAGCCTTTACCCTATGGCGCTATGCCGCGACTCACGTTCGCCTGGATTTCATCGTATGCACTGCGCAACAAAACGCGGGAAATCGCCATCGGCCACAGCGCTAATGAGTTTCTTCACCTTATGGGGATGGACTCACAGGGAACCCGTCATAAAACGCTGCGTACACAAATGCAGGCGCTGGCCGCGTGTCGTTTGCAGCTGGGCTTTAAGGGCCGGACCTATAACGGCCAGCCTGTCGAACAGTTTGACGCCTGGATCAAAGATGGTGACGCGAAGCAGCTCACGCTATGGCCGGGAACACTCACCCTGTCCGAAGGCTATTATAACGGCCTGATAGACAGCGCCGTTCCGCTCGACAACAGAGCGTTACATGTGCTGAAAGGTTCCGCGCTGGCGCTCGATATATACGCGTGGCTTGCTCACCGTCTCCACCGCATCGAGGGCCGCCCGGTCATGCTGTACTGGATGAAGCTGCGGGAGCAGTTCGCCCAGGAGTACAGCGGGAAGAATGCCGACAAGGATTTTAAACGAGCATTCATGCCAGCGCTGAAACAGGTGCTTTCAGTGTATCCGGCGGCAAAGGTCGAACAGGTTAAGGGTGGCCTGCTGCTGTATTGTTCCCCTCCCCCAATTCCATATAAACAGTCTTGAACTCACACATTCACCCCGGTTGATACCGGGGTTTTTTATCCACATATCCCGACCTACCCCGTCCTCAGCTGAATAACCACAACATACCCACAGACGGGATTTGCAATCTATCCACAAAAACACTTTTCTGTTAATAACCCTGTTTATTCAGCAAGTTATCCACGTTAAATTACCCCCCCTCAACTGCGTTAAATTACCCCCCCTGGCTACGTTAAATCGCCCCCCTCAACTACGTTAAATCACCCCCCCTAGCCCACGTTAGATTCCCCCCCCCCTAAACCTGTAAGGTGATCCTTTATGTTTTTCCTTTAATTTCTACCTGTACATATATCCTGTAATTAACAAAGCCTATCTGTGAGTAAGGCGCGTCCGGTGTACGACTTAGCAACAGTGGAAATTACGCTTCCTCGACCTGACAGACTCGCCGCGCTGCGGCTCCCTAATCAGGTCTTGCGGCGAGCGTTGCGGACTCTCTTTTAAATGCGATAACTTTCGCTATAATCCAGAGCTATCAGCATTTCCTTCGCTGATTCACCCGGAGGCCAGTTGCTGCCGCGACGGCCTCCCCCTCTCCTTCTCATTAGTTCAATAGAGTAAAATCATTATTTACTAACATTGACCGTTAGCGGTGGCCGCTATATCATGGGCTTAATCGTTATCAATCAGGAATGACTATGGCCCGCAAACAGACCCGCAGCATGACGCAGGAAGAATGGGATCGCCTCTTACCCGCAATGCAGACGTTTACCCACTTATCGACCGAAATCGGTCATTCAGTGTTGGTTAAAGGGGAAAGCAATAAAGACGTGGCCGAACGTGTCGGACGGACCAAACAGAACGTGGGTTCCACGGTGAAGCGCATTTGGGATCTGTACCAGTCGTTAGCCGTCGATATTGAGGGCGAAAAGCTACGCAAGGTTGATGTGTGGATACCTGAAAAATTAGCCCTGAAGGTGCTGAAGGAAGCAGAGAAGTACGCCATCAATCAGAGCAAAGTTGAATAATCCGAATAAGAAATAATAGTAAATATGTAATTTACTTAGATTGACTATAACCCTTCAAATTGCGATAATTATTTCTCCGGGAAGCTCACAGCTTCCCATTATCAGGAGGATAAATTATGGCTTCACGCGGTGTTAACAAAGTAATTCTCGTTGGCAATTTAGGCCAGGACCCCGAAATGCGCTATATGCCTAATGGCGGTGCGGTCGCTAATCTGCGCCTTGCCACATCCGAATCATGGCGAGATAAAGCCACTGGCGAGCAGAAAGAAGTCACGGAATGGCATACGGTGGTTATCTTCGGCAAGCTGGCCGAGATTGCAGGCGAATACCTCCGCAAAGGTTCGCAGGTATACATTGAAGGCCAGCTGCGTACCCGCAAATGGCAGGATAAGGACCATTCGCGCCGATCACACTTCCCTTCCCTAACCATGCGATTCACGCGCTGTAATGAAAATAAAGCCCCGTCAGGGGCTTTTCTTATGAGGGTTGAAGTTCGGCCTTCTCGCAATGCTCCCCGCCGCAGAACACGACCAGACCTGGCTTACCCCACAGATTCACATGACACACAGGGCAGGTGTATTTTGCGCGGTTGGACTTGTTTACCGGGGTTTCTGGCGGCGGTGAAACAAACTTCATTGCCTCGATGATTTCATCATCCAGTTCGCCGGGTTCGTCGGTGTAGTCGTCCTGCGGGTATTCACCATCATCATCTTCATCATCGATGTAACCTTTTCCGCTGGGTGACTGCGGCGCTCCGGGCTTCGGCTGGTACGGAGGAAAGCGGTCCATCCAGGACAGCTGAAAATTGCGCGTTAACAGTTCATCACACGCCCGGTCAAAAGCGCCGCCGGTGATGATGTAGTGCGTCATGCTTTGGCCTACTTTTCGCCCTCCGGGTTGCCCGGTATCCGATGGCATTAACCCTACCCGCTCCATTAGCGCGGCCCATTCTTTGTTGTGATAGCCACGTCTCCCGGCCTTGCCAAAATGAAACTGCCACTGGTGAACCATTTCATGCACCAGGGTAGATAACGTCGCCTTGATGGTGCGTATGGAGAAATACACCGGATTCATGGCTATTTCATCGACCATTTCCCCGTTCTCACGGCCCGCGAAGCGCTGAAACGAGCAATAGCCGTAAGTACGCTTTTCACGTTGCAGGGTGATCAGGCATGGCGGCAGCTCGTTATTAAAAAGCCGTTCATCAAAAAAATCGTAAGCGTGCTGGAGTTCTTCGTAAGTTTCGGGTGTTGGCAATGTCATGTGGCCTTCCTTCTGTATTGCGCAATACAGAAAATATACTGCTGACAGAGAGTAAAGTCTAACAAAATTTGTATTTACTAATATTGACTTTGTGGGCGAAAAGAACGATACTAATTTCATCGGGAGGCAATACCGCCACCGATAACACAGCCCAAAGCGGCAACCTCGGAGTAAACATCATGGCTAATACCGTCACCGCAAAAATCTATGGCCCCGCTCAGAAAATGCGTTTCCTTCCTTACGCGTTCGCGGAATTTTATCTTCAGGCAGAAAACTACGTTTGCAGCTTTATGAAAAAATACGCAGTTGGCTATGATGGCGGCTGCTGGGAGTACATCACCTATGAAAACGGTGCGTGTGCGTTCATCGCGCCGGATGGCTACCAGCTCACGCTTCCTAACTATTTTGATGAACCTGTTAGCGCGAAAGAAGCCGGGATTATCGTTGCGCTGTATGCCTACAGCCACTTTTGCTGCGTGGCGTTTGAGCGTGGCTGGCAGCGCGTGAATGAGACGATGGCCGAACGCTATCACACGCTGCGGGACTTTACCGAAACGCTCCCGCCGGAGTCACAGAGCCGTATTTTTCGGGCAATAGATTAACCAGGAGCGGCGGGCATTTGCCCGCCTTACTCGTTCAGGAAGAAATGCTGATGGTTACGACAGATGAAGTCTGGTTTCGGTATCACGACTATTCGGGCCAGCCAAAGGCGGTCCGGGTGGCATCCGTGCGGTTCTGGCCGGACATTCAGGAAACGATATTCCCCCCTTTCCAGGTGCCGGAAGGCAAGCGCCGCGTTGTGCGCTGCCGCTGCGGGAGTAATGACTGGAATGAGGATGGCCGCTGGCTGGGTGAATACTGCTGCGCCAGCTGCGGGCAATACATACAGGTATTTGAGAAAAAGGACTGACATATGGCTTTCGACTTCAAAAAAGAGGATGCGGCCAAGTATGGCCGCGAGGTTTACCGGGCGTTTCGTAGTAAGGGCAATCACCGCTGGGATACGTGCGTTTTCGTGAATGAATCCGGGGCTTACTCTGCCGTGTTCCGGCACTCGTTCCGCAAAAAGATTATCGAGGATGGCAAAGAGATCCGGCGCAATGTCATTGATGATGAAATCGTGGTGGCTGCGCCGGACGCGGGCAGTTTTACCAGGGCAAAATTCCCACAACTGGCCGACGCAAAAGAGCTGAAGCAATCCGGCTTTTTCGCCCGCTTACGGTTTCTTACTGAAGCAGCTGCTTACCGTGAAGCGTGGCCGGGGCATGATGGCGGCGTGGTACTGATATGGGAAGGGAAAGCCTATGGCTGGAAAAATTGCCTGCGTGATGCCGGGTGTGAGCGCCCTGGCGCGATAGCGATCGACACTGACGGCCATGTTTTTATTGCTGAAGGTGGAAACGAGTATGATGGTGCAAAATGCTGGGTTGCGATGATTGACAGGGAGAATGAAAAGAATGGTTAGTTTGTTTTATGCCGCAAGGGGATTATGGCGCATTGTTGCAAACTTTATTCGTGAAGCCGTCCGTAGTTCGCTACTTGCCGTTATGCACATGGTTAGTGTCCATATCCCCGTACTCATTTTTTTAGCTGTGTTCGTGTTGGCATTCAGTGGTTTTGGGCTTCTGGTGATCAAAGTATTAGCTATCGTGTTGCACCCTGTAACGCAGGGGCCAATAGTGGGAAGTATTGCAAACGTGCTAGATGCTCTGAATCAGGCTCTTTCGCCAATGGTATATTTTAAAATTGCCGTACCTGTCTTTTTTGTGGTGGTCCTTGCATCACTGTTTGGCTCGGTTAGAGTCAACTGGAAAAAGATAGTGACCAGATGGCAGAGGCTGGTTGAAATCGGGAAAGATAAGCGTTGATTTGTTAAAGGGCGGGGAGTGGTCCCCCCACCCTTACTTACGTTTCCGATCAGTCAAAAAACTGTCGAATCAGTTCCAGAACAGCTATCACAGCGTTAGACACCGCAACTACCGCCCGCAGAACGACGATTAACACGTTAATCATCCGTTTGCTCCATACAGAGCCGGAACGTCGCTGATTGCCCTTACATTGCCTGTCACAGCGACTACCCAACGTCAATTGTTTGGTCGTTCCCGCTCCAGCCTGGGCATTGAAACAGCACCACCTGTTTTTCAACCAGGACTTTAATCCGTTCATGCCGCATAAGCGGGGAGCTGGAGCGAGGACGTCAACAGATTGACCCGCGCAGTATACCCTATTCCGCGCCGTTTGCATTTACGCTACCCATGACGTAATATTTCGTTGTCAATTGTTTGGTCGTTCCCGCCTCAGTCTGGGGCAAAACATTAAAGCCCGATCTCACCAGTCGGGTTTTTTTGTGCCTGTCGTTTACCTTTCCACGCTGGGCGTCGCCCTCCGGGCCGCTACGTTGTGCTGCGCATCGAGCCAGCCTTGCTGTCTCGCCCCTTCGGGCTTCCATCGCTGACGCATCAAAAATACTGAATGCCTGTTTTTCCTGCCTGCTGTCGCTAACTCACTGAAATAACGTAAAACCCAAAATGGGCGCCCGCCAGCTGCAGCTGCTTCTCAGCTGCTGCCGGCTGCGGGTGTCGTTCAGCAAATTTGATCGTATCGGCCCACGTCACCAGCGGCGCTGTAAGC
>OLOC01000786.1_pt1 | contig 21651 bp, 9 predicted proteins | sample 1643111 | NCBI WGS metagenome assembly OLOC01 (sample SAMEA3136633, study PRJEB25190) | human gut metagenome
ATAAAGCTCCGGAGGACTGGATCACAGTCAGGGATACCCACGAAGCAATCATTCCACAGGATGTATTTGCTCTGGTACAGGCGAAGATGAAAGGCAGGAAACGCCAGACAGAACAGGGAGAATACAGTATGTTTGCCGGTTTACTCCGCTGTGCAGAGTGTGGCGGTGCATTAACATTAAAGAAGACACACACCAAAGACCAACATGAAGTTTATACCTGTTCCACTTATATCCATAAGGGGAAAGCACACTGCACACAGCACCGAGTGGACGCTGATGATCTGTATGATGCAGTCCTTACCAGAATCCAGGAATGTGCAAAAGCAGTCACCGGAGATGGAACAGAACTGGAAGACAGGGTAAAAGAGTTGTGTGAGGAAGATACGCAGGGACACAGAGACAGTCTGGAGAAGCTGGTATCAAAGCAGAAAGACCGTCTGGAGACGTTAGACCGGCTGATTGCAAAACTGTATGACGACCTCATCAATGACAAGATTACAGAATCTGTTTTTGATAAGATGTTGGAGAAGACGCAGAAAGAGCAGTCGGACATCAAAAAGGAACTTTCCCAGAATGAGAGTGTGCTGAACACAGAAGAAAAACTGGACGCACAGTCCCAACAGTGGATTGACGATATCAGCGAGTATGCGGATATCAAAGAACTGGATGCCAATCTTCTGAACCGGCTGATCAGTAAAATCATTATCTCAGAACCGCAGGAGAAAGACGGAACAGAAAATTACCGCCGTACTCCTGAAACGGTTACAATGGAAATTCATTTCAATTTAAAATCAATACCGGAGCTTGGAACCATCGAAAGAGGTTCCGGCTCCCATAAATAAGAAAAATCTATCAAAATTTAATCTATTTTAATCTTTTCAAGGCTCATTTCGAGCCAATATTTTCTCATAAAAGACATAAAACAGCTTATGGCCGGAGGAGGGGTTGTCCTGATCGGAACACAGCTTATTCCTTTACTCGGAGGACTATTCTGACGTAGAAAGGGGACTCATTTATGTTCGATGGCATTTTCGAGGCAATCGAGAACTGGATGAGGGATCTCTTAACGGGGATGGTGACGTCCAACCTGACCACAATGTTCACGGATGTGAATGAGAAAACCGGGGAGATTGCGTCTCAGGTTGGGCAGACACCACAGGGATGGAACAGCAGTATATTCAGCCTGATACAGAACCTGTCAAACTCGGTGATTATTCCGATTGCGGGCATGATTATCACATTTGTTCTCTGTTATGAACTGATTTCCATGCTGACAGAGAAGAATAACATGCATGAGATCGACACCTGGATGTTTTTTAAGTATTTTTTCAAGATGTGGGTGGCTGTCTGGATGGTTTCCAATACCTTTACGATTACTATGGCAGTGTTTGACGTAGGGCAGTATGTGGTAAATGCGGCAGGAGGCGTAATCAGCTCGGATACTGCAATCAATGTGGACTCTATGCTGGAAGCAATGAATACCGCAATGGAATCTATGAATATCGGAGAGCTGGTAGTGCTTGCATTGGAAAGTATGCTGGTCAGCCTTTGCATGAAGATACTGTCTGTTCTGATCACGGTCATTTTATATGGCCGTATGATTGAGATCTACCTTTACACCTCGGTTGCGCCAATCCCATTTGCAACACTCTCTAACCGGGAATGGGGGCAGGTGGGAAATAACTATCTCCGTGGACTTTTAGCTCTCGGTTTCCAGGGATTTTTTATGATGGTGTGTGTTGGCATCTATGCGGTGCTGGTATCTACCATTGAAATCTCGGATAACATGCACTCGGCACTTTTTGGAATAGCTGCATATACAGTGATCCTGTGCTTTAGCTTGATGAAAACGGCAAATTTAAGCCGTTCAATTTTTAATGCACATTAGGAGGCGGCAGGATGGAACAGAAAAAATACAGCATTATTTATGCCGATCCTCCCTGGCGGTATGAGATGAAAAAAGGACAGGGAGTAGCAGAGAACCATTATTCCACAATGGGAATAGAGGAAATCTGCAGCCTGCCGGTACAGGAAATCTGCGAGAAAAACTGTGCATTATTTTTGTGGGTGACATTCCCACAGTTACCGGAGGCGTTCCGGGTAATAAAGGCATGGGGATTTCGCTATAAAACAGTCGCTTTTGTCTGGACTAAGCTGAACCGATCCGGGCAGGGCTATTTTTTTGGCTTGGGATATTGGACTCGCTCTAATGCAGAAATATGTCTTTTGGCAACAAGAGGAAAGCCAAAAAGAATATCAAAAAAAGTGTTTCAGCTTATTATCAGCCCACTGCAGGAGCATAGCAAAAAACCGGCAGAAGCCAGGAAACGCATTGTGGAATTGCTGGGAGATCTGCCCCGGATTGAACTGTTCGCAAGACAGAGATCTCCAGGCTGGGATGCATGGGGAAATGAAGTAGATAGTTCCCTGGATATGGGAAAATTGCAGGAAAACAAAGGAAAGGAGAAGTCGGAGAACTGTGCAGCCTGCAGCGGATAGGTTGCTCCGGCATGTGATTTTATGGCGTTTGTCAGTGTACCAAAAGACCTGACGAAAGTAAAAAATAAAGTAGTGTTGAATCTGACAAAGAGACAGCTTATCTGTCTGTCAGCAGCGGCGGCCATTGGGCTGCCTTTTTATTTTCTTACAAGAGAATGGATTGGGACAACCAATGCGGCCACAGGTATGGTGCTTCTTATGCTCCCGGCATTTCTATTCGCTATGTATGAGAAAGACGGGCTTCCCCTTGAGAAAATCTTATGGAATATCGTGACAGTAAAGTTGATAAAGCCATCCGTCCGCAGATATGAAGTAGAAAATTTTTATGAGATGGATGCGCCGGCGGCTGACCAGAAGAAAGGAGGGGAGCGTCTTGGGAAAAAGAGAAGACATCGCAGTAGATAAGCGGAGAAAGAGAAAGTACCGCAGGCTGGACCGTTACGAGAAAAAAGCCAGGAAAGCGGCTGCAAAAGAAACGGCAAAGCAGGAGAAGGCTCGCAGAAAAGCAGAAAAAAGAGAGAAACGGAAGTCTGCGCAGGAGCAGAAAAGCATCTCCGGAAAACGGATTGTGAAGAGACAGGATAAGGCGCGTCCGGATCATACTGTCCGTCAGAAGGCTGTGAGGGGCACCATAAGCGGATCACAGAAGAAGATGGATAAAAAAGCGGAGGAAAAACGGCTGTCAGCGCAGAGATCGATCCCCTATCGGGAAATGGCAAGGGATGGGATCTGCCGGGTGCAGGATAAATATTATTCCAAAACCATCCGCTTTTACGATATCAATTATCAGTTGGCACAGAATGAGGATAAGAATGCTATCTTTGAAAATTGGTGTGATTTTCTCAATTATTTTGACAGCAGTATCCATTTCCAGTTGTCGTTTATCAACTATCATAGCAATATGAAGGAATTTGAGTCTGTGATCCAGATCAAGCCCCGGCATGACGCCTTTGACGATGTACGGATGGAATACGCACAGATGCTGAAAAACCAGCTTGCCAAAGGAAATAACGGCCTGGTGCGGACAAAGTACATTACCTTTGGCGTGGAAGCGGAGAATATCCGGGAAGCAAAGCCAAAGCTGGAACGGATCGAGACGGACATCCTGAATAATTTTAAAGTGCTTGGCGTGTCTGCCTATCCTCTGGATGGCCGGGAACGACTGCAGATCATGTATGAAACATTTAATCCGGAGGAAAAAGTGCAGTTTCAGTTTTCCTTTGACCAGGTGCTGCGCTCTGGTATGGGGACAAAGGATTTTATTGCGCCCACCAGCTTCTTATTTAAGAATGGCAAAGATTTTATGATGGGGAATACCATCGGGGCAGTGTCCTACCTGCAGATCCTGGCTCCGGAGCTTACTGACCGGATGCTGGCAGAATTTCTCGATATGGACAGGAACCTGATCGTCAATCTGCATATCCAGTCTTTAGACCAGATGAAAGCGATTAAGCTGGTAAAAAGCAAGGTGACGGATATTAACCGGATGAAGATTGAGGAACAGAAAAAGGCAGTGCGTTCCGGATATGATATGGATATAATCCCGTCAGATCTGAATACCTATGGCGGTGAGGCAAAGCGGCTCTTGGAAGATCTTCAGAGCAGGAATGAGCGGATGTTCCTTGTGACGATTGTATTTCTGAACACAGCAAAGACAAAACAGGAATTGGATAATGCAGTATTCCAGACCGCTGGTATTGCACAGAAATATAACTGTTCCCTGCGCTGTCTGGATTACATGCAGGAACCGGGGCTGATGAGCAGCCTGCCGCTGGGATTAAATCTGATCCCTATCAAGCGGGCGCTGACCACCACATCCACGGCGATTTTTGTGCCGTTCACTACCCAGGAATTATTTATGGAGGGAGAATCCCTCTACTATGGGCTGAACGCACTGTCCAACAACATGATTATGGTAGACCGGAAGAAGCTGAAAAATCCAAACGGACTGATTCTTGGGACACCTGGCTCCGGAAAATCCTTCTCGGCAAAGCGGGAGATTACGAACGCTTTTTTTGTCACTCAGGACGACATCATTATCGGAGATCCGGAAGGGGAATATTATCCTCTTGTCAATGCACTGGGCGGACAAGTGATCCATATATCCCCGACAAGCCATGACTATATCAATCCCATGGATATTAACCTGGATTACTCGGATGATGATAACCCGCTGGGATTTAAGAGTGATTTTATCCTTTCCTTGTGCGAGTTGATCATGGGGAGCCGAAACGGAATTGAAGCGGAGGAGAAATCCGTCATTGACCGCTGTTTACCGCTAGTGTATCAGAAATACTTTGAGCATCCTGTACCGGAAAACATGCCTGTCCTGGGTGATCTCTATGACTGCCTGCGTCAGCAAAAGGAAGCCCAGGCACAGCGGATCGCTACGGCGCTGGAAATCTACGTGAACGGTTCCTTAAAAGTATTCAACCACCGTACCAACGTGGAACTGAATAACCGGATTGTATGCTTTGACATTAAAGATCTGGGAAAGCAGCTCAAAAAACTTGGTATGCTCATTGTCCAGGATCAGGTATGGAACCGGGTAACAGTCAATCGGGCGGCCCATAAGTCTACCCGGTACTATATTGACGAGTTCCACCTTCTCTTAAAAGAGGAGCAGACAGCGGCATATTCCGTGGAGATCTGGAAGCGGTTCCGTAAGTGGGGCGGTATCCCCACAGGCATTACTCAGAATATTAAAGACCTGCTTGCAAGCCGTGAAATTGAGAATATTTTTGAAAACTCGGACTTTATCTATATGCTTAACCAGGCGGCAGGGGATCGGCAGATCTTAGCGAAACAGCTCAATATCTCTCCCCATCAGTTGTCTTATGTGACCAACAGCGGGGAAGGAGAGGGGCTGATTTTTTATGGCAGTACCATTATCCCGTTCAAAGACAAGTTTGACAAATCCCTGCGCCTGTATTCTCTGATGACAACCAAAGTATCTGACTTAGAGGAACAGGCAGAAAAGACGGGCGGTGCATGATACGGGAGAAGGTGATGCAACGTGCAGGAACATGAGTATAAAGCCAGAGATAAAACTGTCCGTAAGATGAACCGGGACGGGTTGACGGAGGAAAATCTGCAAACCGGGGAAACTGTCCGTGTCAGCCAGAGGGAACGGGAGGAACGGATCTTGCCGAAGCAAGCAGAAGATGTCCCCTTTTCCCGTTCTTCCAGAAATCCGGATGATCTGACAGAGAGAAAGAAACCCCGGAAGAAACCAAAGGATTCGCTGGAGGAGGAACAAGGAGAGATGATTCCTTCTTCCGTCAGCGATGGCGGGGGCGTTTCATCCAGTAAAGATTTCGTTTGGCCATCCGACAGCCTGATTGCAGAGCATTGGACGGAAAAACCAGAGATGGGGCCAGACGGAGAACCGGAAACCGCTTCTTCAAGCCATGCAGGGATACGGGAGCAATCCTTCCGCTCCGGCAATATCCGGAGGCATCCGTCTGACACATCTGCCTTTTTGGAATCAGTGGCGGAGACATCCCATCTGAGGAAGAAAAGGCTGGTGCAGGAGTATGCCAGAAAAGAGCGAGGAATGCCGGAAGGAACTGATACTATGGAGGACTTCCGGGAAGAAATCAAAGGGAAAGTCAAACGGGGGCAGATCCAGAAAGAGCAGAAAAAGGCGGGACGCTTATCCTTTGGGGATGAAGATAACGGCATGGTGCGTGGAGCCGGTATGGGAATCTCAAAAAAAGCAGTTTCAGCGGCGGCAGGTTCCGCCGCTGTTTATGTTCACGGGAAAGCCCATGAAGCAGAACAGGAAAATGCTGCTGTGGAAGGGACACATCGGGCAGAGCTGATGGCAGAAAGCGCCCTCCGGTATACGATGCACCGGACAAGCCGTGGAATGCATAAGAGAAATGCCCGTCTGCAGGAATCCGAATTCCTTGAGAAAGGAACAGGCCGTCTTTTGCATGAGACAGCACAGGAAGCCAGTGGAAAAACAGCGGGACAGGCGGCAAAAAACGCAGAGAAGGCAAAAAGGGGAATCCTGCAGAAATTCTGGCAGAAACGCCAATATCAAAAGGCATACCAGGCAGCGAAAAAAGGGAAGAAAACAGCGGCGGGAACAGCCAAAGCCACACAAACCATTGCGTCTAAAGCAAGGAGTGTGGCTTCTTCTATTGTTGGAAAAAGCAAAGGTATCTTAGGAATTGTGGTAGCTGCCGGATTGTTTTTTGTAATGATCGCCTCCCTTCTGGCAAGCTGCGGAGCTTCTATTCACGGAGGTGCGGCTTCTACCATTGCCAGTACGACTTATGGGAGTACAGATGAGGATATTCATGCGGTGGAAGATGCTTATCTGGAACTGGAAGCGGCGCTGAATGAACAGCTCAACAGCATGGAGAGCAGGCATCCTGGCTATGATGAGTACCGCTATCAGATTGACGAAATCTCACACAATCCGTACCACTTGATCTCCTATTTTTCTGTAAAATACGGGGAGTTTACCTATGAACAGGTAAAAGACGAGGTTGAGGAAATCTTTCAGCTCCAGTACAGCATTACTACGGAAAGTACCAGGGAAATTGTGACGGAAACAAAGATGGTACGGGTGGGAGAATCTCTGGGACAGGTTGTAACCAGCGGATACTGCAGTTGCTCCGTCTGCTGTGGGCAGTGGGCCGGCGGTCCTACGGCAAGCGGTGTTTATCCTACGGCTAACCATACGATAGCCGTGGATGCCAGCAATCCCTTTGTCCCAATCGGCACAAAAGTAGTGATGAACGGTGTGGAGTATGTGGTGGAAGATACAGGGGCTTTTGCCCGGTACGGAGTACAGTTTGATGTGTATTACAGCGATCATGCTTCTGCCTCAGCTCACGGACATCAGACCTGGGAAGCCTATCTTGCGGATGACAATGGGAATCAGGAAGTAGAAGTGACTACAACGCAGGAAGTAAACCGGCTGGATGTAACGCTGACAAATCATGGGCTGGATGCCGTGCTGCGGGAATTGATGGACGAGAATGAGGAAGGCCGGTATGACCTGTATAACGCTACATACGGAAACCGGGATTATCTGTTTGATACGGAAACACTTCCAGGCGGAGGCGGTGACTTTGGCTACGAGATCCCGGCAGAAGCGCTGACGGATCAGAAGTTTGCCAACATGATCCATGAGGCGGAAAAATATCTGGGTTATCCCTATGTATGGGGCGGCAGTTCCCCATCTACCAGCTTTGACTGTTCCGGTTTTGTGAGCTGGGTGATCAATAACTGCGGCAATGGCTGGAATATCGGCAGGCAGACCACGGATGGATTGATGGGCTGCTGTTCGCAGGTTTCCCCGTCTGACGCAAAGCCGGGAGATCTGATCTTCTTCCAGGGAACCTATGATACGCCTGGAGCGAGCCATGTGGGTATTTATGTGGGCAACAATATGATGATCCATTGCGGGAATCCCATTCAGTATACAAGCATTGCGTCTGCTTACTGGCAGGAGCATTTCTTGGCATTTGGACGGATCCATGGGTGATGATACGGGAAGGAAGGTGAAATAGATGAACCGAAAACTGCACCGGGTTCTGGAGGAAATCCGGAAAACGGAAAGGAAGATTGCCGAGTGGCAGGAACATTTAAAAGAACTGAAACTGTTGGCTGAACAGCTTGAAAATCAGGAGATCGTAAAAACCATCCGATCTATGAAGCTGGACAGCCACCGGATGTTAGAACTTTTGGAGGGGATTCAGGAGGGAACAGTCTCCATTCCTCTCCCGGCAGAAGAGCCGGAGACAAGAGATACAGACAGAAAAGACGGCACAGAGCCGGACAGACAGGGTGAAGATATGGAAAAAATGGCGCAGAAAACAGCGCCGGAAAGTGAGGTTAGAAACCATGAGGAAATTTAAGAAATGGCTGATGGTTTTTGCTATGGCGGCAGGGGTACTTTCTTCCACCGCCAAGACAGCTTTTGCCTATACGGGAGATACCGGACAGACGGAGACTACCGGGGAGGCTGTGGCAGGAGAGACACAGACGGTAATCCCGGAGCAGACGGAAAGCGGGGAAGAGACAGAAGCGGCTGCCCAGGATGGTGCGGCAGAGGGAGCAGAAACTCCGTTTTCCATTCCTGGAAACGGGGAGGTGCTGGATGATAAGGCAGAAGATGGAACGAAAGAGTTTTTGACTATCCAGACGAAAAACGGCAATACCTTTTTCCTGGTATTAGACCGATCCAGTAATACGGAAAATGTCTATATGCTCTCCATGATCGATGAGAATGACCTGGCAGAATTTATGGATGAAACGCAAACGGAGGAGACACCCCAGGTAGTGATCCCGGAGACAGAGCCAACTGTGGCACCAGAGGAAGCAGAGACGGAAACAGTACAACCGGAAGAAGGCGGCATGAACATGGGAGCAATCCTGGCGATAGGGATTCTGGCGGCAGGTGCGATTGGCGCCGGTTATTATTTTAAAGTTGTAAAGCCAAAGAAAGAGGAAACCCAGGAGGATGGAGAGGACTTGGAGTTCTATGACGGCGGATCTTACATCAACGAAGATCAGGCAGAGGACGAAGAGCCTGCAGATAAAGAGGACGAGGAAGAATAGACGCTCAGAAAAAAATCAGAAAGAAAGGACAGCCGGGAAACCGGCTGCTTTTTCTGTGGGCGGAAAGGAGTATTGGATGTATTTAGTATTAGGGGAAAAGCCCAGTGTGGCCCAGGCGTATGCAAAAGTGTTAGGGGCGAAGAAGCGGCAGGACGGCTATCTGGAAGGAAACGGCTGGCTGGTGAGCTGGTGCCTTGGACACCTGGCAGAGTATGTACCGCCGGAGGAATATGATGAAAAATATCGGAAGTGGGAATTTTCCGACCTGCCTATTCTCCCGGAGGAGTGGCGGCTTTCCGTAGCAAAAGATAAAAAAGCGCAGTTTACAGTACTGAAGAAACTGCTGAACCGGAAAGACGTGGAATATGTCGTCAATGGCTGTGACGCAGGACGGGAGGGAGAGCTGATCTTCCGGCGTATTTATGAAATATCCGGGAGCTGTCTCCCTATCAAGCGGATCTGGATCAGTTCTATGGAAGATACGGCGATTCGGGAGGGATTCGCCCACCTGAAGGACGGCGCAGAATTCCAGAATCTTTATGAAGCGGCTGTCTGCCGTGCCAAAGCAGACTGGCTCATTGGGATGAACGCTACCAGGGCATTTACTACAAAATATTTTAAACGTCTTGTGGTGGGAAGGGTGCAGACACCCACACTGGCAATGCTGGTGGAACGAGGAGAGCAGATTTCCCATTTCCAGAAAGAAAAATATTATAACCTCCATCTGGACTGTGATGGCCTGGAGGTTGTCAAGGAGAAGCTGTTTGATGTGGGGGAAGTGAAGCGGATAAAGGAAGCCTGTGAGGGCGGGATTGCCACGGTGGAATCCTGTGTGTCAGCAGAAAAGTCTGTCTACCCGCCGAAGCTGTATGACCTGACCACGCTCCAAAGGGAAAGCAACCGCTATTATGGCTACACGGCAAAAGAGACGCTGGACTTTACCCAGAGCCTTTATGAGAAAAAGCTGGTGACTTATCCCCGGACGGACAGCCAGTATCTGACGGAGGACATGGAGCAGACCGCTCGGCAGGGCATTGCAATGGCGAGTGAAAAATATGGATTTTCTTCTGTGTATCTGCCGGAGCCTGATTTAAAGCGTACGATGGACAACAGGAAAGTCTCAGATCACCATGCGATCATTCCGACAGCAGAACTAAAGGGCTTTGAGCTGCAGGAATTATCGAAAGGAGAACAGGACATCCTGCGGCTGATCAGTGTCCGGCTGCTTTGCGCCGGGGCACAGAAGCACATCTTTCAGGAAACGGAAGTCCGGGTATCCTGCGCAGGGGAAATCTTTCAGGCAAAGGCAAAATCCGTTCGTGAAATGGGATGGAAAGCGATAGAAGCGGCGTTCCGGGAAAAGTTAGGAGCAAAAAGCCGGACAGACGGGGAGGAGCGAACCATTCCTGCCGTGAAAGAAGGACAGACGTTTCAGCCTGTTACGGTAAGCGTATCCGAGCATGATACAACGCCGCCAAAGCCATACAGTGAGGATACCTTGTTATCCGCTATGGAAACTGCCGGCAATCAGGCATTTGAAGAAGAGACAGAGAAAAAAGGGCTTGGTACGCCGGCAACCAGGGCGTCCATTATTGAAAAGCTGGTATCTTCCGGCTATGCAGAGAGGAAAGGGAAACAGATTGCAGCCACAAAGGATGGCGTTGACCTGATCTCGGTGCTGCCGGAGTATCTGCGGTCAGCCGCTATGACTGCCCAGTGGGAGAACCGTCTGCTCCTGATGGAGAAAGGGGAGCTTGAAAGCAGTGAATTTCTTGACGGCATTGTAGAGCTGATTGACCGGATGCTTCTGGAGTGCGGGGAACTGTCTGTGGAGGATCAGAACCGTTTTTACCCCAGAGAGAAGATCGGTGTCTGCCCGGTCTGCGGCAGTCCGGTTTATGAAAGCAAACGGAATTTCTTCTGTGGGAACCGGGACTGCGCCTTTGCCTTGTGGAAAGAGAACCGGTATCTGTCCGGAATGAGGAAAATCATTGATAAAAAGATGGCGGCGGAGCTTTTAAAAGACGGACGGACATATGTGCCGGATCTGTATTCCCAGAAAAAAAGGCGAAACTTTGCGGCATACCTGTGCCTGGACACGGAAGATGGGAGAGCCAGCTTCCGTCTGGAATTTCCGAAAAAGAAACGTGAGAAGAGAAAATAATACAGGAGGATTTACAATACATGGCGAAAATCAATGACATCCGTTTCCTGGCAAAGGAGACGGCAAAAGAAGTCAGCGGTTCCCCACGGGACTGGATGCGGTATCTGGATACAGCCTCCAGACTTTACCGCTATCCTTTTTCTGACACGCTTCTGATCCATGCACAACGCCCGGACGCTGTGGCCTGTGCGGAGCTTGAAGTCTGGAATGAGAAGATGCGCCGGTGGGTGAACCGGGGAGCAAAGGGGATCGCCCTCATTGATGATACCGGGCCGAGGCGTATGCTGCGGTATGTGTTTGACGTATCAGACACCCATCCGGTGCGGGGCGGGAGGACGCCGTACCTTTGGCGGCTGAAGGAAGAACAGCAGGAGATGCTCCTGGATCATCTGACGGATACCTATGGACTGGGCGGGGAAGGGGCTTCTGACCTGCCTTCTGCGCTGCGGCAGATTGCGGAAGAAATGGCGCAAGACACGATCGAGGAAGCAATGGACGGGATGGCGTATGCGATTTCCGGAACATTCCTGGAGGGACTGGACGAGGATACGATCCGGGTGGAGTTCCGTACCCTTCTTTCCAACAGTGCCTTTTATACCCTGGCACGGCGGTGCGGTCTGGAACCAATGGAATACCTGGAGGAAGCGGATTTTTCTGGGATCACCGATTTTAATGATCTTTCTGTCCTGGCTTTTTTAGGAAATGCCACCAGCCAGCTTGTGGAGCCGGTACTTCGTGACATCGGGCGCACGATCCGGCAGACGGAACTGGAAGAATGGAAACAGCAGAAGGAAGTATCTCAGAAAAGTACGGAAAAAACGGTTGCAAAGGGACAAGAAGTATCTTATAATGAATTTAGCACGTTAATTCGTGAAAGCGAAAATAATAAAGGAGGGGAAGCAAATGGAACTGACTTATCACCGCAAGGGAGATTACCTGTTTCCGAACCTGACGCTGACGGAAGAACCGCAGACCATCGGGAAATACGGGATGCTGAGGAGGACATATCTGAAAGAATACAAGAAGAATCTGTACCAGAGCCTGCTGATCAGCGGGAACCTGGACAGACACCTGAAGGAGATCGAGAAGTCCGCACAGGAGAGGATGGAGAACCTGATGGACGGTCTTCTTACAGCATATCCGGCACCGGACAAAGAGACCGATCAGATGGCTTGGACAGCCCACATGAACAATCTGACACAGATGGCGGAAGAAACCGTGCTGACGGAATTGGTATACAGCTAAATGAAGAAACAACAGAACAGGATTTGAGTGAAGCAGAGGAGATAGAAGCCTCTGCTTTATCTTTGCCTGAATTGCCTACGGCAGAACAGCAGATCCGCTCGATTGAGGAACGGCAGGCGGCTCTCTATGCCGGAGAGACAGCCATTCCTGCAGATGTGATTGATGAAGTGCTGAGACGTGGCGGCAACCGGGACAGGAGCCATCTGCGTATTATTTACAACTTCATGGTTGAGCAGACGCCGGAGGAATACACGGATTTTATCCGCCGGGAGTACGGCACCGGCGGCATCGGACTTGTGATCGGAGGGAGAGAATATTCTGTCTGGTATGACGAACTGGGGATGCAGATCGCCATGGGGCATACTGTCCACGACCGGATCCTGGATAAGTCTTTTCTATCCTGGGAAGATGTTGCCGGCAGGATTCATCAACTCTTAAAGCAAGGGGAATATGCGCCGCAGTCCGTATTAGATGCCGCCCGGAACAATGCTTTGAGAGAACATGCGGAAGTTTTGCTGTATATGGAACGGGATCTGGCAGAGGGCGTGGCGGAACTGGTCTTTGCGGATATGGAGCCGTTCCGTGGTGGATTTCCGGATATGGTGGAGAAAGTCAGCGCTTTGTTAGACCAGCCGGAGTATCTGGCGGATTTGAACGAGCGTCTGGCGGGACTGGCGGAAGCATATGAAACGGATAAGGATCTGATACGTTTTCCTTTCTACCGCCCTGATAGAGTGGCGGCTCAGTTCCAGAAATTTGCACAGGAAGCAGTTCCCTATCAGGCAAGGGAGGGGTTTGCATGGGAGGAGCATCCAGCATTTATTACCCAGGATGAGATTGACGCTTTCCTTACCAGGGGAGGGCCGTATTCTGATGGGCGGCTGTCCACTTACGCTTATTTCATACAGGATAGATCCAGTAAGGAGAAAGCAGACTTCCTGAAAGAACGTTATGGGATCGGAGGGTGCAGCCATGCCCTGAGCGGTGCGGATCATACTCATGCAGACTATGACGGGAAAGGAATCAAACTCTGCAGGGGCGATTACGCTGCTCCAGAAGCCACAGAACTGCTGAAATGGCCCCAGGCAGCGAAGCGTGTCCAATATCTTATCGACAGCGGACTGTATCTGAAAGCCGGGGATTATTCTCGTATGCCAACTTATGAGCGGGAGGTTCTGGCCGGCAGGATCATTCGTTTTTATCATCGTCTGCCAGATGAGATTGAACGTCCCTTTGAGATAGATCTGCTGAATGAGGATGCAAGAAAACGTCTGCCGGAACTTCTGTCAGAGACGGAGACGGCAGGAGAACTGGCGGCACAGATGGGCGCCGCCCTTGCTGCTTTGCCAATGGATTTTCCGCAGTATGACGAAAGGGTGGAAACCCTTTCTGTGATCCATGATTATATTGACGGAGCTTATACGATCTTCCCGGATCAGAAGCAAGACATTGAAGCAGGGGCAACAGGACAGCAGTTGTCTCTTTTTGATTTTATGGGAGAAAGTGTTCCAGAAGAAGCACAAGAGAGTGCGGTGGAACAGACGGAAGAAACACAGACAATTCCAGAAACGGTAACAGAGCCGGAAAAGCAGGAGCCGGGACAGTCAGAGAGTATTTTGACGGAAGAAGGGCAGGATGCCGATTATACTGCCATTGGGGAACAGATCAGGGAAACGGTGGAGAAAGCGGGGGTATCCTTTGACGTGCTTTCCCCGGAACAGGTGGAAGTAATCTATGCCGCTGCTGAAAATGGACAGGACATAACGCCGGTATTAAACCCGGAGTTCTCCCCGGAACAGATGCAGTTGATCCTTGATATTTTGGAACGTCTGGAGACAGACAACCAGGCATTCGTGAAACGGGAACTGGAACAGCTCACGACGCAGGTGCTGTCTTTGGACACGATTAATACAATCCGGCAGTATTACCATATCCCTTTGGAACCGGCAGAAAAAGAACCGGCTGCAGGAAAGCAGGAACCGGCGGTCAATTTCCATATCACAGATGACAGCCTTGGAACCGGGAGCGCAAAAGAAAAATTCCGTGCCAACATAGCTGCAATCCGTCTGCTCCATCAGATCGAGCAGGAAGGACGGACAACCGCCACGCCGGAAGAACAGCAGATTTTATCCCGCTATGTAGGCTGGGGCGGCCTGCAGGAAGCCTTTGAGGAGCGCAATGAAGCATGGTCAGATGAGTTTATCGAACTTTATACGGAACTTGATCCGGAGGAATATAAAGCGGCACGGGAATCTACTCTGAGTGCTTTCTATACGCCGCCAGTGGTCATTAAAGCCATGTATGAGGCATTGGGAAATATGGGACTGGAGAAGGGAAACGTTCTGGAGCCATCCTGTGGAGTCGGAAATTTCCTTGGCCTTGTACCGGAGAGCATGGACGGCCTGAACATGTATGGCGTGGAACTGGACAGCATTTCCGGCAGGATCGCAAAACTGCTCTATCCGGAAGCGGAGATCGCTATCAATGGATTTGAAAAGACGGAGTTTCCGGATGGCTTCTTTGATGTGGCAGTCGGGAATATTCCTTTTGGCGGTTATAAGCTGTCAGACCGTCGCTATGACCGGCAGAAGTTTTTTGTCCATGATTATTTTATCGCAAAGACCATTGATAAGGTGCGTCCTGGCGGAGTGATCGCCTACATCACTTCAAACGGAATGGGCGGCGGAACTATGGATAAACGTGACGGGAAAGCCAGAGAATATATTGCACAGCGGTGTGAGCTTCTTGGAGCAATCCGGCTTCCGAACAATGCGTTCCAGGCGAATGCCGGGACAAAGATGAACACGGATATTCTGTTCCTGCAGAAACTGGACGCTCCCCGGATACTTGGGAAGGAACTGCCGGAGTGGGTACAGACGGATGAACTTTTACGGGAGGAGTATACCAATGACAGAGGAGAGACATCCCATAATGTTGTCACTGTCAACCGCTATTTCCAGAGCCATCCGGAGATGGTGCTGGGGGAACAAAAGATTGTCTCCGGTCCCTATGGGCCACAGCTCGTCTGCCAGCCGATTGCGGGGGCAGACCTGGGAGAGCAGTTAAGGGAGGCGGTCAGCCATATCCACGGCACAATCACCGAGATAGAGCTGGAGGATTCTGATTTAGAAGAGATCGAGACCTCCATACCTGCAGATCCGTCCATTAAAAATTTCAGTTTTGCCAATGTGGACGGCATGGTGTACTATCGGGAAAATTCCCGGATGAATCGGATGGAACTGCCTGCCATGACAACAGAGCGTGTCCTGGGGATGATTGAACTGCGTGACTTGACACAGGAGCTTCTGCAGTGTCAGTTGGAGGATGGCAGTGACGATAAGATACACAGCCTTCAGGAGAAACTGAATCAGGCTTACGACCGTTTCACTGGAAGATATGGCCTGATCAGCAGTAATGCAAACAAGCGTGCCTTTTCTCAGGACAGCAGCTATTGCCTGTTATCTTCTTTGGAAATCCTGGATGAAAGTGGAAACCTGAAACGGAAAGCGGATATATTTACCAAACGGACAATCCGGAAACCAGAGACAGTGACTTCCGTAGATACTGCCAGTGAAGCCTTAGCTGTGTCGATCGGAGAGCGTGCGAGAGTAGATGTACCGTTTATGGCGGAACTGTCCGGAAAAACAGAGGGAGAAGTGACAGAAGAGCTGGCAGGAGTAATCTTTAAAAACCCGGTGACGGAAAGATGGGAAACCTCAGACGAATATCTGTCCGGCAATGTGCGGGAGAAGCTGGCGACGGCGAGAATCTTTGCGGAGAACCACCCGGAGTATGAGGTCAACGTGCAGGCGCTGGAACGGGTGCAGCCGAAAGATCTGGATGCGTCAGAGATTGAGGTGCGCCTGGGCGCTACATGGATTGAGCCGGAGTACATCACACAATTTATGGGTGAGACGTTTGGTACGCCGGATTATCTGCTGGGACGGCAGATCGAAGTCCGGTATGCTCCGGTCAACGGCCAGTGGAATGTGAGCGGAAAAAATGCAGACTACCGAAATCCCCGTGTAACTGCCACCTATGGGACGCAGCGGGCAAACGCCTACCGGCTTTTGGAGGACGCACTGAACCTGCGGGACACAAAGATTTATGATACGGTGCAGGAAGATGGCACGGAAAAGAGAGTCCTCAATAAGAAAGAAACCATGCTGGCACAGCAGAAACAGGAGATGATCCGGGAGGAATTTAAGGAATGGATCTTCCGGGATATGGACAGGCGTGAGACGCTTTGCAGGAAATATAATGAGCTTTTTAACAGTGTCCGGCCCCGTGAATATGACGGCAGTCATATCCGGTTTGTCGGCATGACACCGGAGATCACTCTGATGCCTCATCAGAAAAACGCCGTTGCCCATATCCTTTACGGGCATAATACCCTGCTCGCCCATTGCGTGGGGGCAGGCAAGACGTTTCAGATGATCGCCGCCGGTATGGAGAGCAAACGGCTCGGACTGTCACAGAAAAATCTGTATGTCGTGCCGAACCATCTGACCGAACAGTGGGGCAGCGACTTTTTGCGGCTGTATCCAAACGCCAATGTGCTTGTGGCTACGAAAAAGGATTTTGAACCTGCGAACCGGAAGAAATTCTGTTCCCGGATCGCTACGGGGGATTATGATGCAGTCATCATCGGTCACAGCCAGTTTGAAAGGATTCCTCTGTCAAGGGAACGCCAGGCAATGTCTATTGAAAAACAGATTGATGAGATCACCATGGCTATCGAGGAGGCGGCAGAGCAGGAGGGAACCCGCTATACTGTGAAACAGATGGAAAAGACCAGAAAAAACCTGGAGATGAAACTGGAGCGGCTCAATGACCAGACCAGGAAAGATGATGTGGTCACGTTTGAACAGCTTGGCGTTGACCGGCTGTTTGTGGACGAGAGCCATTTTTATAAGAACCTTTTTTTGTATACAAAAATGAGGAATATTGCGGGGATCGCACAGACAGACGCACAGAAAAGTTCTGATATGTTTGCGAAATGCCAGTATTTAGACGAGATTACCGGCGGGCGTGGAGTGACGTTCGCTACAGGAACGCCTGTCTCAAACAGTATGGTGGAGCTTTACACAATCATGCGTTACCTGCAGTACGATACCCTTCAGGAGATGGGCCTGGGGCATTTTGATTCCTGGGCTGCCGCTTTTGGAGAGACAGTGACGGCGATTGAGTTATCGCCGGAAGGGACGGGCTACCGTGCAAAAACACGGTTTGCCCGTTTTTTTAATCTTCCGGAACTGATCGCCCTGTTTAAAGAATCCGCCGATATTCAGACGGCGGATATGCTGAATCTCCCTGTGCCGGAGGCAGAGTACATCAATGAGGTATTGAAACCCAGCCCGGAGCAGGAAGATCTGGTCAGTACCTTTGCTGACCGGGCAGAAATGGTACGCTCCGGCGCTGTGGAACCACATGAGGATAATATGCTGAAAATTACCAACGACGGGCGTAAGTGCGCACTGGATCAGCGGCTCATCAACGATATGCTCCCGGACTACCCGGACAGCAAGGTAAACCGTTGTGTGGAAAATGCCTTTGACATCTGGCAGGAGACAGTCCAGAACAGGTCTACACAGCTCATCTTCTGTGACCTTTCCACACCGAAAAATGACGGCTCTTTCAATGTATATGATGATGTGCGGGAAAAGCTGGCGGCAAAAGGGATTCCCAGGGAGGAAATTGCTTTTATCCATGAAGCCGGGACAGAGACAAAAAAGGCAGAACTGTTTGCAAAGGTACGCTCCGGGAAGGTGCGTATCCTGATCGGCTCCACGCCAAAACTTGGGGCGGGAACGAATATTCAGGACAGGCTGATCGCTCTCCATCATCTGGACTGTCCCTGGAAGCCGGCGGATCTGGAACAGCAGGAGGGACGTATTCTCCGGCAGGGAAACCAAAACCAAAAGGTGAAGATCTTCCGGTATGTGACGGAAAATACCTTTGATGCATACATGTGGGTGCGACACGAAGTCGCTTAATTTAACTGTTTGGCGGTAATGCGACCGAACCATCCATTCCGTTGGATGAAGCCAATATCCCCGGCTCTGCCAGTAATGGCATTGTTCGGAAGCGGATATAAATGGAACCCTACTTGGAGCTGATTCCGTGAGGAAAAGGCGAAACCGCCAGCTACAAGGCGGTTAGGGTGCAGGCTTTCTGATAGCATGGTTAATTAACTGAATCACCGTAAGCTTCGTTAAGGCTGAACAAGCCAAAGTAGCTGATAGGCTTGAACCAAAAGGTGTGCAGTTGGATATTCCTCTCCACGATAGGAATACACGGACATAAGACTGCCGGAGTAGAGGTGAAACCTAAACTATCAATGATTGTTGATTAAGTGGAACGTGTCAAGCCCGTATTCTCGCCTGCAAAGGCAAGCGGACCGTAAGGGAAGCCGTTGGGAATGCGGGTAAAGGATTGCGGAGGAAGCGAATGCCGACCTTGTAATGAGGACGGATAGGGGTTCAAAATTTGCCCCACCCGAAAGGGGAGCAGAATTCCGCATGGTGCTTAATTACGAGAGAGTTTATAGAATTTTTGAAAGGAGTAAGGCAAATGAACATGAAAATGTGTGCGACTTCTGACGTTGCAAAGGCATGGGACAGCATCGACTGGAACAAAGCGAATGCATACGTTAAAAAACTGCAAATGCGTATCGTAAAGGCTCATCAACAGGGCAGAACCGGCAAAGTAAAGTCTTTGCAATGGCTGCTTACACACTCTTTCTACGGACGTGCTTTAGCTGTAAAAAGAGTAACGAGTAATAAAGGCAAAAAGACAGCAGGTGTAGACAAAATCTTATGGTCTACTCCCAAACTGAAATATGAAGCAATTCTCAGTTTAAAACGAAGAGGCTACAAACCATTACCGTTAAAGAGGGTATATATCCCGAAAAAGAACGGAAAAATGAGGCCGCTCAGTATCCCATGTATGAAGGATAGAGCGATGCAGACATTGTACAAATTTGCACTGGAACCGATTGCGGAAGTCACTGCTGACCCTAACTCCTATGGATTTAGAGCAAAGAGATGTGTCCAGGATGCAATCGAACAGTGTTTTACCTGTCTGAATAAAGCAAAATCCCCTAAATGGGTGCTGGAAGGAGATATTAAAGGCTGTTTTGATAATATCAGTCACGAATGGATATTGAACCATATCCCAATGGACAGAGATATTCTGCGTAAATGGTTAAAGAGTGGGTACGTTGAGACCGGAAGATTATTTCCGACAGACCTCGGCAGCCCACAGGGTTCGGCTATTTCACCAACTATCTGCAACATGGTGTTGGATGGTCTGGAAATCCAGATTAGGAAGAAATACCACAAAACTAAAAGGGATGGAAAAGCATATTTTCCAAAAGTGAACTTTATACGTTATGCTGACGATTTCATCGTCACAGGCGAAAGCAGAGAGCTTTTGGAAGCAGGTGTTCTCCCGATTATCCGGGAATTTTTATCAGAGAGAGGGTTGGAACTGTCAGAAGAAAAGACAGTGATTACCCATATCGAAGATGGTTTTGATTTTCTCGGATGCAATATACGGTGGTATAAAGACAAGCTTCTTACAAAACCATCCAAAAAGAACTATAAAGCCATTGTGAATAAGATACGGGAGATTATAAAGCAAAATCCATCTATGAAACAGGAAGACTTGATAAGAAAGTTAAATCCGGTCATCAGAGGTTGGGTAAATTTCCAAAAGTATAATGTCTCCTCGCAGGCGTTTGACAGATTTGATTTCGATGTATGGAGATGTCTGTGGAGATGGTGCAAACGCAGGCATCCGAAGAAAAGCCACAAATGGATAGCAAAGAAATACTTCAGGAGAGTCGGCACAAGGAACTGGACATTCAGTGTAAATATGGCAGACTCATTTGAATTACATCTGATATATGCTACTGATACTAAAATAGTAAGGTGGCTGAAAACAAAATCAGAAGCGACACCATTTGACGAGCGTTTCACAGAATATTTTGAGGACAGAGACACAAAGAGAATGCTTCGTGAAATCAATGGAAGAAAGAAATTAAATGCACTGTACAAAATGCAGAAAGGCATTTGTCCGCATTGTGGTGAACCTATCACAGTGGAACGGGGATTCCGAATCCATACGGAAGTGGGAGCAGATTTTAAAGAAAAGAATGTTTTATTACATGCTGATTGCCACAGAGAACTTCATTACTCGAAAAATGTTGATGAACTGGTTCTGCTAACGCAGGGCTTATAAGTGCTTGAGCCGTGTGAGGGGAAACTCTCACGCACGGTTCTTAGAGGGGAAAGCGGTAGTAATATCGCTGACCTACTCGACCAGTTGATCGAGAATAAGCAGAAATTCATCTCCCAGATCATGACCAGCAAAGCACCTGTCCGAAGCTGCGAAGATGTGGATGAAGCTGCACTTTCCTATGCGGAGGTCAAAGCACTTGCAACCGGAAATCCGGCAGTAAAAGAGAAGATGGCATTGGATGTGGACGTAGCAAAGTTGAAACTTTTAAAAGCGAACCATATGAATAACCAGTACCGACTGGAAGATGATATTGCAAGGAATTTTCCGCAACAGATCGCAAAACTGACAGAGATCATTGACAGCTACAAGGCAGACATCGCACACTTTTCCGAGCATAAAATCACAGATCCAGAGCAGTTTTCTATGGAAATCAGTGGCAAAGTGTTTACAGAAAAGAAAGAGGCAGGTGCGGCACTTCTGGCGGTCTGCAAAGACATTAAGTCTGTAGATGCAGCTATGGACGTTGGAAGCTATCAGGGATTTAACATGAGAATCCAATTCGACAGCTGGAGCAAAGAGTTTATTCTGTCTGTAAAGCATGAATCGGTAGCTAAAGTTCGGTTGGGAGCCGATGTCCTGGGAAATATCACTCGTATCAATAATCTTTTAGAAAGTTATCCGGAGAAATTGGCAGAAGCAGAACAACGGCTGGAAACTGTACAGGAGCAGATGACAAACGCCAAAGAGGAAGTCGGGAAGCCATTTCCAAAAGAAGAGGAACTGAACCGAAAACTGGAGCGGCTGTCAGAGTTAAATGCACTTCTCAATATGGATGAACGGGAAGATACAGAAACAGAGCAGTCGAAATCAAAAGAGAAAGAAGAAAGACCGGCACGAGGTTCTATTCATGAGAAACTGCA
>OLOC01000794.1_pt1 | contig 21443 bp, 18 predicted proteins | sample 1643111 | NCBI WGS metagenome assembly OLOC01 (sample SAMEA3136633, study PRJEB25190) | human gut metagenome
GCAAGGAACCGAAGCCAAAGTCAGGACATAAAATTTCCGCAAAGCGCCGCGGCAGCGCGACCGGAGCCTGCGCGAGGAGCCGCTGCTTCAATTGTGCGGTGTTGCCTTAGCCTTCCGCTACCTCGGACGGATACGCGCCGGACTGCACGCAGTATGCGCGGATCTTGCAGCCGGTCTCCGGCGTCAGCACAGTGCCGGAAACGTAATCCTTTGCGGAATCCGAGTAGCGCGGATCCGAGCCGTCCAGGGTGTAGCGCACCTTGCCGAACGCGGTAATCTTGCCCTGGCTGATGGTCGGTGCGCTCGAGCGGCAGTCCTCATCGACCAGTGCATACACGCCGCCGCACTTTGCGCCGAGCACATATGCGTCGTAGTAGTGACGGCCCTCGATCAGTGCACCGGACACGCCGACCGGGTCCTCATGCACCTTGGCATCCGCAATCTTGTACGGCATGAGCACGGCATCCTTGTGTGCAACGAGGAAGTACACGTCCTCCGGCAGATAGCTCTTGGGAACACGGACGACATTCATGCCGAATACCTCGCCGCACACGCCCTTGGCGATGGACTGACGCGCCAGCACGTCCACACCGGCAAACTCGTCCGAGGTGCACACCAGCTTGTACATTTCGCTGGTCAGGTACAGATAGCGGTTGTCATCCGGCACAAGCGCATCGTCAAGTGCCTGCGACGCATCCGCAATCTTGCTGATGATATTCGCCTTGGTCGGCTTTGCACTTTCCACAATGCTGCCCGCCATGGTGACGAAGCGCTTGAATGCGTACTTGTCCGCCGCCGGTGTGGACTTTTCGTTCAGCTGCAGGCGCAGCATGTCGGCGGCATTCTTGACCAGATTCTGATCGAGGTTGTTGCCCTTGTCGATGGTCAGGGTAAACGCCTTGTCCTGCGTCATGGTCAGTTCCTGCACCACGTCCTGCATCTCGGTCACATCGCCGTAGCGCTTCAGACCGCCGTCACGGTCGTAATCGACCTCTTCGACGGTGATCGGGGTGTAAACCTTGAGCGTTTTCACGCCGGTCAGGTCATACGTCTCGGCGGTCTTGCCCTTGATGAAGGACGCACGGGTGAATACCTCCGCAATCTGGTCGGAATACTTGCTTGCGAGATTGATAGCCATAAAAATTTACCTCCTACATAAATGTTAAATCGTGCAGTAATGGAAAATTGATAATTGATAATGGAGAATGAACGCGGTAATTTTCCATTTTCCATTCTCCATTTTCAATTCAGCAAAAGTTACTTGCCGAGCAAAGCGAGCGTAACCGGGTCTACCCCCGTGGGTTCCCCGTCCGACTGCGCCGGACCGACCGCCGAACGGCGGTTCTTCTGGTTCATCTCGAGCGCTGCCAGTTCGTCTCTCAGTTCGGCAATCTCCCACTTGCGGTACGCGGACACGAGCGAGCCTTCCTGCTGCGCCCACTCCCATACCTGCTGCGGAATGTCCTCGGGACGGACATCGGGATATTCCTCGACGAATGCGGCGTAGATCTGGCCGTTTGGCATGGCGTTTGCCGCACGGTTGCGGCGGATGTAGGCGTTGCGCTTGGAAAGGCCCTGCGCTGCGGCTTCGAGCAGCTCGTCCATCGTCAGCTCGATCACCTCGCCGTCCACCTCGACCGGATAGGTCTGCGCATTTTCCTGCGGCTGGATTTCCGCCGTCTGCTCCTGTGCGAACGGATTGACCGTCATTTCCTGCTCAGGATTGGGATTCACTGTGGTTTTCTGCATTACTGTTTGCCTCCTTTTGCTGCTGTCGCTGTACGCGAAGTGCGTGCAGCAGGTCGTGTTTGCCGCGTACCTGATAATCCGGTACGTTTTCCAGATATACGAGCGGGTCGGAAATAACGCCGCTTTCCAGCAGATGATCGTTTGTCATCGTCTGCATGGTTTCGGACCAGTAGCTTGCCGCGCCGACATCCACCTGCAGGCGCATGTCCTGTCCGGCGAGTGCGGAGAAGTCGAACGTGCATGTTTCGGGTTCGCCGCCGTCCTCGTTCGGCAGAACGAGCGTGCGCACGCCGTAGTGCGCGCCCATCAGATCGAGAAACACGCGCGCCCAGTCTTCGGTAAAGCGGTAGAACTCCATTTTGGTCAGCTCGAGCGGCGCTGCCGTTGCGTTCTGCACCGCGATAATCGCTGAGGTGTTGTCCGGATTGACCGTGCCGAGTGCGGCCTCGCTTGCGCCCATGAGTTCCGCGGTATCGGTCATCATTTGCTTGAGCAGCTGCAGCACCTGTGCCGAGATATCCGGTGCGCGGAATGCGGCAGCGATTGCTTCATTCGGGTTGCCGCGCATGCCGATCGCTTTGCCGACGTCGTTCGACCAGCCGTTCGGGAACCGCGTCATGTCGTACACGATCTTAGGGAACGCCACCTGCTTGATGCACTGGACGTACATCGAGTACAGCTTGTTGATGGCAATCTGGTTCGGAATCGCCTCGGTCAGCGGACTTTCACCGTGGCACGAGCCGCGCACGCGGTTCCAGCAAAGGTGCGTCACCGGATACAGTCGATAGGGAAGCACCTTTTCGCGCATTACGACCGCGTTTCTCGTGGTCTTGCAGAAGGCAATGCCGTTCTCGGTCCTGCGCATGTGCAGGAGTACAGTCACGCGGTCGCTGTCGCTCGAGGTGCGGTAACGATGGTATTCGCCGCTGTCATCCGGCCGAATGGCTTCCGCGTCGCTCGCAGAGATGCCGTTGGCGCGCGCTTCCTGCCGCACCTCATCTGCGTCGCGCCGCATGGCAATGATAATGTACGGCTGGCGCTGTACCTCATCGCAGGCGGCGTTGCCGAAGCAGATGTTCGTGGAATCAATCAGCTCCACCGCAATATCGCCCTTAACCGCCTGACCGGTCTCAAGCGCAGGATCAAAGTGCATGTAGAAGCATGCATCGCCGTCCACACAGGCGTTTTTCAGCAGCGGGCGGCCGAGTGCCTTGACACCCGAACGCTCGATCGCGGATGCAAACGCACGCTCGAGCACATGCGCGGTCTGCCGACCGTCCTTGTCCATGTCGAACGGCTGGGCGCGTACCGCCACATCGTCGGAGACCAGCATGGACACAAACAGGTTGACACAGCGGCGCAGCACGTTAAAGATCAGCGGGTCGAGGGACTGCACGCGCAGTCCCTCCCACTGCCTGCCGAGGTAAAACGCCTCGTTGCGCCGAACACGGTCGTATAAACCGATTGAGCGCTTGTAGTCGCGGTCGCGCTCATATTTCTTCCAGATTGCCGTCGGTGACGGATCAAATTTCATCGTTGTCCTCCTCTCGTCCGTAGTTCATCAGCGCCGCCAGATCGCGGCTGAGCGTATCCTCCGGCGTAGATTCTGCCGTGTGCTCCTTCGGCAAACGCCGCGGCAGAACCACACCGCCGGAGATGACTGCACCGGTCAGGACCAGCACCGCCGCAGACAGCGCGTAACATAAAATTTCCATAATGCCTCCTTTCAGTCAAAACCTGAGAAATTCTCCTACTTCGCAGTCATACGCCGACTGCGGCACAGCCTTAACCGGCTCATAAACGGTCGCGGCGTACCCGCGGAGCGCATCCGGCGCATGGGTCAGCTCGTGCGGCGTGTTCGCTGTGTCGGACGGATTGCGCTTGTCGTGCTGCAGTGCAGGCAGCGTGCGGATCAGATTGTGGCAGGTGTCGAAAATCGTCAGCCTGGGACGAACGGCGCCGTCCGTATCCTTGCGCGGCTGCAGCAGCTCATGCAGCGCCAGCCATCCGGCGACGCGCTCATTACTGCTTTTGACAAAATCCAGTCCGCTGTCCGCGAACAGTTCTACCGCGCTTCTGCCGGTTTCCTGCCGTCGGTTCCACAGATCGGGCGGCGCGAGACGGCAGTCGATGTGTTCTCCCGCCGTCTCACAGGCAAGCATCTGCGCCGCTGCTTCCGAAATGATGAGTCCCGGACGGTAGAGTTCGCGGTAGACCACGCTGTGCCCGTCCGGACTTTGCGCGATCCAAAGCGCTGCCAGCATATCCAGACCGTAGTCGATGGTCAGGCAGCGCCGCCAGTCGTGCGGGATGGCATACGGCTTTACAACATGCAGGTCGCGTGAGAATTCGCTGAAATACTGTCCCTCGTTCAGTTCCCACACGCCGTCGAGCAGTGCTTTCCGGTCAGTGGGAGAGAGTAGCTTCAACCGCTTCTCGTAGCCTGCATCCGCCTTGCGGAGAAACGGGTTGTCGCCCAGTCTTGCGGGCAGGAACAGCCGCGTGCCGCCGTCGAACTCGCGCACGGTGTCCGGCGGCATGGAGTCGATAAACCGGCTCTTCACCCACTGGTGACCGACACCGCCGGGATTGGTCGTCGCCTTGACCTGCTTGGGGAATCCGTTCGTGCCGCGGATACGCGACAGCAGATAGGTGAACTGGCTTTCGGTGAAATGTGTCAGCTCATCGAACCGGATGACATCGTATTCCGCGCTCTGGTACCTGGTCACGTCGCTTTCTGCGTCGCAGTACCCGAATTCCAGCGCCGAACCGTTTGCAAAATCCCACCGGTGCTCACTCACCTTGTACTTTGCAATGCACTGCGGATACAGCCGCAAAGCCGCCGGTACAAGCGAGCGCTCCAGCTCCGGCATGGTCCGTCGCAGCATGAGCTGCCGCGAACCCGGATAGCACACCGCAAACCGCAGAGCATCGAGCAGCTGGCCGTGGCTTTTGCCGCCGCCTGCCGCGCCGCCGAACAGGGTTTCGAGCGTATCCGACTGCATGAACGCTGCCTGCCGCCGTGTTACGGGGAATTCGTATCGTCTACGATCCGAAACACGATCTCCACCGGCTGGACTTCGGTCTGCTCGCCGCCCAGCATTACGCCTTTGCCGACCGTCCGGTCGAGAATTTCCTTGATCGCGCTGAGCCGGCTGTTCGCGGGCGCTTCCGCATCGTCTGCGATGTCGTACAGCATGCGGATCAGCCGATCCGGCCTTTCGTTTTCGCTGCACATGGCCTCACCTCCTTTCGATGAGCCATAGAATAGGAGCAAAATCCGAATTTGTCAAGAACAAATGTTCGATTTTTTATTTGCTTGCAATTTTTGCCCAGCTGCGGTATGCTGAATAAGATGGAAAATATGCGGCGCAGCAGCGCCAGTATCAGGAGGAAAGAAGATGAAAAAAATCGACCTTATCGCGCTCGATTTAGACGGAACCGCGCTCAATCCGCAGAATCAGGTCTCTCCGGCGACCGCCGATGCCGTGCGCCGTGCCCGCGAGAGCGGCATTCATGTTGTGGTCTCCACCGGACGCATCTGCGGCGAGGCGCGCGACTTCGCGCTCATGCTCGGTACGGATGACCAGATGGTCACCTCGGGCGGCGCTACGCTGTCGAGCGTATCGCAGGAGCGCTGCACCATGCGTATGTCCATGCCGTGGGAAGCTGCCGTGCGTGCGTCTGCTGTGGTGGAGCGCATCGGCATGATCACGATGGTGTATGTAGGGGAGACGTTGCTCATTACTCCGTATGATGATATCGAATTTGGCAAGTATAAGTCGAATGAAGGCTATTTAAGCGCGAAAAAAGTTGTGCCGTCTGTTGCGGAATATATTGCCACAAACCACATTTCGGTTGATAAAATGTTCATCCGCAGCCAGGACCCGGTCATGCTCGTGCGCGCCCGTGCGCAGCTGGAACAGATTCCGGGTATCCGCGTGATGAGCAGCGCGACCGATAACCTCGAGGTCATCACGCCGGCCGCGGACAAGGGCGTTGCTCTCGGCATGCTGTGCCGCGAGCTGGGCACCGACCTCGACCACGCCGCGGCCATCGGCGACAGCGAAAACGACCTTGAAATGCTGAACGCCGTAGCCCTCCCGATTGCGATGGGAAACGCAAGCGCAGCCGTCAAAAATCTGTGCCTGCGCGAGACGCTCACCAACGCCCAGGACGGAGTAGCAGCCGCCATCGACCGCATCATCGCAGAGAACGGCTAAACGAGCAGACCGGCCGCTGTTTTCCGGAAAAACAGTGGTAAAAACCGGATTTCTATGCTATAATATGCTTGCAGAGTATCCGCAGAAAGCGGAAAAACGGCGCAGAACGCCGTCAGATTGAATCACAAAGAAAGTTGAAGGATAGAAGTTTTGGCTGCAAGGAAAACCACAACTAAAAAATCGACGAAAAGCGCGCCCAAGGGCAAGCGTGCGGCACAGCCGCAGCCGGAGGAACTCGGTCCGATCCTGTCCCGTCCGGTCTGGGGCGCAATCTGGGGCATTGTCGGTCTGCTGTGCCTGCTGTCGATCCTGCCGATCGACGGCGTGCTGCTCAAGTGGCTGCACCGCGGCATCGGTGCGCTCATTGGCAAGGGCGCGTATGTCATGCCGTTTGCGCTGATCGGCATCGCCGTGCTGCTGTTTGCGCGTCCCAAGGGTCCCGTGCGCCTGCGCGGAACGTGTATCGCGCTCATGCCATTGCTGATCGGCAGTATCATTCACGCCTTTTCGTGTGCAAATGAGTACGACCTGTCCATGAGCACGCTCAGCGGTCTGCTCTCTACCGGCATGGAAGGCTCGTCCGGCGGTCTGCTGGGCGGCGGTCTGTACATCCTGCTCGAGTGGGCGCTCTCGTCCATCGGCGCACTGCTCATCCTGCTGGTGCTGTTCATCGTGTCGCTGTTGGTGGCTTGCCGGATTACGCCGCAGGCGCTGTACGACATGGTTCGTCCGCCCGAGTACGAATACGAGGACGAGGAGGAGCGCGAGCGCTACGAAGCACCTCTCCAGCTGCCGAACATCCACGAAGCGGCAGCTGCGCATGCACAGCGCCGAGAGGAACGCCGCGCACACCGTAAATCTGACTTTGACATCCCGATTGACACTGACCCGCCCGGAGAGGATAAGCCGGGCGAGGAACTGATCGACCCGCGAAAGCGCAAGGGCAAGGCCATCGCACCGGACGAATATCTGCGCTCACTGCGTGATAACGTGAAGAAAAAAGCCGGAAGCATTATGAATCTGGTCGAAAACAAGCAGCCGGAGGAAGAATCGGCGCATGTTTCCGAGCCGGAGCCCGAGCATGAGGCGGCTCCTGCACCGGCATCCAAGTCGAAAAAGACCGAGAACATCTCGGAGACCGAGCAGGAAGCCATGAATATCGCCATCGACGAGAGCCAGAAAGCGCCCATGCCGGTCTACGACTACCCGCCGATCGACCTGCTGACACAGGGCAAGCACGCCTCTGTCGCGGGCGCAGAAGCCGAGCTGCGCGAAAGCTCGGCGTGCCTGCTCGATACGCTCGACTCGTTCAACATCGAGGCGCAGATCATCGGCATCGTGCGCGGCCCGTCCGTCACCCGGTTCGAGCTGACCATCCCGCGCGGCATCAAAATCTCGCGCATCACCGCCCTGTCGGACGACATTGCGCTGTCGCTCGGCGCGGCGAACGTGCGTATCGCGCCTATCCCGGATAAGGTCGCGGTCGGCATCGAGGTGCCGAACAAGACGGTCAATACCGTCTTTATCCGCGAGTGTATCGGTTCTCCGGCGTTCGCGAATGCGAAAAGCCGCCTGTCCTTTGCCGTTGGCAAGGACATTACCGGCAAGCCGGTCATCGGCGACATTGCCAAGATGCCACACATGCTGATTGCCGGCACCACCGGCTCCGGTAAGTCGGTGTGCATCAACTCCATGCTGATTTCGCTGCTGTACAAGTCTACGCCGGAGGAGGTCCGCCTCATCATGGTGGACCCGAAGATGGTTGAACTGGGCAACTACAACGGCATTCCGCACCTGCTGATTCCGGTCGTTACCGACCCGAAAAAGGCCGCTGGTGCGCTCAATTGGGCGGTCGGTGAGATGGAACGCCGCTACAAGCTGTTCGCGGACCATCAGGTGCGCAATCTGGTCGGCTATAACGACCTCATGCGTTCCGAAAAGGCCAAAGCAGAGCAGACCGAGGACGGCCATCCCGAGCAGTATCAGGTGCTGCCGCAGATCGTCATTGTCATCGACGAGTTGGCCGACCTGATGATGGTCGCTGCCAAGGAAGTCGAGAACTCCATCTGCCGTATCGCGCAGAAGGCGCGAGCCGCAGGCATGCACCTTGTTGTAGCAACACAGCGTCCGTCGGCTGACGTTATCACCGGTATCATGAAGGCAAATATCCCGTCGCGTATCGCGTTTGCGGTAGCCAGCCAGATCGAATCCCGTATCATTCTGGATACGACCGGCGCGGAAAAGCTGATCGGCAAGGGCGATATGCTGTATGCGCCGCTCGGTGAGGGCAAGCCGACCCGTGTACAGGGCTGCTTTATCTCCAACGAGGAGATTGAAGCTGTTATTGCCCGCATCAAGGAGACCAGCACCGCCGAGTACAGCGAGGAAATCCTCGAGCACATCGAGCAGCAGGCCGAACAGGTAGGCAATAACAAGGGCGGCAGCAGCGGCACGAACGACCCGGGCGACGATGAGGATGAACTCATCGAGGAAGCCATCGAGGTCATCATGGACTGCCGTCAGGCGTCCACATCCATGCTGCAGCGTCGTCTGAAGCTGGGCTATTCGCGTGCCGCGCGTATCATCGACCAGATTGAGGATCGCGGTATCATCGGCCCGTCCGAAGGCTCGAAGCCGCGCCAGATCCTCATCTCGCGTGAGGACTGGCAGGAGATGAAGCTGCGCCGCACAATGCCGTTGGATAAGCAGCAGTAATGGATAATGGAGAATTGAGAATGTCGCTATTCTTGCGCGATACCAGCGCAGCGCGGACGGGACTCGCACAAGGATAGCGCTAATTTTCCATTCTCCATTCTCAATTTGCTAAACAATTCTCTCAGGAGGTAACATATCATGAAGAAGATCAACATTGCCGAAAAGTCTTTCAATCCGTTCGATCTGATCGGTCAGAAGTGGATGCTGATTTCCGCAGGCACTGAGGACAAGTGGAACACCATGACCGCAAGCTGGGGTGCTGTAGGCGTTATGTGGGGCAAGCCGAGTGCGACCTGCTATATCCGCAAGAGCCGCTTCACCAAGGAGTTTGTAGACGCAGGCGAGTATTTCACCCTGACTGTGCTCAAGGACGGCAACCGTGATGCGCTGAACAAGATGGGCTCCAAGTCTGGCCGTGACATGGATAAGATGCACGAGAGCGGCCTTACCCCGGTATTCGTAGAGGGTCAGCCGACCTTCGAGGAGGCCGAGCTGGTACTTATCTGCCGCAAGCGCGGTGTGACCGACATCGCACCGGACGATATGGCGCAGGAAGTGCAGGACAAGTGGTACGGCGATCACGACTACCACACTATGTATATCGGCGAGATCGTAGCCGCTTACGAGAACTGAGTTTTGCAAACCGTTCTGTAAACCGATTTTTACAAATATTTCACCAATTCCTCACAGAATCGGTGTATATTTAAGTAAATGTGAACCGGTTTGCTGGAGATGCTATTTAACTGGTATTTCTAAGTGTTTCGCGCGGAAGCGCGCATGAAATAGCATTTGCTGCGCAAATGCCAAAAAAGCGGGAGCATGTATCACGCTTTTTTGACTTCTAGAGGGAGAAAGTTTCTGAATAGGAACTTTCGGACGACTTTGGAACGGCCCACGGTCCGTTCCTCTTGTCGGCGAAACCGTGGTTTCGCGACAGGAATTAAAACTGATACGGCGGATTTCCGGAGAAATCAGCGATACTGCCGTGTGCATCCTCGAGATAGAACACCTCAAAGATCGGGTTGGTCGCCTCGCCGTACTGGCTCTTGACGATCGGGTTCTGGATGCACATCTCCTTAGCAGCCATGTTGTTCTCGAAAACAGCCTTGCCGTGCAGGCGAATCCATGCGTACTCCGGGCTGGAAACCGAGATTTCGATCTCCGGATTGCTCTGCATGTCCTTGTAAACGTCCTTCGTGTTGTTCGTGCAGAACCACAGCTTGCCGTCCATCTCGCCCGAGAACATGAACGGACGGCACTTTGCCTTACCGTCACGGCCTACGGTTGCCAGATACTGTACCGGATTTGCCTGCAGAAATTCTACGACCTTGCTCATGATAAATACCTCCATGAATATTTTATTTTCTTTTTCTATATTGGGATTGCTTTTCCCTTTCGGTGATTCTATAATAGAGCCGTAGTGACAATCTGTAAAGTAAGCACAATATTGTGGTGTAGTTACCCAAAAGATACTATTGGCGAAAATCGCGTTAACAAGGAGGTTTTTCTCATGGAACTGACCGAATCGACCGCAAAACAGGAACTGCCCGCCTGCCCTGTCGAGACCACGCTGACGCTCATAAGCGATAAATGGAAGGTGCTCATCCTGCGTGACCTGATGAACGGCACCCTGCGTTTCGGCGAACTGAAAAAGTCCATCGGGCACGTCACGCAGAAGGTTCTGACCGCACAGCTGCGCCAGATGGAGGCCAGCGGTCTGCTGACGCGCAAGGTCTATGCCGAGGTGCCGCCGCGTGTGGAATACACGCTGACCGAACTCGGGTACAGCCTGAAACCCGTGATGGGCGCCCTGTGGAAATGGGGAGAAAATTATCAGGCACAGTGCCGTTAATCCGGCTTTCTATCCGTAAAAACAACTTTCAGGAGGAAAATCATGCCTCATATTTTAATGATTGCCACCGGCGGCACGATTGCATGCTGTGAGACCGCACACGGTCTTTCCCCCGCTCTGGACAGCGCCGCACTGCTCGGCGCACTGCCCGAACTGTCTGCGCTGTGCACAGTTGAAACGCTCGATCTCATGCAGCTGGACTCGACCGACGTGACCGCCGCCGACCGTCAGCGCATGGCACAGGCGGTCTGGCAAAACCGTGAGAAATTCGACGGCTTTGTGCTCACGCACGGCACGGATACGCTTGCGTACACCGCCGCGCTGCTCACCCACCTGCTGCCGCATTTCGACAAGCCGCTCGTGCTGACCGGCTCCATGCTGCCGATGGGCGTGCCGGACTCGGATGCGCCGCGCAATCTGCTGGATGCGTTCCGCACTGCGGCAGACGGACGCGCAGGCGTGTACGCCGTGATGAACGGTCAAATTCTGCACGGCAGCCACGTTTTCAAGCAGCATTCGACTAAGATTGACGCATTTCTCTCGGCAAATGCCGCACCGGCAGGCGAAATCCATGAGAGTGAAGTACACTGGAACACACCTGCGTCTGTCCCCTCCGGTGAACCGAAACTTGTAGAACAAATCGACACCCACATCCTTCCGGTGCGCCTGTCCCCCGATCTCGACCCGTCATTCTTCTCTGTGCTGCTCGGCTACCCCAAGGTCGTACTCGAAGCCTTCGGTGCAGGCGGCGTACCCGCCCGTCTGGAATCCGCCGTGCGCGACCTGATCCAAAGCGGTACGCGCGTGTATATCACCACGCAGTGCCCGGAAGGCGGCGTGCACCTGCACAAATACGAGGTTGGACGCCGTGCCGAAGCACTCGGTGCGATTTCTCTCGGCAGCCGCACCTTCGAGGACGCGCTCGGCGCTCTCATGTGCGGTGAATTGTAAGATGTTCTGCCCGCAAAGTACAATAGAGTCAGAATAGCCAGCCGTATAGAAGGACTTCGCCTGTCCAACGGGACAGCCTGTCCGAAATCACACAAAAATCCCGCCTTCTCACGCGAGAAAGCGGGATTTTTCTTTACTGTGCATTCTCCTTGCTGAACGGCAGAATGTGCATCCGATACTTATGCTTATCGACCAGCAGCGTGCGGTCAGCGATCGGCATGATATCCGAAACCTTATCCGGCGGGGTGCAGATGATCGCCTGCAGACCCATTTTGCGCAGCAGACGCACGCTTTCGATGATGCGTTCGCTGTCCATCTTGTTGAATGCCTCATCGAACACGACCAGACGCACCGTGTTGCCGAAGCTGGACGTATCGCTCACGCGATACAGCTGCGCGAACGAGGCCAGAACCGCAATATAAAACGGCGTCTGCGTCTCCCCGCCCGACTTGGTGTTGAGCGTCTGCGACAGCAGCTGCTTGGAGCCGTTCTGATCGGTGGTCTCCAGATCGAACTTCAGATAGGTGCGGAAGTCGGTGTACCGCTCGATGTTCTCCTGCAGCTCACTCTGCTTGCGGGCGTTGAGCTGGGTATCGTCTGCCATGGTGATCTGGCTGAACAGCTTGTCGATCAGCGGACCGTATTTCTCCTGAAACTGTGCGGAAAACAGCGTAATATCGCCTTCCATCAGCTCCGGCGCCATAATCATGTCGTAATATTCGGCATAATCCGGATTGCGGTCCACGCGGAACTGGTAGCTGTCCGTGCCGAACTGCGCCTGCCGCAGTGCCCGATTGAGGTTCTTGACCTGATCCTGCACCTGCTCGATGCTGCTTTTCAGCCTGGACAGGAAGTCGTTCTGGAACTGCTCCATCGCACTCTCGCGTGCGGCACGGATTTTGGTGCGGTACTGCGGCAGCTCGCTTTCCTCGAGCACACGGCGTTCCGCATCGAACTCCGCATTGTCATCTGCCTCCACGCGGAACGAGCACGGCCCCAACCGCTCGACATATTCTCGGCGCGCCCGCAGGAGTGCCGCGCGGGCGTTCTCCATCTCGTTGACAACCTGTGCATGGTGGCTGCTGAAATTGCGGTACACGATATCCGGCCGGTGCAGACGCTCCAGCTCCTGCCGGTAGCGCGGCAGACCGATATCGTCGCGGTAGGTCTCCGAGAAGGTTTCCGCCAGCCTGCGCTCCATTTCGGTGCGGCTGCGGTACTGCTCGGGCAAGATTTCCTCGTCCAGCTGACGAATACGCTCCTCCAGCTTGGCCTTGTGCGCGATCTGCACCTCGCGCTGATGACTCAGTACCGCAATCTCGTCGCTGATCTCGGCAATCAGCTGCTTCTGCTGATCCAGCCACAGCAGGTCGAGATGAGAAACCTGCTCGTCGATCGCGTTGATCTCCTCCTCCAGTTCCGCGCGGTACAGAAAATCCGCCTGCCGCTGCGGTACGATGTTTCGCACATAATATGGTGTCAGCATGGGCGCTTTCTGCTGAGAAACTGCCTGCCAGATGGGTTTCCGGTGCGAAATCTCGGTCTGCAGACCGGCGGCCTCCTCCTCCAGACGAGCGATACGCAGCGTGACCGCATGACGGCCGATGAACGCATCCTCCATACGGTCTCTGCGGAGCGCACGCGCCACATAGCCCTGATACAGCATGCCCTCATCCGTGATGGCGGTCCGATACCCGCGCAGTTGCTCAACCGTGTCGCAGCACATCACGCGCCCGAGCAGATAATCCATGTAGGTTCGCGCAAGCGCATTCCCGGTCTCCACCTTTTCCGCAAGACTGCCGCCCTGCGGGTCGATATGCTCACGCTCGCGCAGCGTGCCGATATCGACCAGACCGTAGGCGTTCAGGCTCTTTTCCCACTTGAGTTTGTTGTAAATACGCAAAGCCTGCTCGTAATATGCCGGTTCAACCAGAAAATAAAACTTCTGGTTGTTGAGATAGCCTTCCACAGCACCGCGCCAGCGCTCATCTTCAATTTCCAGCACATCCGCGAGAATATCTACCGCAACCGGCGTTCCCGCCTGCTGCTCCAGTTCCTCCGCCAGCTTGGCACGGAACGGCAGCAGTCCACGCGGATAGTCCTTGATGTTCCTGCGCAGATCGGCAAGTGCAGTCTGCTTTTCGGTCAGCTGCTGCTGCAGCTCTGCAACCTTATCGCCAAGCTGATGCGCCGCCTTCGCCAGCGCGTCCGACAGGGCCGCTGCCGCCTGCCGGGCGTCCTCGAATACGGTCTGCTCCTGCGAGAAGATTGCGCATTCGCCGCTCGACAGCCGTGCGTAGGTACGCTGCACCTGCTCTGCCGCCTGCTGCACCGGAACAAGCACCTCCTCGGCGTCCCATGCAAGCGCGGTCTCGCACAGGTGCGTCAGTCGCAGCGCCTCCCGCTTGATCTCAAGTGCGTCGCGCTCCATCTCCTGCACCAGCTTGCTCTGCTCGGTCAGCAGCGACTGCTTCTGGTTGCCCAGCCGCTCGCGCTCCTGATAGGTGTCGCTCTGTGCATAATCGCGGTCCAGCTGACGGCGGCGTTCCTCCTTCGCCTGCACCTGCCCGGCCAAATCCTCAATCGCGGTGTCCGCCGCGGTCAGCTCGGACAGGCAGTTTCGCTTTTCCTGCTCGCGGCTGTCGATCTGCGCCTGCATGTCCTCCTTCTGCGCCCACTGCACAAGGAAGGACTGCACGCGCCAGCGGTCCACCGAGCGCGTCATTTCGCGGTACAGCGTGCTGATCTCCTGCAGCGCGGTCAGCTTTTCCTCCTGCTGCTGCGCCAGCTGCTCGTGCCGCTTGTAGTTGCGGATGTTCTGCTGCATGGCTTCGATATCCGGCTTATCCGGAATATCGCAGATATTTTCGGTGATAAACTGCTGAATATCCACGATTGGGCGGAACGACACCGCCTTTTTCATCATGCGGAGCACCTGCTCGTTGTGCACGTTCCACCGCGAGAGCATATTGCGGCGGTACTCCCACTGGGTGTCGTACACCTCGGCGCGGGAGAAATTCTGCTTGAGGAATTTGCGCAGATCGTGAATATCCATCGCCTCGCCGTCCTCGACAAAGCAGTTTTCCGGCAGTTTTCCGACATAGATAAAGAAATGATCGTGCTTGCTGCCGTCACTGCGGCAATCGAACATCACGCCGCACACGAAACTATTGTGCTCCACATCGTCCTCAAATTCACAGACAATATAGGTTGAAAAGTCCTTGCCTCTGCGGGAATACGGGTTATTCTCGTCCATATCGGCACGCAGATAGCCGTCCAGCGTGCGCTGTGAGCGCTCATTGGCCGCCAGATTGAAGTTGCGCGCATTGGTCTCACCAAGCAGAACGATCTGCAGCGCATCAATTACCGTGGACTTGCCGGCGCCGTTTTTGCCGGTCAGGAAGTTCACGTCACCGACCTCGATGACCTCCTTGCTGAAATACAGCCAGTTAATCAGCAGAATCTTCTTCAGTTTCTTCATCGGCGGTCTCCTCCTTTCGCAGCACGGCTGCGACCTCATTCAATCGCTCGCTCGAAACGGCAGTCTGAATGGTCGGCAGGATGGCAAATCTGCAGTCAGCCTGATTAAATTTTCCCTCGATGCGCTGCAGAATCGAGTGGTTTTCAAACACGGTCAGCGCCCGCTTGACCTCCTCCATATTCGGCTTAGCCGGCAGGATGGCGTAGTCGGTCACGATCTTTTCGAGCACCTCGCGCACGCTGCAGAGCGCGTCCTGCTCGAGTCCCAGTCGCTCCTGGCTTTCGTCGTACAGCATGCGCAGGGCGAGCAGAATCGCGGTCTCGCGCTTGGACAGGATGCACCGGTTGGCTTCATCTGTGTTCAGCACATAAAAGTAGCCGTTTATGTCGTCGCGCCGCAAATCCCAGTCAAGCAGACTGAGATACTCGCGCACGGACTCATAATGAATGGACAAAAAGGTGTAGTCCGGGTTGCTCACCCGTCCCCTGCCCGGACGGTACAGCGTGCGCACCACATAGGTGCGGCTGAGCAGCTGATTGCACACCGCTTTGAACTGCTCCAGCTCCTTTGCGGTAGCGGTATTCAGAAATTCCAAATTCATTCGTTGTTCTCCTTCCGGCTGATCTGCAGCTCCGGAATAGCATAGCCGTTTTCCCGGCGTTCGCCGTCCAGCTCCTGCACCGTGAAATCCGCCGAGCGGTCGCCGCCGGTCAGCACCGCCAGCAGGCTCATCACATAGTCCTTATCATTCTCGAGCGGAATATCCTCCGAGCGGCACACATCGCTTTCACCGAGCCAGCCCTGCACATACGCCGCGATGGCGCCGCGGCCATACTCCGAGCGCAAAAGTGCAGCCGCCTTTGCGGCGGCTGCCGTATCCGCTTCGGTCTCCTGCACGAGCACAGGCGCGGCCTTTGTCCGCTTGCCCGGACGCTTGCGGTACCACAGGCTGCTCTCGGACAGGCAGGTCTGCTCATACAGCCGGAATACCGGCTGAATCATGTCCACCAGATCGGCGGCACGCCGGTTGCGCGACAGCGCGGTCAGCACCGTGTGCAGGTTGCCGCGGATATTCTGATCTCGGTTGGTCAGGTTTTCGATCTTCTGCGTAGCCGCACGCGTGTAGCGGCGCACCTGTGCATCGATCTCATCCAGATAATCGCGCTCGAGATTGTCGTAGCACTCCTGTATCCAGTAAATTTTGCGAAGAAGATCGGCGCGGCAGTTCTCCGGCGTGTCGCCTCGGCGGTCAGCCAAAGCGGCATTCGCCATGGCGATGAGCAGTTCATCGTTCTCCGCCCAGTCGTTTAATACATTCTGGATGGAAATGCGGTATTTCGGCACGGAATCCTTGATCTTGAGCGGACGGATGTACGCCTCCATCACCTTCTGCCCGAAATCATCAAAGTGCGATGCGAGCACTTCCCCGACATTGTGCATGTCGATCTGCATCTGGAAATAATGCTTGACGTTATGATACACCATCTGCAGCAGGTTGATGAGCGCGCGCGTGTTGTCATATGCACCGTAGACAGCAGCCATTTTGTCATACACGTTGTCCGACTCATGTGCGACCTTGAGCGTGGAATAGGTGCCGAACACATACGAATAGCCGCGTGCAGGCGTGTCCTCGCGCAGCGCATGGAACAGCTCGAGCAGACGGCTGCTACAGCCCGGAACCGTAATGTATTCCCGAAAATCTGTGCCGCGCTCCTTTTCAAACCAGCCCTTGCTGCCCAGCTTGCGGATGAGGAAACGGGCACGGCCGGAAATATCGCGCAGCTCGTCCTCGTCGATGTCCTCGCCCTCGAAGGTAGCCTCGGCCAGCTGCTGCTCCAGTCTGCTCCGCAGCATGGAATACAGCATATCCTCGGGCAGCTTCAGCTTTTCGCGGTACGCCGTGTACAGCACATCGAGCGCATCCGCGTACAGCGCACGGTTCGGTGATGCCAGCGGCGAAAACAGCTCGTCCGGCACGGCTTCAAAAAATTTCATGTCCTCTATCCTCCTCTGCGGCGCAAAACGATAGATTCGGCACGCAAATTGCTTTTCTATACAAAAATATTATACAATTTTCGAGGAAAAATTACAATGATGAAATCCGTTTCCCGCGTATTGCGCCGCTGTCCGCCGCATGATAAGATAATGCTGTAACCCTCATGCAAGGAGAATCCTGTTTCATGGCACAAACAAAACACAAGGAAATGGACATGCTGCACGGCGGTCTGGCCGGAAAACTCATTCTTTTCGCGCTGCCGCTGGCGTTCAGCAGCATTCTGCAGCAGCTTTTCAACTCAGCAGATGTGGCTGTTGTCGGCCGGTTTGCGGGTGATACAGCGCTGGCGGCGGTCGGCAGCTGTGTGGCGCTCGTCGGTATTTTTGTCAACCTGATCGTCGGACTGTCGGTCGGGCCGAATGCCGTGCTCGCGCTGCTCATCGGGCAGAACAACCGCGAGGAGATCAACCGTACGCTGCACACTGTTATCACATTCGGCGCAGCGCTCGGCGTGGGACTGATGATTGTCGGCTGGCTGACGGCAAAGCCCATTCTCGTGCTGTCCGGCACGCCGGAAAGTGTGCTCGATCAGGCGCTGCTGTACATATTCATCTACTTTTTGAGCATCCCGTTCATGCTGGTGTACAACTTCGGCTCGGCCGTTCTGCGCAGCTACGGCGACAGCCGCCGCCCCATGTACTACCTGCTTATCTCCGGCACGGTGAATGTCATCCTCAACCTGTTTCTCGTCATTGCACTGCAGCTTGGTGTGACTGGTGTAGCGATTGCGACCGTTATCTCCAATGTGCTGAGCGCAGGCATGGTGCTCACCCACCTTGCACGCCGGAATGACGATTTCGCGTTCCGGTTCCGGCGTATGCGCATTGAAAAAACGCCGCTCCTCCGCATTCTGCAGATCGGCATTCCCGCCGGTATTCAGGGTGCTATTTTCTCGGTGTCCAACGTATTTATCCAGAGCGGCATCAACTCATTCGGTGAAAATGCCATCGCAGGTTCATCTCTCGCACTGAATTTTGAGTATTTCACCTACGATATTGCCAACGCCTTCGCGCAGGCGGCTGTCACCTTCACCAGCCAGAACTACGGCGCAGGTGACCTCAGACGCTGCAAAAAGATTTTCCGTTACTGCATGCTGTTCGGCGTGGTGTTTACCGAGATTCTCAGTGCGGTATTCATGATCTGGGATGACTTTTTTGTCAGCATTTACACCACGAGCAGCGCCGTCGCGGCGTTTGCCATCAGCCGCATGCGGCACGTCTGCTCGCTCGAGGGGCTCACCGCCACCTATGAGGTCGAAAGCGCGGCGCTCCGCGGCATGGGCAAATCGCTTGAGCCTGCCATCTTCACCGTGCTCGGCACGGTCGTTTTCCGACTCATCTGGATGGCAACGATTTTCCGTCTCGTGCCCACGTTCGAGATGCTGATGGACGTTTACGTTGCCTCGTGGGTGTTCACCGGCGGAGCGCTGCTGATCGTCTATCTGCGGCATATGCGAAAGGTTTCGCACGCATAACTTCAGAAAACACGAAAACCGAGGTACACGCCCCCGGTTTTCATGCTTTTGCTTCGCAAATAATACTATTTCATGCGCGCTGCCGCGCGTCAGCGTCAGCATCGCGAAAACGGACTTTATTGACAGACTGACCGCAGGTGTCCCTTCCTTTTCGCCCCAGCTGCGGGTGCGGCAAACCCGCGATAGATTATCGCATAATAAGATACACTGTATAGACAGCATACGTTGCCACCATAGCGATACCCGGCACACGTCCGAGCTTGCCCTTGCGCGCCGGCAGATAAAATACCGCGCTGATGGCAATCAGGAACAGGCAGTCAATGATAGAGGTCGCCTGTACCGGAATCGGCGTGATAACCGACGAAACGCCGAGAATCAGGAAAATATTAAACAGGTTTGAGCCGATAACATTGCCCATTGCAATGTCGTTCTGACCCTTGCGGGCAGCCACGATGGAGGTAACAAGCTCGGGCAGGCTGGTGCCCATGGCCACAATGGTCAGACCGATGAGCGTTTCACTCAGGCCGAACATACGCGCAATGCCGGTCGCGCCGTTTACGGCCAGCTGACCGCCGATCACGATGCACGCCAGACCGAGCAGGATATTCACCCAGATCATTGCAGCGGACATGGGTGCTTCCGCTTCCTCGGCCTCGGCTTCTGCAGCTGCGGCAGCAAGCTGCTCGCGGTTCTGCAGTGCGGTGCGAATCTGGTATGTCAGGATGAATGCGAATATAATCAGCAGTACAACGCCTTCCCAGCGGGCGATGGTCAGGTCGGGTGCGATGGCGCCCAGCAGCAGCACAGCCGCGAGAATGGACAGCGGCCAGTCACGGCGGAGCAGCGTTTTATCCATCACAAGCGGGCAGACAGCGGCGGACAGACCAGCCACCATCAGCAGATTAAAAATGTTCGAACCGACAACATTGCCGACCGCAATCTCGTTTGCACCGCGCAGGGCCGCGGTGACACTGACCGCCAGCTCCGGCATGGACGTGCCGAACGCAACGATGGTCAGCCCGATCAGCAGCGGTGATACGCCCAGCTTGCGCGCCAGTGCGGATGCACCCGCAACAAACTTATCCGCACCCCAGATCATAAGTGCAAAGCCGATCACCAGAAATACAAATGACAGCATACAGTTTCCTCCTTCGTTTCCGGAAAATCTCGGACAGCACCGCACCTTCACGGCAATGCCCTTGTCCCCAACAGTGTACATGCTTACGAGGGAGTTTTCGCTCGATTTCCGGCTGCAGAGCACAAAAAAAGACTTTTACCGCATACTGCGGTAAAAGTCTTGCTGCTTACGGCTCGGTACGGATTGACTTTTCGTCAATCGGGCTTGTCGGCACCGACCACGCGCTCTCGCGTGAGCTACTCCCTTTTACAGTAACTATCATATGGGAAAAAAAGCGATTAGTCAAGCCGAACTTGTGGAAATGTACACAATCTTTACGGAACAACCCCTTATAGCAGTTCAGACAAATACTACAACAAGTGCGCGCATACAGCACGCAAATAGCATCGTCAATTTCATTCGCCATGCGCCTAGCATGGCTTCATAAAATTTCCTTGCTCTTTACGCGCTGTATACGTTACTTTTGCTGCATTATTTATCTAAACTGCTATAATTCACGAAAAAATCTTTACAAGTCCCTCGTGAACCTATATACTATAAGGTACTGAAATTTTGAACAATCTGAAAGTGAAGGAGCATTTTCATGCTGGAATTTGAGGAATACAAGGTCAAGCTGAACAACCTCAAGCCCGAGCTTGAGGAGCTGTACACCTCGCTCGGTCTGGAGCAGGCGAAGCGTGAGGTAGAGGAGCTGGAGATCAAGTCCTCTCAGCCGGGTTTCTGGGATAATCCGGAGGAGAGCCAGAAGATCGTCTCCCGCATGGGCTCGCTCAAGGGCAAGGTTGAAGCGTACAACAAGATGACCGAGCTGTGCGATGACCTGCTCACCATCTGCGAAATGGCGATCGAAGAAAACGACGAATCCATGCTTGAGGAGCTGGAAAACGGCTACCAGGAGCTGGAAGACGGCATTGCCGAGCAGAAGCTGCGCACGCTGCTGACCGGCGAGTACGACAGCCACAACGCGCTCGTATCCTTCCACGCCGGTGCCGGCGGCACTGAGGCACAGGACTGGTGCGCGATGCTGTACCGCATGTACACCCGCTGGGCAGAGCGTCACGGCTTTACCTATAAGATCATGGACTACCAGGATGGCGATACCGCGGGTATCAAGTCCGCCGATATTCTCATTGAGGGCGAAAACGCCTACGGCTTCCTCAAGGGTGAAAACGGCGTACACCGTCTGGTCCGTATCTCTCCGTTTGATGCATCCGGCCGCCGTCAGACCTCGTTCTCGGCGGTAGAGGTCGTTCCGGACATTCCGGATACCTCCACGGACTTTGAGATCAAGCCGGATGATTACGAAATGCAGGTTTACCGTTCGTCCGGTGCAGGCGGTCAGCATATCAATAAGACCTCGTCTGCGGTTCGACTGATTCACAAGGCAACCGGCATTGTTGTAGCCTGCCAGACCGAGCGAAGCCAGCTGCAGAATAAGGAGAACTGTCTGCGCATGCTGCGTTCCAAGCTGGTTGAGATCAAGGAGCGCGAGCACCTCGAGAAAATCTCGGACATTAAGGGCGTTCAGCAGAAGATCGAATGGGGCAGCCAGATCCGCTCCTATGTTTTCATGCCGTATACCCTTGCCAAGGATACCCGTACCGGCTTTGAAAACGCCAATATCAACGCTGTAATGGATGGCGATATTGACGGTTTTATCAACGCATACCTGTCTGCACTCGCTACCGGCGTGTGGGAAGGCAGCAAGGGCGGTAATATGTAATTTACCGCACTTCGCGTTACCGCCGTACCCACGGCGGTGGGCACAAGGATGGACACCAAGGTTTCCACCCTTGTGAATCCC
>OLOC01000810.1_pt1 | contig 21166 bp, 10 predicted proteins | sample 1643111 | NCBI WGS metagenome assembly OLOC01 (sample SAMEA3136633, study PRJEB25190) | human gut metagenome
CCTGCGCGGCCTCGACGGCGCGACGGACGCGTGCGACGGCGCGGCCCACCTCATCCGTCTCGAGCAGCGTGCCGTCCACCATAAGACGACGGACGCCGGCGTCGAGCAGCTGTGGCACCTGCGGCGTAAGGTCGATGGGGTAGGCGTCGTACAAGCGAGAGCGGCCATGGATGTCGGTGCGCACGGGCATGACCTTGCCGTCGATATTCTTGAGCGACAGCTTGCGGGCGCGCAGGCGGCAGTTGGCGCAATCGTGGATGCAGCCATTGGCCACCTGCAGGATGCAGTGCTCGCTCGTCATAACGCGCGGGCGGCCAAACACGGTGATGCCCAGGGCTGCGGGCGCGGCGGTGCCAAGCGAGACGATCTCGTCGAGCGTGATCTCGGGCGAGAGCCAAAACGTGCCGGCTCCGCGCTCGGCAAGTGCCTCCATGCAAGGCGTGTTGTGCACGGGCAGGCAAGAGCGGACCTCCGCCGTGGCGCCAACCTGGGCGGCCAGGGCAAGCTCAGAGATGTTGCCAATAGCGACCGTGGCACCGGCAACAATCCACGGGTCAACGCGGACGTGGTCAACGGCGCGGCAGACCTCGTCGAGTACGGGTACGATGCCCTGCTCAAGCGCATCGGCGGGGGAGAGCTCGGCCGCATCGAGCGCGTCGGTGGTCATGTAGATGCGCGTCGCACCCTCGGCACGAGCGGCCTCGGCGGCCTCGAGTGAGATGACGGTGGTGCAGATCTGCGGCTCATCGCGGTAGTGCTCGGGCGCGGGGTGGGAATCACTGGTGACAATCGCCGGCAACTCGAGCGTTTTCGCGCGCTCCGCGTACGGCGCCAGAATGGCCTCCTCCAGCGCTTTGCAGGCGGCGGTGCGCACCTTGTGCACAGCAGAGAAGCCCATGCCGCAGCCCTCATCGAGCGCCACCTCAAAGCTCGCAGCCTCAAAGGGAGAGGAGCCCATGCGGCCCACATGCTCAACCAGATCGGACGCCTCGACCGCACGGGTCTTGGCGGCCTCGACGGTAAAGCCCGTGGCGGTGGCGGTGAGCGCGGGGTTGTCACAGCAGGTGAGTGTGACAGTAAACGGTTCGCCCAAACGCGCCACAACGGTTGCATCGACGGCGCGGCGGCGCAGCACGTCGCGCTTGAGCGCGGCGCCGGCGGCATCGATGGCGCGCTGGCTGCGGATGACGCGCACGCGGCAGCCCTCGGGCATGCTGCGGGGCACGCGGCACTCGATGATGTCACCGGCGGCGGCATCATCGGTAGCGATAGTGGTGAGGAACTGGTCGAACTCGTCGTCGTGGCGAAGTTCCAGCAAGTCGCCCTTGCCCACGGGTTCAAACAGCTCAATGCGGGCGATGGCAGCGCGGCGACGACGGTCGTCGGGCTTGAGCCCGCGCACATCGCGGTTGGCCAGGCGGCTGCCCAGCACCGTGCCCACGATCTGGCCGCGGTTGTTGGAACGCTCATAGCTCATCATCTCGTCGCCCGAGGTGCCGTCCTGATAGGCGTGCGTAAAGTCGCGGTTAAAGCAGCGCTTGAGTTGGCGCTGGCGAGCGGCGTCCTCGTGCTTATCTACGGCGACCCCGGCCAACATGTCATCGATCTGATGACGATACACATCGACGATGGAATACACGTAATCGGGCGCCTTCATGCGGCCCTCGAGCTTGAGCGATGCGGCGCCGGCGTCATACAGACGGCGAACGAGCTGCGAAGTATTGGTGTCGCGCGGGCATAGAGCGCGCTCGCGACCGGCAGGGGAGAGCGTGCGACCGTTCTCGTCGATCAGCTCGTAAGGCAGGCGACAGGGCTGAGCGCACATGCCGCGGTTGGCCGAGCGGCCCGCCATGGCAAAGCTCGACAGCAGGCACAGGCCCGAGTAGCAAAAGCAGATGGCACCGTGGCTAAAGACCTCCAGGTCAACGTCGGGTGCGGCATTGTGAATGGCGGCAATCTCGTCGATGGAAAGCTCGCGCGAGAGGGTCACGCGGTCGGCACCCTGCTCGCGGCACCAGATAGTCCCACGGTCGTCATGGATGTTCGCTTGGGTCGAGATATGTGTCTCGATGCCGGGCATGGTGCGCTTGACCTCAAAGAACAGACCCCAGTCCTGGATAATGAAGGCATCGGCGCCCAGCGTGGAGCAGCGGTGGATGAGTTGCAGCGCATCGCTCATCTCGGACTGCTTGATGACGATGTTGACCGTGACGTAGACGCGCGAGCCGGCCAGATGCGCGGCGCGGCAGGCTTGCTCAAAGGCCTCGTCGGTAAAGTTGGTGGCCTTGCGGCGGGCGTTGAAGCTGCCCATGCCACAGTAGATGGCATCTGCCCCGGCGGCGAGTGCGGCAGCAAAGGGCTCCGGGCCTCCGGCGGGGGCTAAGAGCTCGGGTCTGCGGTTTGTGGTTCGACTGGCGGTTGCGGTCATATCCTGCCTTTCAAAATGCTCAGATACTCAAAAGTATAGTGGCGCCGTCGTGATGGGCGATGCCCGCAGCCTAAGCAGGACAAAGTCTTCAGCAGCCTCTCGGGCAAAAATGATCCGTTTTCCTCCGTCCCCAAGGGATCAGTGGGTTAGCCCTCCTTGCGGACCTTTTGCAGATAGCGGTAGACGCTGGGCTCAGAGATCCCAAGCGCGGAGGCGGCGCAGGCCACGGCACCCTTGAGCATAAACACGCCGTTGCCGTTGAGATGGCGGATAACATCGACGCGGTCGGCCTGGCCGAGTGAGGCGACATCCTGCCCGCGGCTTTCGAGCAGCTCGGAAATGCTGCGGTCGATGAGCTCCTGTGTGGACTCCGAAAGGCTTTCGACCTCGACGGGGGAGGGCTCCGTGCGGACCGGGGTGGCGTCGAAGCAGGCCATAAGCTGCTGGGCCATGGCGTTGATGTTGCGCACGGCCGAAAGATCGGTGTTGACGCACAGCATGCCGACGATCTCGCCATTCTCGCGGATAAAGTACGTTGCGGATTCCAGCGTCTTGCCACCGGCACCGCGGCCTTCGTAGCCCGTAATGAACGGCAGGTCACGATATTTACCATCGTGCATAATCTTGAGCGCGAGATCGGTAGCGGGTCCGCCAATCTTGCGGCCACTCACGATACCGTTGCGAATATCGACGATGGCGTGGTCGGGATCCGAGAAATCATGCAGCACGATTTCGCTGTTTTTGCCGAGTATCTGCTCCAGGAAATCGACCATCGGCAAAAAGCGGCGTACGGTCTCGTTCATGGGCAACTCCTTTGGGTGAAATCGGAAATGTTCATAACAATTTTTTATCATGGTAACACGGTGTCTCTTGACTCACATATTCGCAGGTACATTGCGTAATACAGACGAGCGGTAGGATTATGGCGGTAAACGGTCGACCAAAAGAAAAGTTAGATGGTAGTTTAGGCAGACACTTTCTTTACCTGCGGAAACGTTTTATTTCAGCTGAAGATTAGTCTGATAACAAAAAATTATTATTGAGAATGAGAAAATTCTTAAATACGATATGCAACGAAGGCACAACCTCACCCCCGCACTGCGTCACAATAGAGCGTTAGATGCGAAAACAACTACTTCGAGGATTGGTGGTCAAATGGCCCAGGAGACGGTTACGAACGGCACTGAAGCCCTGTTCACTCGCGAAGGCATGCCGCCCGTTAAGGAAATGATCCCGTGTGCCCTTCAGCACGTGCTGGCATCGTTTGCCGGCATTATTACCCCGGCGGTCATCATGGCCGGCGTCTACGGCTTTAATAGCCAGCAGAGCACCGACATCATTCAGGTCGCGCTCATTCTTTCGGCAATCGACACGGCCCTTCAGGCCTTCGCTCCCTTCCGTCGCATCGGCGGCGGCCTGCCCATCGTCATGGGCGTTTCGTTCGCGTTCCTGCCGGCCCTGCAGGCCATGGGTGCCTCGGGCTTTAGCTTTGGTGCGCTGCTGGGCGGCGAGATTGTCGGCGGTGCCGTCGCGGCCCTCTTTGGCCTGGCCTACAGCAAGATTAAGTGGCTGTTCCCGCCCGTCGTGACCGGTACGGTCATCTTCTCCATCGGCGTTTCGCTGTATCCCACGGCCGTCAAGTATATGGCCGGCGGTATGGGCACGCCGCTGTGGGGCACCCCGCAGGCCTGGTGCGTCGCTCTGATCACCTTCGCCGTGGTCTTTGCGCTCGCCAACTTTGGCAAGGGCACGCTCAAGCTGGGATCCGTGTTCTTTGGCATGATCGTTGGCATGATCGTCTCCATCCCCTTTGGCATGATCGACTTCTCCAGCGTCGCCACCGCTCAGGTCTTCGCCCTTCCCAAGCTCATGCCCTACGCGCTCGAGTTTGATCCCGAGGTCTGCATTACCCTCGCCGTCGTGTTCCCCATGGTTGCCATCCAGGTTATCGGTGACGTCTCCGCTGCCTGCCTGGGCTCCATCGACCGTATGCCCACCGAGCGCGAGCTCTCCGGCGCTATCGTGTCCCAGGGCCTTACCTCTATGGTCGGCGGCCTGCTGGGCGGTCTTCCCACCAGCGCCCTTGGCCAGAACGTGGGCATCATCTGCTCCAACAAGGTCGTCAACAAGTGGGTCTTTGTGACCATCGCGGCCGTCTTTGCCATCGCCGGTCTGTTCCCGCAGCTCTCTGCTGTCCTTTCCGCTATCCCGCAGCCCGTCATCGGCGGCGCGACCGTCGGCGTCTTTGGCACCATCACCATGAACGGCGTGCGCATGTTCACCCGCGAGGGCCTCACGCAGCGCACTACCACCATCGTCGGTACCTCCGTCGTCTTTGGCCTGGGTATCTGGATGGCCAGCGGCTGCCTTGCCGGCGAGGGTATGCCCACCTGGGTGCCCACCGTCATCGGCTCCAATGCCGTAACCCCCACCGCCATCATGGCCATTGTCCTTAACCTGATCCTTCCGCAGACGCCGGTCGTGGCTCAGCACATCGATGCTGCCAAGGACGCTGCCGTGGACCTGGTCTTGCCCGAGAGCAAGAAGTAGCCAATTCGGTGCTATTCGTCGGCGGACGCATCGCTTCGTCCGCCGACGTCATGCGGTGCCGAGCCACACTTCAAAGGGTTTGCCCCGTGGGTAAAATAACGCTGACGGCAGCCCAAGTGGTGGAATGCTGGGCAGCGCCGTTGCTTAGATTAAGGGGTCAATGCCTTAACGGCGTCGACCCCTCTTTTTTGCTTCGAACACTGCTTGGGCGGCAGTCATTCGTTACCGAAAGCCCGTTTGATTAATCAGTCCTCTGCAGGTACACTGCATATCGATGGGCCCGGGATGACCGCTGATTCAAGTCACCGGGCCTAAATCTTTTGACGCATTTTAATAGAACGGGCGGGTTCCTTTGGGGCCGTCTGTGTGGCGTCTGTCTGGCATGCGCGGCAGTGGATATTTGTGTCCGCACGGGCGGCTACGCTTGCTGCAACGTAGCCATTCGTGGAAAGGACGGATGCCATGTCGACGGACAAAGCTGGGTTCGTGAGCGTTGGTGCCGAGATCGAGGACGAGGTGACGCCCGATCGCGTCGTGTTTAGCATCTGCTTTGGAGGAAGCTTCGATACCAAGGAGGCATGCCTGGACGACTACAACGCCGATCGCGTTAAGGTCGCTACGGCATTGGCACCCTTTGGTTTGGATGGCGAGCTAACGTGTCGCGGTTACGCCTGCTACGCGCGAACGACACGTAGAAAGGCGACGATCACTGGCTATAGCTACCATGCCTACGGCACAATCGCCGCGTCGATTGACGCCGTCGATGTCGCCGCTATATGGACGGCTCTTAACACCTGCGGTTCGCGTGCCGACATGAGCGTAGGTTTTGATCTGGCCGACCGGCGTGCTGCCGAGGATGCCCTCATCGCCCGCGCCGTCGAGCGAGCCCGCAACAATGCGCAGGCGCTTGCGACGGCATCGGGTTCTAAGCTGGATGGCGTCAAGCATATCTCCTACAACAGTCAGCTTGGCAGCATGGATCGGCTTTGCTATGCAAGTGCGGCCGATTTTGCGCTCGGAGCTCCTGCGGGATCGGCTGATTCCAAGGTGACGGTGCTGGAGCCAGAGCCCATCGAGGTCGAGTGCTCCGTCGATGTGGAGTGGTGGCTGGAGTAGGGGGGCGAGCTCCGGACTTTGTAACCGAAAAACCATTTGTTAAACCTGGCACCCGTGGGTAGAATAAGGTCGACGGCAGCCCAAGTTGTGGATAGCTGGGCAGCGCCGTTACTTCGATTAAGGGGTCAATGCCTTAGTGGCGTCGACCCCTCTTTTTCTGCTTCGTATGCTGCTTAAGTGCCTCGGAAAGTCCGATAAGCGCCGCGAGGAGCGAGACCAAAGCGGTCAGGAGTTTCACGAAATCAATCAGATCGGTCATGGGCATCACCTCCCGTCGCATGGAGGGCACTGCCCGGCACATGGAACTGCCGTCAACAATAACCAGTCTATCAAACTGCAGCCATAAATACGAATATATGTTCGATAATAATAGCGACGCGATTCTCTCAAAGCGCGGCTTTAAGCAAGTGTGTCAGAGGGCCGCGCTGGGCGATTTCATGTCCGTACGGTCGGCTATCCTTACGGCAATGTAGCCGCCTATGTAACGAACGGCAGTTGACGGAGAAAGGCCCTAACCGTGTCAGCTGAAAAGACGCCGGGTATCTCGGCTATCGATACGACGAACTTTGCGCGCCAGATTGTGCTGGACTTTGAGTTTGCGCCGGTGCCAAAGCAGCGCCAGCGCCGTGGACTGCGCAACGAGATTATCGAGGTCGGCGCCGTCAAGCTCGATTACCACGGCAACGTTATGGGCGAGTTCTCGCAGTTTGTGCAGACGGAATTTACCGAAGGCGTTGCGTTCCCCGTCCGCGAGCTTACGGGGATATCGGCCGTGGACACCGCGATGGCTGATCCGCTCTATGTGGTGATCAAAAGGCTCAGCGATTGGATCGGTCGCTACTCCGCCCAGATAGTTTGCTGGAGCGGAGCGGATCGTCGACAGCTTTTGACCGAGTGTCAGGCAAAACACATCGACCTTTCCGCATTTCCTACGGACTGGGCCGACCTGCAGGCGTTTTATACCTCGATCATGGACGTGGGCAGCCACGGGTGCGTCTCGTTGGGCGACGCGGCGACGTGGTTTGGCATCGAGTTCGACGAGTCGACGGGCCACGCCCACAGCGCCCTGGCCGATGCGCGCGTGACCGCCAAGCTGCTCAAGCAGGTGATGGACGGGGACTACCGCGTGAGTCCGCGCGCCCAGGAGGTCCGCCAACGGTGGGGGATGGGCGAGCGACCCCAGACGCGCCTTTCCAGCAAATGCCCCGAGCTGGGCGACCTGCTGCTAAAGCTGAAGGCGGAGGGGAGGTAGGAGGCCACCCTCCGCCCATACTGGTGCGGTGCCTTACTGCCTGGCAGTTCCTGATGTTGGCAGGTGGCTGCCGCAGTGGCCTATTACGATTAACTGCGCCTCGTCATCAAAACAAAAGTGCAGACGGAATGGGTCGCGGCGGTTGCGACCGTTGCCCTTAATGTGCGGCAAGATGCAAACCTGCTTACCGTTGTAAGTGCGTTGGCGGAGCCGCATGAGCTCGGTGTCGTTTTTAGTCAGCTTGGTCTCGGTTGGGGCGGCGTCAAACGATGTCTGATTTCTAAACTCGCTATAGAGGTCTCCGGTCGTCGGGCGCTCCCCAAACTTGAGTTGCCACATAACGGTCGCTACGGATTTAAGGATCTGCCATTCCTCGTCAAGATCGGCAAAATCATAGCGGCGTGCCGAGTCGTATGCCTCGGGCAAAACGAAAATGCGCGAGGGCCAGAGGTTCGCGGCAAACTTAAGCTCGTCCTCAAGGGTGCGCGGAAATGCCTCGAGCCCCTCGACAAAGCATGCTTCCGTCCTGAGTGCGGCTACCTGCTTTTCCGAGCGGTCGGCTCGCTCCAGCGCCTCTTGGAGTCGATACTTTAAGTTGGCGATCGTGTTCTCGGATTCATCCAGCTCGAGCAGGCTGTTTTCCAGTTGCTCAATACGCTGCTCATACGCGGCGTTGCTGTCGGCGTAATCGTTGGCCAGCCCTTCCCAGAGCTGCCTGTCGGCAGTCTCTTTTGACAACAACTCTTTAAGGTTGTCCATGGCCTCTTGGCTGTACGAGGCAGCAAGCGCTTCGGTGCGTTTTGCCTCGGCTACGGTTTCATTCTCTGCGTGGCGTTTCATCTCTGCCATGCGGCTGCGTAGCGCCCCAATTGATTGACGTGATTTGTACCAGGCAATATCGCTCGTGTCTACAATATCGCCCCTGCCGCGCAAGAACGAGCGTCCCAGGCTCCGGTTAAGTATCGTGGACGTCTTGTTGCCGTACTCGCTCAGCCTATCGCGCCTGATGCAGAGGTGTCGACGTGCGTCTTCTTCGTCAGACAGATTGATGCTCGGTTGGTAAATACGAAGTGACGACTTGGGGCAGTTGTATCGATAGGCGGGCGTATCGTAGAGAAAAAGATTGAACAGTTTTGATTTGAGTCGACCATCGGATTCATCGGCGGCAAACACGTTGGCTAGGCCCATAAGGTTATTGGCAAGCTTGCCGGGATCTTTGACGGGATATCGACCGGTATCATCGCTGGTTATTAGAATCAGAGGGAGCTCGCGCTGGCTGCTCAGAAGGTTGTCGGAGAATTCGGCGTCAAAGTTCTCAAACGTCAGGCGCGTGCACGATGTGTTGACGACTGTCTCTCCAACGCATGCCTGATGATTGGGAAGCGAAAACAGAACCTTTGCGATGCGGGGAATATTGAGGTCCGGTTCTGGCAGTGGCCAGCCCACATAATCGGGCAGGGTCGCATAGGTGACTTTGATATTGACTAGGCAGGAGTTGTCATCGGCCGTCTCAAGGCCAATGCAAGTGTGCCAGTGACGATACGAATAATGACTGTCGGGCTCGTCATATTCAAAGGCCCAAGCGACGGGAATCCTGCCTCGCTTGTCATCAAAGGCTGCGCGAGTGCAAATGCTCACGCGGCTGCCCGTGGTCATGCCTCCAGAATAGCCAACGGGATAGCTGAGGTTTCCAAATATAAAATCGAAGGCAACGCTTTTATTGCTCGACAGAAACTCAAAGGCACTCTGCTCATGACGCTTGCGCTGCTCTTTATCGCGCACCCAGGCGTAGATCTGACGATATGCATCGACGATTGAGGGTGTGGTGGTCGAATAGGGCGAAAGCCTGAACTTTGCTCGGTAATGAATCTGCTCGTTTTCGGACCGCATGTTAGCCTCGCTTGCCTGTTGGCGGAATTGACCTGCAATGCTCTAGTGTAGGCGTTTGAGTAAAGGACATGCATCGAACAACGGGCGTTAGGTGCCAAAGCGTCTGTAAGCGTGCTAAACAGCATTGGTGACGCAGAGTGATCATAAGGCATTCACGCTATTCGCAGCATTGTTGAACAACAAACCGCGCGAGGTAAAAACGAATCCTTTTGCAGAAAACCCCATGACATAGCAGACTGATTGAAAGACAATAGACAGAACTGTAACAAGGGTGAATTATCTTTCACCCCGGTATCAATAAAACCCAGGAGACTTTTCGTGAGCACACAGACGAAAAATCTTCGGGGGGGTGCTCGCTGGTGAGTGTCTTCCTTCGATAGACATTCCTAGCGCCATCTTGCGACACGCATGCCTGCTTCTCGTAAAGCGGGGTGCGTGATGGCAAAACTGGCAGAGATAACGCCCGGCACGCGCGTTCGCGGTATCGCGGGGGATTCGCCCGTGACCATCAAGGCTGTCGAATGGCATGGCGATTCCGTCTTAAACGTAATCTACAAGACGGACCAGGGCGCACTGGGTGACCGACCTCTCTTCGATACAGACGAGGATAATTACATCATCGAAAAGTCCAGCGCCTGGGCGTTCGATGCCGACCCCGATGACCTGCGACTCGTGTCCGAGGCATATCGTATAGGCTTGGCTCATCTGTTCGATCCCTATCTGGCTATTCGTACGTCGTCTATCGAGCCGCTGCCGCACCAGATTTCGGCCGTCTACAAGGAAATGCTGCCGCGCTTGCCGCTGCGTTATGTGCTGGCGGACGACCCCGGTGCAGGCAAGACCATCATGACGGGCCTCCTAATAAAAGAAATGATTGCTCGAGGCGATCTTAGGCGTTGCCTTATCGTGGCTCCCGGTAATCTTGTGGAACAGTGGCAAGACGAGCTATGGCAAAAGTTTGGGCTCAAATTCCGCTTGCTTACAAATGATGTTCTGGAGTCTTCTGCTACCGGGAATCCCTTCGATGAGGTCAATTTTTGTATCGGCCGCCTAGATAAGCTGGCTCGCAACGACGAGATCCAAAAGAAGCTAAGGGCAACTTCGTGGGATCTCGTTGTATGCGACGAGGCCCACAAGATGAGCGCGACAAACTTTGGCGGCGAGTTTAAACCGACTAAACGCTATAAGCTCGGTCAGCTCTTGGGTGACACAACCGAAAATTTGTTGCTTCTTACGGCTACGCCTCACAACGGTAAGCCGGCTGACTTTCGCTACTTTATGGCGCTCGTGGACAAGGATCGGTTTGCGGGAGGCAACCGCGTTAAGAATCCTGCGGCGCGCTCCACCGCTGGCCAGGCGCAGAGCCTTCCGCCCGCACCTTCGCTTGACTGCGATGTTTCCGATGTTATGCGTCGCCTCGTGAAAGAGGAGCTGCTCAAGTTCGATGGGCGTCCGCTATTCCCCGAACGCTGCGCCTACACAGTCGAATACGACCTATCTCCTGCCGAGCAGGAGCTCTATGACTCGGTGACTCATTACGTCACCGAGGAGTTTAACCGTGCGGAGCGCTTGGGTGGCAAGCATAAGAACAGCGTCGGCTTTGCTTTGACTATCTTGCAGCGTCGTCTTGCGTCGAGTCCCGAGGCCATCTACCAGTCGCTTCGGCGTCGTCGTATACGGCTTGAGTCCAAGCTCGCTGAGGCAAAAAGCGTTGCGAGCGGCAAGGTCGCCTATACAGATAAATGGGGCATCGATGCCAGAGATTTTGACGAGGACGATTACGACTCCGAAGAGTACGAACAAATGAAAGATGACGTCGTAGACACCGCTTCTGCGGCGGCGACTGCGGCTGAGCTCGATGCCGAGATCGCGATTTTACACACGCTCGAGCGCAAGGCAAACGATGTTCGCATTAGTGGCGAGGACCGTAAGTGGGAGGAGCTTTCGCGACTGCTGCAAGACGATTCCAATATGTTTGGCATGGACGGTCGACGTGAGAAACTCATCATCTTTACCGAACACAAGGACACGCTGAACTACCTCGCAGCGAAGATTGGCTCCCTCCTGGGTGACCGTTCTGCCGTGCTCACCATTAAGGGCGGTATGACGCGCGACGAGCGCCATCGTGCCGAGGAAATGTTTAAGCAGGATGCGAACTCGCGCATCCTTGTTGCTACGGATGCCGCCGGCGAGGGCATTAACCTGCAGCGTGCGCACCTTATGATCAACTATGACCTGCCGTGGAATCCCAATCGACTCGAGCAGCGCTTCGGTCGTATTCACCGCATCGGTCAGACCGAAGTATGTCATCTGTGGAACCTTGTCTCCACGCAGACGCGCGAGGGAGAGGTATTCCAACGCCTGTTCAGCAAGCTCGAGGTGGAACGTGCCGCGCTGGGCGGCAAGGTTTTCGACATCTTGGGCAGGGTTACCTTTGAAGGCAAGACGCTCCGTGACTTGCTCCTCGATGCGATTCGCTATGGCGATGACCCCGAGGTGCGGGCGCGGCTCAACCAGGTAGTCGATGCATCGCTCGATACGAGCTCCATTAAACGGCTCCTCAAGGAATATGCGCTTACCGATGACGTCATGGACGCTCGCGGCGTAAGCGCTATTCGCGAGGACATGGAACGTATGGAGGCTCGCAAGCTCGAGCCGCACTTTATCCAGGCATTTTTCATGGCGGCAATGAAGCGCTTGGGAGGACGCGTGGCATCTCGCGAGCCTGGCAGGTTCGAGGTGCTTGAGGTGCCGTTCTCGGTTCGCTCGATGAGCATGGACGGCGAATGCGGCCACGTGCTTGCCTCCTATGAGCGTATTTGCTTTGACAAAGAATCTAAAGAGGGCCCTGGACTCGTTCCCGCGGAGTTGGTATGCCCCGGTGAGGCGCTTTTGGACGCAACGGTGAAGGTACTGATTGGCCAAATGGGTTCGGCGCTTAAGCGGGGCTGTGTGCTCGTGGACGATAGAGATTTTGGAGACAAGCCGAGACTCTTGCTCTATATCGAGAACTCCGTCCAGGACGACACGACGCTGGCCGACGGCACCAAACGTACGGTATCCAAAGAGTTTAGGTTCGTTGAAGTTGACGCTGCGGGCGAAGCCCGTGATGCGGGCTATGCGCCCTATTTGGACTATCGCGGTCCTCGTCCGTCCGAGGCATCTGCCGCGCACACTATCGCTTCTGAGCAGGAGTGGCTTACCGGCGACATTGACGCGCTTGCCATGGATTTCGCCATTCGCGAGATCCTCCCGGTGAGCCTCGAAGAGGTACGCAATCGTCGTATTCCGCAGGTCGAGAAGATCGAGCGAGCCGTTGACGAGCGTCTTACCGACGAGGCCAATTATTGGGATGGTCGCGCGTGGGAGCTGGAGGAGAAAGAAAAGCAGGGCAGGAAGACACGCCTGAGCTCTCTGAATGCCCGTCGTCGCGCCGATGATCTGCGCGACCGCAGACAAATGCGCTTGGCGGAGCTGCAGCGCGAAAAGACCATCACTCCCGCGACTCCGAGGGTGCTGGGCGGCGCGCTTGTGATTCCAGTTGGCATGCTGCCCCACGACTCGCATGCTACCACCGAATCCAGTGCGGCAGGCAGGCGCGAGGTAGAGCTTGCCGGCATGCGTGCCGTCATGGCTATCGAGCGGGAGCTGGGTTTTACGCCGCGGGATCGAAGCGCAGATAACTGCGGCTACGACATCGAATCCGTGGTGCCCGATGAGCTTCGTGCTAAGGGGCCGGCGTTGCGAATGATTGAGGTCAAGGGTCGCGCCGCGGGCGCCGCTACGGTCACCGTCTCGCACAACGAAGTGATGTGTGCGCTCAACAGGCCAGATGCCTTTGTGCTCGCACTGGTCGAGGTCGATGGAAACACGGCCCGAACTTCTTACATCGCACATCCATTTACCAGTCCGCCGGATTATGCCGCGGCAAGCACGAACTACGACATCGAGCGCCTCAAGGAAGCAGGCGACGTGATACTAGAGAGGGAGCAGACATGGCAGTAAAGAAGAAGCTCATCGAGGTGGCTCTGCCGCTCGACGATATCAATGCGGCGTCCGCACGTGAGAAGTCCATCCGCCATGGGCATCCCTCGACGTTGCATCTCTGGTGGGCCCGCCGCCCGCTGGCCGCGGCGCGCGCCGTTATCTGGTCGTCGCTGGTGGACGACCCGTCGGCGCATCCCGAGGAGTTCCCCACCGTGGAGGAGCAGGCTGCCGAGCGCGAGCGCCTGTTTGGCATCCTGCGCGAGCTCGTGGTGTGGGAAAACTCCAATAACGATCGTGTGCTTAGTGCCGCCAAGGCTGAGATTAAAAAGTCGATGGGCGACGACTTGCCGCCCCTGTTGGATCCTTTTGCAGGCGGAGGCGCCATACCGCTGGAAGCCCAGCGTCTGGGTCTTAAGGCCTATGCGCAGGACCTCAACCCGGTGGCCGTTACCATTAATAAAGCAATGATTGAGATTCCGCCGCTGTTTGCTGGGAAGACGGCCGTGAACTCGGAATCGCGCTCGCGCGCGAACATCGATTCGTGGACAGGAAATAACGGCCTGGCAGCCGACGTCAAATACTACGGCACTTGGATGAAGGAAGAGGCCCAGCGTCGTATCGGCGACCTGTACCCCAAGGTGCAAGTGCCGGCCGAGCAGGGCGGCGGCGAGGCCACCGTCATTGCGTGGCTCTGGGCGCGCACGGTTAAGTGCCCCAATCCCGCGTGTGGACACGAGGCGATTCTCGTGCGTTCGTTCGACTTGTCCAAGAAAAAAGGAAAGGAATGGCACGTCGAACCTCATTGCGAGGGCGGTGAGGTGCGCTTCGATGTTGCGCCCGGCAAGGCGACGCGGGACGGCACAGTGAACCGACGTGGAGCGACTTGCGCTCACTGTGGAGCGCCAATTGATTTCAAGTATTGTCGTGATGAAGCGAAAAACAATCGAATGGGCGCCAAGCTCATGTCTATTGTCGCTGAGGGCCAGCATGGACGAGTTTATATTGCCCCGAGTTGTAAACAGGAAACTATCGCTGCTGTTGCGGAACCTGAAGAAGCGCCGCAAAGCAATTTGCCTGCTCAAGCACTTGGTTTTCGCGTTCAAGCCTATGGTATGGACCAATGGAAAAAGCTCTTTACCAACCGACAGCTGACGGCGCTGACGACGTTCTCGGCGCTCGTCGGTGAGGCGCAGAAAAAGGCGGAGGCGGACGCCATCGCTGCCGGTCTTGCCGACGACGGCGTGGGCCTGGCGGACGGCGGCACCGGAGCCCGCGCCTATGGTGAGGCCATCGGTGTGTACCTGGCGTTCGTCGTTGACAAGCTGACGGACTATCACTCGTCTATTTGCTCATGGAATGCTCCTGGTGAGAAGCTTCGCAACGTGTTTGGTCGTCAGGCGATTCCGATGACCTGGGATTATGCGGAGGGGAATCTATTTTCTTCTTCATCTGGGTCATTCGACAATATGATGCAGTGGGTTATTAAGGTCATTAATGAGTTCCCAAATTCGGATAGTGCTGGCGTCGCTCGGCAATTTGATGCCCAGAGCGACAACGGTATGCGAGGCATCCTCGTATCGACGGACCCGCCTTATTACGATAACATCGGCTACGCAGACCTCTCAGACTTCTTCTACGTATGGCTGCGCCAATCCCTGCGAGGCACGTATCCTAAGCTCTTCAGCACCATGCTTGTGCCCAAGCACGAGGAGCTCGTGGCCACGCCCTACCGCGAGGACCGCGGCAAGGACGGTGCACGCGAGTTCTTCGAGGAGGGCATGTTCAGCACCTTCAAACAGGTGAACAAGTACGCCCGCGAGGACGTGCCCGTGACTATATACTACGCCTTCAAGCAGAGCGAGACCGAGACTTCTAACGACGTGGAATCTACGGCGTCGACCGGTTGGGAGACGATGCTCTCCGCCATCATTCGTGCGGGCTTTTCCATTAACGGCACATGGCCGATGCGAACTGAAAAGCCGGGCCGTACTATCGGCAACGGTACTAACGCCCTTGCTTCCTCCATCGTGCTTGTGTGCCGCAAGCGCCCCGAGGGCGCGCCCATGGGGACGCGCCGCGACTTCGTGATGGCGCTCAAGCGTGAGCTGGGACCTGCGCTCGATAAACTTCGTTCTTCGAATATCGCACCTGTTGACCTTGCGCAGTCGGCTATCGGACCTGGCATTGGCGTGTATTCGCGCTACAGCCAGGTGCTCGAGGCCGACGGTAGCCCCATGACGGTGCGTGCAGCGCTGCAACTTATCAACCAAGAGGTGGATGCGTACTTTAGCGACCAGGATGGCGAGCTCGATCGCGAGAGTCGTTTCTGCGTCGATCTCTACACGCAGAAAGCCTTTGACACCATTAAGTTTGGAGAAGCCGACGTGCTTGCTCGCGCTAAGAACGTTTCCATCGAGGGGTTGGCGGCACAGGGGCTCCTTGCTTCCGTTAAGGGAAATGTGCACTTGCTCGATCGTAGCGAGGTGTTGGAGCGCGTTGACTTTAAGGCGCCTACTTGGCTTACGACCCAGCAGCTTACGCATGCGCTCGAGGAGGGCGGTGTTACGGCTTGCGCCAAGATCGTTAGCCAGACACTTGGTGGCCGTGCGGATGGTGCCAAGGCGCTGGCGTATCGCCTCTTTACCATTGCGGACAAGCGCAACTGGCAGCAGGAGGCCTTCGCGTACAACTCGCTTGTTACGGCATGGCCCGAGATTCAGTCAAAGGCTGCGCAGCTTGCTGTCGAGCGTCCCATGCAAGACTCGCTTTTCGATTAAGTCCCAAGGAGATAAACCATGGAGAACAACGCTAATAACTGCGATCTTCTCAATAAGGGCTTTGACCTTTTGCTCGAGGCCCTTGATCCTTATGTGATGCGCGAGCTTACCCAGGCATACGGCAATGATTTTTGGCAGGTCGGTGTGCTCAACAAGCTCTACGACGACCAAAAGCGCAACCTGCCAGCATCGGGTGACTATGCCACTCTTGCCGACTCGCTCGATATTGCCCTGTGCTTGCTGCTCATTGACATCAACTGGCGCGATGTGTTTCGCCTTAGGTTGCCTCAGGATTGCAAGAACTACGTCATGGAGCTCAAGGGCGTTCGCAACAAGGTTGCGCATCGCGGTATGGGAGGTATCTCGGACAGCGACGCATGGCGTGCGCTCGATACCATGAGTCGTTTGGCTGAGCAGATTGATCAGGATACCACGGCGCAACTCAACGCAATGCTTCGCGAGGTTCGCTATGGCAGCGCCGACGGCTCGACGGCAGTGACAACAAATGTTGATGCTGGCGTGGATGCCCCGGCACCTCGTAGGAAATCACTCGAGCAAACCAAGGCAGTGCGTGGCCTGCCTAGTTGGCGCGATGTCATGGAACCCCATATGGATGTTGCTGAGGGGCGCTATAGGAATGCCGAGTTTGCTGCCGACCTTGCCCAGGTGGCGCGCGGCAAGGGCGAGTTGGAGTACCGCGACCCGGTCGAATTTTTCAATCGAACGTATGTGACCGAAGGCATGAAGGGACTGCTCGTGCAGTCGTTGCGCCGCGTGGCTGGTCTCGACGGCGAGCCCGTCATTCAGCTTAAGACCGCGTTTGGTGGCGGCAAGACGCACAGCATGCTCGCGCTTTACCATATGATGCGTAGCCGTTCGCGTTTGGGGCAAATCGCTAATATCGCTTCCGTGCTCGAGGAGGCGGGCGTTGCCGAAGTCCCTGAGGTGCATGTTGCTGTGCTCGTGGGCACCTCTATCAATCCGGCAAAAGCCATGCGTCCGGCTACCATGCCTGGCATCATGGTCAACACGCTTTGGGGTCATATGGCATACCAGCTTGCAGAATCCGCTGGCAGGCCCGAGCTCTATGACTATGTGAAAGATGCTGATAAGAAGGGCGTCTCGCCGGGATCCGCTGCTCTGACTGAATTATTCGACGATTGCGGCTGCTGCCTTGTCCTTATGGACGAGCTCGTTGCCTATGCCAAGAAGATTTATGGCGTCGATGGACTTAACGCCGGCAGCTTCGACAACTTCATCACCTTTATTCAGGAGCTCACTGAAGCGGCACGCGCTTCGAAGCGCAGCCTGGTCGTAGCCTCTATTCCCGAATCTGACAACGAGATCGGTGGCGAGGCGGGCCAGCGAGCTCTGGAGCAGATTGAGCATACTTTTGGGCGCATGGAAGCCATCTGGAAGCCCGTGGCGGCAAACGAAGGGTTCGAGGTTGTGCGCCGCAGGCTTTTCCTTGATTGCAAGGATGATGCCGCTCGCGATGAAGTGTGCGCGACATTTAGCAAGATGTACAACGAAAATACTGCGGATTTCCCGGTGGAGTCACGCGAGCTTGAATACCGCGATCGCATGGTTTCCTGCTATCCGATTCACCCTGAAGTGTTCGACCGTCTCTACGAGGACTGGGCAACGCTCGAAAAGTTTCAACGTACCCGTGGCGTGTTGCGCTTAATGGCGTCGGTTATCCACGAGCTGTGGATGAACCAGGATCCTTCGCCGATGATTATGCCGGGGTCGTTCCCCCTCGATGTGCCTGGCGTGCGCGATGAGCTCACGCGCTATCTTGATGACAACTGGAATGCAGTTGTTGATTCCGAGATCGACGGCAAGCAGTCCGTTCCGTATCGCAATGACGGCAACAATACTCGTTACGGCAATCTTTTGGCTTCGCGTCGCGTCGCACGTACCATCATGCTCGGCAGTGCTCCCGACGTGGGCGGTCAATCCGTCCGCGGTATCGAGCGTGCGCATATTCGCTTGGGCACGGTTCAGCCTGGCGAGAACATCTCCGTATTCAACGATGCCCTGGGCACGCTGCAGACATCCTCGTCTTTCCTCTATAGCGACGTCAACGGGAATCGTTTTTGGTATGACACTCGTCCCACGTTGCGCAAAGTTGCCGATGACCGCGCCCAGCAGGTCAAGGACTCTGAGGCGCTCTATGAAGTTGAGAGTCGCCTAAAGAGACTGCGCAAGATCGATCCCTTCTCGGGCATTCATGTATGTCCCGCAAGCTCGCTTGACGTTCCGGATGATCAGACGCTGCGCCTGGTGGTGCTGACGCCGTCTGCCAATCACCGTGGAAAAACGGCCGATTCCGCGGCGCTCACCTTGGCATCGGAGATACTCTCAAATCGCGGTACGTCTCCGCGTACGTACAAGAATATGGTTGTGTTCGCCGCTGCGGACGCATCGTACTATGCACAACTCCTAAGTGAGGCGAAACAATACCTTGCTTGGGATTCCATCAAGAAAGATCGCGAGTCACTGAACCTTGACGTGGCGCAGACGCGCGAGACTGACCAGAGTGTGAGACGTGCCGACGAATCGCTCGAGCTAAAGATCCAGGAGGCCTATAGCTGGCTTATTTATCCGCGTGTTGACCTTTTCAGCGACTCGATGGATATCGTTTGGGAAGCAGAACACGTTGAGGGCGGCGGCGAAAATATCGTTGCCAAGATGGCGCGCAAGCTTGTTTCCGATGAGGCGGCCATCAAGACCTGGGCACCCGCCCTGCTTAAGATGGAGCTCGATCGAGTGCTCTGGAAGGAAGCGGACCACATCCAGATTAAGCGTCTGTGGGAGTTCCTGTGCTCTTATTGCTATCTTCCCAGGCTGTCGTGCTATGGCGTGCTCGAGGACGCGATTCAAAGGGGCCTGGGCTCAAAGGAATACTTTGGCCTTGCTGCTGGCTTCTCGGACGATCGCTATATGGAGCTGACGCTTGGTGAGCAGAAGACATTTATCAACGAGAGCGACCTGCTGGTAAAACCGGCCGTAGCAACAAGGCAGATTGAAGAGGAAGAGGCCGCTGCTCGTGCCGCAGCAGCGGAGGCTGCGCAGAGCTCCGATGGCGGCGGGCATGGAATTGCGTTTGGTCCTACGACGAGCGAGACGGTGACGGACGGAACTGGCAGGACCACGGTTGTCGACACGACGCCAGTGGTGGTGCAGCCCGCGAGGCAAAAGACATCCTTCCATATGACGGCAAAGCTCGACAACACTCGTGTCAATCGCAACATCCAGACCATCATGGACGAAGTGGTGAGTCAACTAAACATGCTGAGCGGTGCCGACGTGCAGCTTTCGTTTAGTGTCTCCGCTCATGTCGAAGACGGAATTCCCGTGCAAACAGTCCGAGCAATAAGTGAGAACTGCTCCACGTTGGGCATCAACGACTATAGGTTTGGGGAGTAAGGGCGATAGCTGGAAATTGGCCAGATCTAATATTTCGCTACTCGGATGATAGAGCAGGATGTGGCACAGCTGGCTATTCAGCTGGCAACGGGAAACCTTCTGCTAAATAGATGAACCACGCTGACACTTGTGTATGTCAAAAGGCATACACAAGTGTCAGTCTTTTGACATCGTGTGGTCAACGACTGAACGCCACCATGACGCCGCTGGCGTTCGTCTACACCTCCGAGATCCCGCGCGCGGCACTCAACAGCTCGTACTCCCTCTGGCTCCAATGGCGCAGCTCGGCAGCCTCGACGGCGTCGCGGCACAGGTCCAGGAACACCTCGGCGCCCTCGCAGAAGCACTTGCGGGCAAAGGCGCCGGATCCGTCCGCAACACACGTGCCGTCGGCGAAGAGCATCCAGCTGGACGGCTCACTAGAGTTATCTCCGAGCAGTTTGATTTGCAGTACGTGTGGGTTGCCAGCAGCACAGAGCTCTTCCTCGAGCTTCTGTACCGTAAAGCGCATCTGGTGGGAGAGGCTGCTCTTGACCATGGCCGAGGCATAGCCGCTCGGCTCGTCCAGAAGATGCATTCGTTTTGGCTTGACTGCCAGGTTGTGGAAGTTGCGCTCGCTGCGCACAGAGAAATTGTCCATACGGACTCCTTTCATCGATGTTGGCAGGGCCACCGTGCCTCTTGGCCGGTTGGCGTCGGGATCGTGGAGCCAACTCTCTACCCCGACTCTGGATAAAACGCGCCCGCTCCTTGCGGGCACGATGAAGTCTATCAACGCGCGCGGACAGAAATCAAGCGCCGCGTGCGAAATGACGTGCGGGCGGTGCTTGATTTCGCCGTCTGCTGCTAGGTTAAATCCGAAAAAGTGTCGAAATCTCCTGCGTAAAAGTACGGAAAAGTGTCGAATCTGACGGTCTCAACATCCGGAAAAGTGTAACCGGATGACAAAACAGCACGTAGAAGCTGGTGCTACATACGGACGCTTCAGCCGCCCCCAACCCCCGCTACTCGTCTCCGTCGTTGGGGTCGCCCTTGAGGGTGTTGATGTCCAGGTGCTGGTTGTCGTTCTCTTTTTGCTGCGTTGCCGATTCTGACGCGGTGGGACCGCGGAAAAGCTGGAATCCCTCAAATGCGATCACGCCGAGCAAGGTCACGATAATCGCGATAAAGACGATCTTTACCGCTTGGGAAAACTCGGAGAAGTGCGGCGGCTCTTCCTCGGTGTAGTAGTCGGCAAAGCGCTCGTCGTCGGTGCCGCGGGTATACGACGGTGCCGATGCGGCCTTTACGCTGGTCTTGCTGTACTCGGGAGCAGACGCGTTGGCAAACGGGTCGTTATCGTATGCGCTCGATGCGGATCCGTAGCCCTCGGTCTCAATGCGGGAGGCGCGTGGCGCAGCATCAAAGCGATCGCCGTGCGCTGCTGCTTCGTTGTAATCGGAGTCGCGCTCCTCGGCAGCTGCAAACAGCGGGTTGACCGGAATATCGAGCGCCGGCATGCCGGCCGAGGTCTCGTCCAAGTCGGCCGCGGCCCAGGAATCGAAGGCAAACTGGCGGTTGGCGAGGTCGTCCAGATCCATAACGGGCGGCTCGAGTTCGGGTTCGGGCTGGGGTTCGGGAGCCGCGTATGTCGGCTGCTGCGGGGCGGCATACGCGGGCGCGCTGCTGGGCGCATGGCGCTGTGTCGCTGCGGCAAGAAACGCCGCCGTCTCGGACGGATCGCTGGTGGGGCGG
>OLOC01000814.1_pt1 | contig 21123 bp, 19 predicted proteins | sample 1643111 | NCBI WGS metagenome assembly OLOC01 (sample SAMEA3136633, study PRJEB25190) | human gut metagenome
TAAAAAAGAAAATCGCGGAAGAGGCGCCTCTTCCCTTACGGAGTGTACACTCCGTAAGGATAAGCTCTATCTCCCGCCGAGAATCAAAGGAGTATGTCAACGATGCGAAGAAAGTCTTGTGCCAAGAGCGTTGTCGCTGTGGCTATGGCGGCAACCGTCGCGTTGAGTGCAACTGCCTGTGGCTCCAAATCCAAGGCAGACACAGCAGATACGTCGTCCACCAGCCAGAGCGAGGCGGCCAGCTCGGCGGCTGAAACGCCTACCGCTACGCCAGCGCCGACTGCAACCCCGGCGCCTACGGCCACGCCCGCCCCGGCAGAATCGACAGCAGAATCCACCGACAGCAAGAGCGAGCAGGGCGGCACCGATAACGGCGGCTCGTCCTCTGGCTCGCAGAGCAGCAATGCCAACGGCGGCAAAAATAGTTCCGGCTCAAATGGCAGTCAGTCCGGCAAAACAACCAATCCGGCAAAAGCCTCTGCACAGGCCGCTGCTCCGGCACCCACGGCAACGCCGAAGCCCGTCACTTACACCTACGTCGTCCGCAAGCACCCCGCAAGCTGCACGACGGCGGGCTACGACGAGCACATCTGCCAAGAGTGGGGCGGCATGAACTACAACGACAACTACGTTGCCCCCAACGGCCACGACTGGGGCACGGGCATTGTCACGAAACAGGCCACCTACTTTGAAAAGGGCGCAATTACTTACACCTGCAAGACCTGCGGCGAGACCCGCACCGAGGAAACGCCGGAGCTGGATAAAACCTACCATATCAAAGAGGTCGTTGCGCCGACCTGCACATCCGAGGGCTACACGATTTACGAGTGCAACGAGGTTCCCGGCTTGACCTACAAGGGCGAGTACACCGCCAAGCTGCCCCACAGCTGGGATGGCGGTGTTGTCACCAAGGCCGCAACGATTTACGATAAGGGCGTCAAGACCTTTACCTGCACGGTTTGCGGCGAGACCCGCACCGAGGACATCCCCGTGCTGGATAAGACATGGCACAAGGGCCAGACCGTCGCTCCGACCTGCACCGAGCAGGGCTACACCGTCTACATCTGCGACCAGGACAAGAACCTGACCGAGAAGCGCGACTACACTGCCGCCCTCGGCCATGATTACGACAACGGCGTTGTCACGACTCCGGCAACCTGCACGACAGAGGGTGTGATGACCTACACCTGCACCCGCGACGGCGCAACGAAGACCGAGAACATCCCTGCACTGGGGCACAAGTGGGATGACGGCACAATCACCACCGCGCCGACCTGTGAGACCGAGGGTGAAAAGACCTACAAATGCACAAACGACGGTTGCACCGAGACCAAGACGGAGGCCGTTGCAGCGTTGGGCCACGACTGGGATAATGGCACGGTCACGACCCCGGCGACCTGTACCGCAGAGGGCGTGTTGACTTACATTTGCAAGCGTGATGCCAGCCACACCAAGACGGAAGCCATCCCTGCGCTGGGTCACAAGTGGGATGACGGTACAATTACCACTGCGCCGACCTGCGAGACCGAGGGCGAGAAAACCTTTAAATGTACGAACGATGGCTGCACCGAAACAAAGACGGAATCCGTTGCAGCACTCGGCCATGACTGGGATGACGGTGTTGTCACGACACCCGCAACTTGCGAGGCAGACGGCGTGAAAACCTACACCTGCAAGCACGATTCCAGCCACACCAAGACCGAGAACATCCCCGCGCTGGGCCACGACTGGAACGACGGCGAGGTCACTACCCCGGCAACCTGCGAGACGGACGGTGTTAAAACCTACACTTGTAAAAATGATGCCAGCCACACCAAGACCGAAACTATTGCCAAGCTCGGCCACAAGTGGGATGCGGGCAAGGTTACCAAAGAACCGACCTACGAGAGCGACGGCACAATGACCTTTACCTGCCAGAACGACCCGACCCACACCTACACCGAGACCATCCCGGCCAAGAAATACACCTTTACGGAAACCGTAGTTGCCCCCACCTGCACCGAGCAAGGCTACACACTGCACACCTGCAATGAGAACGCCGAAAAGTCCTACAAGGATAACTACACCAACGCGCTGGGCCATGATTACAAGGAAGTCACCACCCCGGCCACCTGCAAGGACGCAGGCAAGGTGGAAAATGTCTGCCAGCGCTGCAACGATACCCAGCTTGTCAAAGAACTGCCTGTTACCGAAGACCACCAGTGGAACGACGGCGTTGTGACTAAAGCTGCTACCTGCACCGAGGCAGGCGAGAAGCTGTACACCTGCACCGTCTGCAACAAGACCAAGACGGAGACCATCGAGGCCACGGGTCACGACTGGAACGAGACCACCACCCCGGCCACCTGCGGCAAGGCGGGCAGCGTTGACCGCACCTGCAAGGCCTGCGGCGTGACCGAACACGTCAAAGACCTGCCCGCAACCGGCAATCACGCATGGGATGCCGGAACGATTACCACCGAGGCCACCTGCGACGGCAAGGGCATCAAGACGTTTACCTGCACTGTCTGCAACGAGACCAAGACCGAGGAAATTGCCGCATTGGGGCATAACTTCTCTTATGGCTATTGCAGCCGTTGTGGTTTAAACAGTAATTATAACCAGAAAGCATACGAACAGGATATTTTTGAAAAGACGAACAGCTTGCGTGTGAATTCCGGCCTTAGTGAACTTACATATCGCTCTGACTTGCAGTTTGCTGCCGACATTCGTGTAGAGGAAATTCTACAAAATTACATTATTTATGGCTCTATTGATGGAAAGTGGGGCGCTCATACGAGACCCGACCATAGCAGCGCTGGTACAGCTCTAGGCGACAAGTCTGACTTGGCTTGCGGCGAGAACGCGGCAATGGAAAGTTGCATTTTCGACGAGGAACATCTATATTACCTTTGGTACAACTCTGAAGGTCACCGCGACGCAATGCTAAATCCCAATGCCAATGGTATGGCTTGCGCTGTACGCGAGTACAATGGTCTGGTTTTCGGTATCCAGATTTTTGTTAATGACCCGAACTACACCGCAAGCACCCAGTCTGCCGCCAGCGACACCTCCACCCCGGTGGAAATTGCCGCTGTAGTTGTCGCAGACTCTGCAACCACGGAGACCGCAACAAACTAAAATAAATCCCATCCATAAGGCCGGAGCTATCACAGCCCCGGTCTTTTTGCTGTATAGGGTAGATGTTATGTTTTGCGCATGGGAAAGTAGCACTCCCCCCACAGCGATCACTTGCCGGAAAGCAACCACCCCCACCCAAGTTGCTACTGCGCAAAACATTCGTGGGTAGGAAAGTTGTTGCTTGCCTTAAATTGATTGCTGACCTTTGTCGCTGTAATAATAGATGGTTTGCCGCTGCCGCCCGGCTATCGGTGTGGCGTGAGCGCAGCCACCAAGCCCATTTTTTTACACAAAGGACAGAGAAACCTTGCCCCTATCGCCCCGTTGCCGGGTTGAGCAGACACTATAAACAGGCAACGTACCTATGCAGTAATTGCCGCCAAAACGGTTGCAAGCAATATTTCTGATGCGGTATAATAATTGTAAACAGAATCTACCCTATAAGGGAAAAGGAAAAAGGATGCTGACCCGGAAAGTGAGTGCTGACAGGAAAGGTGTTAATATTATAATAAGAAAGGCAAAACAGAAATTGCTAAAATATAGCGATAATACGATAAAAGAAAAACAATGAAAACGAAAATATGATAGTTTTATCTATCACAAACAAGCACACAATGTATCAGATAGAACGGTAAAATTATGCCTAAAACAATCAAAACTACATATACTGCAATCAATCTGGAGACGGGCGAGGTCTACACAGGCATTGATGCCCCACAGTCCATCACGCGCGGAGAAACGCATTTTTGGCAAGCAAGCAAGGATTTTTTCGCCACGCTGCTGGGGTATGGTACAGTGGAGAGCAAGGTCGTGGCAAACGTGTTGCACCGCACAGACCCCAAAACAAACCGTATAGCGTGTACCCTGCCGGAGCTTAGAAAGGAACTTTCCTGCACAAGAGATACCGTTGCGAGCGCCATAAAAAAGATGGAAAGCAAGCGGCTGATTTTCGGCATAGGGCAGGGCGTGTGGATGTTGAACCCGCGTATGCTGGCAATGGGCAATCAGACGCAGATTGCACTTTTAATGGCCGAGTATGATAGGTATGTCAGTGAGAAAACAGGTGTTGCGCTGGTGGCGGGAAAGTATGTCTTGAAAAATCCAGTTACAGCGGAAGAACTTCCTCTGCCGCCAGAGTGTGACGATAAATTGATGTTTCTGGACGGCAATGTGCAATTTTGGAAAATCTACGATGCGTTTTTTACTGCGGTTGCAGGATTGAGCGAAAATGAATTGAGAGTTTTGCTCCATATGATGGACATAAACAAATCAAAAGGTGGCGGTACTTATAATAGGCCGCTAACGGTGATTGCGGACGAAGCGAGAGTATCTGTTCCGACTGTCAATCGCGCTGTTAAAAAGTTGAAAAAGCGAAATTTGGTAATACGGTATTGCAACTGTAACTGGATGATTAACCCCCTCATGGTTGCCAACGGAAATAAGCGGAAACAGAAAGTGTTGGAGCGCCGCTATACGGGGGTACAAGCAGAAAACGAGGCCAAGTTGAAACGCTACCGATTCCGGGTACTTTCGCCCTACAACGACGGAAAGCCATTTATCCCGGTGGGGCTGCCTACTTCGCCGCAGAAACCGTAAGGCTGTGTTTAGGGCTTGACCCAGTGAGCAATCGTCTTGCGGTCTGTGCCGTACAGTTGGGCAATATGGTACATACTGATGCCCTGCTGATACATCTCTCGTATTTCCGCAAGCGTGTTGTCCTCTGGCAGCGGAGTGAGCAGGTCGGAAAGTGACAGATTGAGAAAACAAGCAAGCTGTAAAATCTTGCGAACGGAGACAGTGCGATTGTTGGACGCGACACCGTACACCTCTTTTGAATCTACACTTTCAAAAGCATTCCCGTAAAAGACGTTGACCGCTTCGGCGATTCTTGCAGCGTAAATCCTGCCGCCTGTCACCGACGCATAGCCGCGATTGCGCAAGGCTCGCTTGATGATGGCACGATAACCGCCGCCGTCACAAAAATCATACGGCGCAGTCAATGCCTTCTGCATCAGTGTGGCAAAGGTCCTTTGCGCTGCGGTGGGCGTGGTGTCCGGTGTGGGGAGTAGGTGACAGTCAGGCATGGCAGGAAACAGCAGATTGTGCCTGTGCCCAGTCAGCGTGATTTCGGTGTCAGCCAGCCAGCAGCCGTGCCGGGGGCAGACGGCTATACCCGGTATCTGGTGCAGCCGATGCCAGTACGGCTCGCCGTAAGTCGCAATATCCTCGTCAAAGCATTGTGGACAGTAGCGCAGCCGCCGTGCGTCCATGCTGCTGCTCTGATAGATGCCTATATGCTGCCCTGCGTGGCGGTTGCCGTTCAGCGCCAGCATATAGGCACTTTTTTTGCGGTTGATGGAAAAGAAGCGGGTATAATATGGGTAAAGCGTGTGCTGCATAATAATGTCTTTAGCAGTGAGGTCTTTTGTTGGGAGTGCGTCAAGCAACGGCGAAAGTGCCCCGCATAACTCAACAGGTACGTTGATATGATTTGCACCGTATAGCTCCCGGATGGAATACTTAAACGATGGATTGCCGCTGCGGATATGATAGCGGCAAATGACGCTGTACCATAGCTCGTCTGGGTAGGGCATTGGAAAGAATGAAATCATAACTCGACCTCGCCTTTGATGTACTCGCTGTATGCTTCCAACGGTGGTCTGCCGCTCTTTTTAGTGGCGCGTAGCGTTCCCCGCAAATCATGGAGCGTTGCTGCTTCTGGTGAGCGGATCGCTGCCGGGGAGTGTTCCACTTTCATTTTAGTGCGGGGAACGCGGACTGTTGCAAGCTCCGCCATATAGTCAGAAACCATACCAAGGTTTTTCAAAAATGCACTTTCAAAAACTTCGAGGTCTAGCTTTTCACGCCCGTCTAAAATGCACAGCTTTTGCGCATTGTACAACAGCTTGACAAGCACATCCGGGATGCCCTGCGTCTTGCGATACAGCCAGCTTTGCATTTCGGGTGTGAGGTCAGTTGCAAAGCGGGTATATTGATAATGCCACAGACCATGCAGCAGCAAGGCAAATTCCTTGTCGTCCGGCAATCTGTCATATATCAGCCCAGTCGTGCGCCGAGCGGAACGGAACTCTTGCTGTAATACGTGCAGTACGCGCGGTGTGCCAACCATGCAGATGCTGACGCCAGCACCGTTGATTAGCTGGACAAGGAAATTGATAAAGCGGATGCCGTTCTTTCGATAGGCGATATTCTGTAACTCATCAATCACCAAAAGACCAACATGGTTGATGCGGACAATTTGGTTTAGCTGACTTACCAGTACATCCAAGGTCAGCTTGTGAGCCAGTGCGTAGTGCTGATAGCTTGTGCCCAGCAGAGCATCCAGCTGCAAATATATGTCCAGTATCATTGCCTTGACAGAGCCGTCGTGTGGGGTCTGTACAACCAGATAGGGGATTTGCTGGCAACAGAGCATTTGACCTTTGTAGCGTTCGTGATGGATAATTGAGGGAAACAAAGACAAAACCCGCTGCAATGCCGTTGACTTGCCAAGCCCGGACACACCAACAACAGAAAAAGAGTTGCCGCCGCCGATGGATGCGGCAACAGCCTTGCCCTGCATAGCGGCGTAGCCCTGCTGGAACGCAGCGGCCTCCCGCTGCGGCGTGTACTGCCCATAGCAATGCTGCATGGCGTTGTAGACCTCACAATAGAGGTCTAGGGTCATTGTCAATGGCTGGTAAAACTCGTAGAGCGCGGATAATAGTTGCAGCCGCTCCCCGGTGCTGCGGTCTCGGTCACTGGCGCTGTACGGCGGAACAGATGCCAATGCGCGGATTAACTCTTGACCTGCGAGCATAGGTGGCAGGGCTTCGACATAGGGATTGCCGGGGTACAATAAACTAGTTGTGTATTCAGCGGTCATTAAAGTGTTCCTCCTGTTCGGCGGTCAGCAAATCAATCATGGACATATGCTCCTGCGCTCGCGCAATCGTGCGTCCGCGCTGTATCTGCGGGCTGATTTTGCCCTTGTCGCTGATGCCGCGCTCGGCGTTGTCTGCGATTTGCATTATGTCGTTCATTAGGTCGATTTGCGCCTGTAATTCCTGCCGTTTCCAGTTGGCGCTCTCGCTTTTTTCGTTCTGCTGCATATCTGCGATTTCAGCTAAGGATTTGCCAAGATATATTTTTTGTGCCAATGTGAACGGGATATAGTCGCCGTTTTCGTACAGATAAACGTTATCAAGGCAATCTGGACTATATGCGACTTTGACAAGTTCCCGGCCATTCAGCCCGGCAGTTACGAAACGCTTTTTAAAAGTGCAGTTTGAAAAACGCAAATTAAATAGTTCAAGCCCGCGTTGTGTGATTTTTCCATCCGCGCGGGGGAGTAGCGCGTAAAGCAAATGGGGGTCACTGGCAACTGACACAGGGCAATCATCTTGTGCCAAGCAAAACGACCAGATGGCAGCAGCGGTGGGCGTGATACCAGCGCTTGCCATGTTAGGGGTGCGAATGAAACCTGTTTGGATATATTGAGAGTTGTAAAAGAGAACACAGCGCAGAACGACAGCGGTAAATTGCTCTAAATCAAGTGTGCCTTGTCTGCGATAGTCGGGAGCGCCGCGCTCCTGTATGTCGGATTCTACAACGCCTTTGCCTTTCAGCAACGGCTTGTATGCACTCTGAATAAGGTCGAAAAGTTTTTCAACTACACCTTTCAAATCGGGGCGATAGGCGGGCAGATTTTCAATTTCAATTCCATAGCTTTCACAAAGGTTTTCCAGCGGGCCACCGAGAAATTCACTTCCCCGGTCAGTCATAATTTTTGTCGGTAGGTGATGGCTCGGCCAGTCCTGCGGGTCAATCTCTATGTTGTGCTGGCGACAAAAGGATACTTTGTCGGCAAAGGTGTTTTGCAGCAACAAACGCAAGGCATACTGCCCGCCCTCTATGCCGACATACACACCGGTAATCAGACGGCTGTACGCATCGACCATTGTGTAGATAACAGGTCTGCCAATAGGGCGGCGAGACAGACGGCTGACAATGTAGATGTCCGCAACGGTGGCATCGGTCATGTATGTGCCAATCGTGCCCGCATAGTCGCTGACAGCCCCGGTAAACGGGCGGTGATTGCGCTGGTATGCCTTGATACCCTCGCGGCTGATGCTCTCGCTGATAGGGTCACGGTGCTGGCGGAAAAAATAGCGGAACTGCCAAAACGAGGGATAGTCTGGTTTTAACCTGCCTTTAGCGTCACAATATTTTGCACGAAGCATCATTTTGTAAGCGGTCTGCAAGCTCTGCTTTTGCGGGGTGTAGTAAAATTTGTTTAGCGCCCAGCGGATAGTTTTTTCATCTGACGACAAAGGGCGTTTCTCTGTGGGAGACTTTTCTGCGGGTATGAGTGCATTTTTACTTTGGTAGACCCAGTATAACCATAGATATTGCAGGACGGTTTTGCGAGAAATGGAATTGCCAGAGACAATCTCGCGCAAGACCCTGTTGCGATAGGATTTATCGCAGATACATTCCTCAACCAAAAGCGGTGCAATCAATTCAGCGCGGCGGTCACGCTGCTGGCGCTGACGCTCGGAAATATCCTCGTCGAGTGAGAGTAAACGGTACATATCCTGCGGCAGTTTTTCCATCTGTAAAAGGCTCGGCGTTGAGATTGGAAAAGGCATTTTGCAGCGTTGACAGTTGACAACATAAGATTGCTGGTCGCCGTAAAGCAAGACCCGCAGATGGTCACCTGTGTCGGATTTGAGCAAATCATTTTGTCTCATGGTATACGCTCCTTGTCGATGATGATACCCCAGTCGTCAATGCCCTGTTGCTTCCAGTATCGGCGGGATAATTCCAATCGTTCAGCGACAGATGGGCGGCTTAGATGTGAGCGGAAAACGGCTTCACGGACGGCGATTTTTCCGTCTGCAAAATGGATAACAAAATCCGTTGTGTAGGTTTCGCTCGGCAGATTTAAGTCGTCAGACGGAATTTCGTTCAGTTGAAGTGGAATATTGCACTCTACTTGGACGATGGACGGGTCAGCGTTGAGCATCCGCGCGGCGGCAAGCTGTACTTTGTCATACAGACAGCAGACACGCGGACATTTTTCCAGTTTGATTTTGGTGCAACGCTCTTTTTGAACTTGTTTGCGCATAATAGCGCCCCTTTCCGGGGCTGGATTTTGAACCGCCAAAAAAGGAAAATATCTTTGCCCTATTGGGGCACAGAAAATTTCCTGTTTTTCCAAAAATCAAACAAAAATGCGGATTTTCTGCGAAAAATGGAAAATGAGTGTGCCTTTTGGCAAAACAGGAAAACGGCCTTGCCCCAACAACACAGTGCTACAACGCACAATTTTGTGTTGTGGGGCAAAGCCGTTTTCTCAAATCTCCCAAAATCGACAAAATATACTATATGGAGAGGCACTTGAAAAATTCCAGAAAGGCAAAGGAGTTTTCCAAATTTTTCTCGTGTGGTCTCGCTCCACTCCGTTCCGCTCGCAGCGCCATTCTTCAAATATTTTCTGATTATTATCTGAAAAATCGGCGGAGAAACGACGGAGTTTTTTGATTTGAAATCGATTCGGGAAAGAAAAGGGGCCCCGGCGCGGAGCGCCGGGGCCTAATCCTATTTTGCTCAACATTCTGCCTTTTTGGACGGATTGTTTTGCCCTATGTCATTGCTTTTTAGTTATTTCCGACCACGCTGCAGCTCGATCCAGGCCAGGTCGCCTCTCTCCAGACCGTGGATCAGAACCTCCGCGGTGGCGATGTTTGTGGCGACAGGGATCGTGTGCATGTCGCACAGGCGCAGCAGCATCATGTCGTTCGGCTCGCCGGGCTTGGCACCGACGGGGTCACGGAAGAACAGCAGCATGTCCACCTCGCCGCAGCCGATCATGGCAGCGATCTGCTCGGCACCGCCGCGGCCTCCCGGATACAGCGTGCGCACCGGCAGACCGGTGGCATCATGGACGATTTTGCCGGTCACGCCCGTGGCGATCAGGTCATTCTCAGACAAAATGCGCACATAGGCAGTGCAGAACTGAGCCATCAATTCCTTGCGGGAATCGTGGGCAATCAAGGCAATTCTCATGGCTGAACTCTCCCCCTACAGCGGCCACCGCATGGCCGTAAAACAAGCATATATTCTATAATATAATATATGCAAAAAAAATGCAAGTGCGCCAGCCGCAAAAACTGACAAAAAATGCGCCGCCCGGCCAAGTGCTTGGCGGATTGCCCAAACAGTACCGCAAAATTTTGGTAAAACAGCGCGGCGCAGTTGTGCTATAATGAAAAAAACGGACAGAACAATGTACAGCTTTCTGTCTAAAAGGAGGATTCACCATGAGGAAATCAGCCCAGACCGTCATCCGCCCGGATGCCTATTATACCATCGCCGCCGCCAATGGCCGCGTGCTGGAAGTGGCCGATTTCAACACCGAGAACGGCGCGTCCGTCCGCCTGTGGAGCTACGAGGGTCAGCCCTGGCAGCAGTGGCAGTTTGTGGAAGCGGGGGATGGCGAGTACCGCATCAGGAACCGCTTTACGGGCAAGGTCATGGACTTGGCCATGTCCGGCGTCTGCAACGGCACCTGGGTCCACCAGTGGACCCAGACCGCGGGCGCGGGTCAGCGCTGGCAGATCGTGGAGGCAGGCGGCGGCAAGGTCAAGCTGCGCAACGTCCTGGCCGATAAGGTCATTGACCTGGTGGGAATGCGCGTGGAGAACGGCACCCAGGCCCAGATCTGGCAGGATGTCTTTGGCGAGAACCAGCTCTGGAAGCTCGACCCTGTGCCCGAGCGCCTGCTGAACAAGGAGACCCCCGCCCCGACGCCCGCCGCCAAGAAGCCCGCCAAAACCACCCGCACCCAGACCGAGAAGAAAAACTCCGGCAAGGCCGCAAGGCGCAGCAGCAAGAATAGATGATTGAAAAGCCTTCCCCCACGGGGGAAGCTTTTTTTCTGTTGCGGGAAGCGAAAAATGTTGCTATAATAAAGCAAATACAAAAACCGAAAGGCAGTACGACCATGCAGTTTACCGAACTTACGAACGTTTCACCCGAAATCATCCGCGCTACACAGGCGATGGGCTTTACCGATATGACCGAAATCCAGGAAAAGGCCATCCCGCTGATGCTGGCTGGGCACGATATGATCGCCAAAGCCCCCACGGGCACCGGCAAGACTGTGGCGTTCGGCATTCCCATTCTGTCCAAGGTCGATCCTGCCAGCCTCAAGCCGCAGGCCGTCATTTTAAGCCCCACGCGGGAGCTGGCCCAGCAGATCGCCCAGGATCTGCAAAATCTGGCGCAGTTTCTGCCTGACATCAAGATCGTCTGCGTCTATGGCGGCGCGGGCATGGACAAGCAGCAGCGCCAGCTCAAAGCCGGCTGCCAGATCGTCGTTGCCACGCCGGGCCGCCTGATGGACCACTACCGCCACCACGCCATTGATGTCTCCGACGTCAAAACCGTCGTGCTGGACGAGGCCGACGAGATGCTGAACATGGGCTTTTACAAGGACGTCAAGTACATCATCGACCTGATGAAGCACCGCGAGAGCCTGTCGATGTTCTCGGCGACCATCAGCCGCGAGGTGCTGGACATCGGCTGGCTCTACCAGCACAACGCCGCCGAGGTCAGCGTCCAGCCCGTCGAGGATTCCAGCCCGAAAATTGCCCAGTACAAGCTGCTGACCACGGGCCGTGACAAGCTGGCCGACGCCGCGCAGATCATCATTGACGAGGGCTACAAGCGGGTCATGATCTTCTGCAACACTAAGTACAACACGGGGATGCTGGCCAACCAGCTTGCCCGGCTGAACTTCAATGTGGACTGCCTGCACGGCGACCTGTCCCAGGCTGAGCGCAACCGCATCATGACGCGGTTCAAGGCCGGGGAGATCGATGTGCTGGTCGCCACCGATGTGGCAGCGCGCGGTATTGATGTTTCCGATGTGGATGCCGTCATCAACTACGACGTGCCCGAGGAAAACGAGCACTACACCCACCGCATTGGCCGCACGGGCCGCGCCCGCAAGCAGGGCGCGAGCTACTTGTTCTACACGAAGGAGGAGCAAAAGCGCGTGGACCAGCTGCTGCGCCTGACCCGCAACACTGACGACTGCAAGAGCGTAAAATTTGACTTTAACCATGAGCATCTGAAAATCGAGGACACCGCCCCGGCAGATAAGTTCCAGATCAAGGCATATTTTTAAGTCGGTAGAGCCGTAGGGGCCGGGCATGCCCGGCCCGGAGGTTTACGCGGGATGCCCCTTTATGGGCCGATTTGCAGGCAGGGGTCTTGCCCCCCTCCGCGGCGGCCAGAGGGCTGGCCGCCCTACGCATTTCCCGGAACCGGCTGCGCCGCGGGGTGTCGGGGACGCCGCCCTCTACAGGCTGCCCCAAAAGTATTTGTGCAAAACAAAAAGCGACCACCTGTTTCTCAGGTGGCCGCTTTTATTTTGCCTGTTACAGGCTTTCGATCATATTTGCCACGATCTCCGTCGCGGTCTTGACGTACTCGGTGATGCTGAACTGCTTGACAACGAGCACCTCATAGCCGCTCTCGTCGGCGTTGTCGCTCATGGCGCGCAGGATGACGCAGGGCACGCCGTTGCGGCCCGCGATCTGGCTGACCGCCGCGCCCTCCATTTCGACGCAGTCGGGGTGGCACTTTTCCTCAATCGCCTTTTTTGTCTCGGCGTCGCCGACGAAGGTGTCGCCCGTGGCGATCTTGCCCGCGATGGCCTTCACGCCGCAAGCAGTGCAGGCGTCGAGCGCGGCCTGCACCAGCGCGGGATCGCCGTGGTACTCGGTCTGGAACGGTGCGCTCTGGGCGATCATGCTCAGCTCGGCGTCGTGGTAGACGACGGTCTCACCGACGCAGACGTCGCCGATGCCGATTTTGCTGGTCATATTGCCCGCAATGCCGCTGAAAATCAGCTTATCAATGCCGTATTTTGTGCACAGCACCTGCACGGTGGACGCGGCGTTGGCCTTGCCCATGCCCGCGCAGCAGACGACGACCTGTTTGCCCTGCAGCGTGCCGCAGTGGTACTCGACCCCGGCGTAGTTCTCTTTGGTCACGTTCTCCAGCCGTGCGCACAGCTGGTCGACTTCGTCGGGCATAGCGCCCATAATGCCAATAATCACGGTCAAACCTCCGTTAAACGTTGAACAAAAATTCGATAACGTCACCGTCGTTCACGACGTACTCCTTGCCCTCGGTGCGCTGCAGGCCCTTGGCCTTGACGGCGGCATAGTTGAAGTCGGCGTCCTCCAGGTCTTTGTACGCGATGACCTGCGCACGGATGAAGCCGCGCTCAAAGTCGCTGTGGATCTTGCCGGCAGCCTGCGGGGCCTTGGTGCCCTTCCTGATGGTCCAGGCGCGGCATTCCTTCTTGCCGTCGGTCAGGAAGCTGATGAGGCCCAACAGCTCGTAGCTGGCCTTAATGAGCTTGTCCAGACCGGTGGACTCGATGCCCATTTCCTGCAGGAACGCAATTTTTTCCTCCTGCGTGGAACCGGCAATGTCCTCCTCGGTCTTGGCGCAGATGGGGATGGCCTGGGCGTTTTCCTCCTTGGCGCGGGCGGCGACGAGCGGGAAGTACGGATTCTCGTCCAGCCCGCCCAGCAGGTCGTCCTCACCGACGTTGCAGGCGTAGATGACGGGCTTGGCGGACAGCAGGCCCAGCTCCTTGCGGGCGGCCTTCACGGCGTCGTCGCTCTCGTCAAAGTCAAAGCTGCGCGCGGGTTTGCCGCCCTCAAGCCAGGCGGCAAGGTCGGCCAGCCAGGCAGCCTCGGCGGCAGCGGCCTTGTTGCCGGTCTTGGCAGCCTTCTGCTGGCGGCCCAGGCGGTTGCTGACGACCTCGAGGTCGGCCAGGATCAGCTCCAAGTCGATGGCATCAATGTCGCGGATGGGGTCAACGCTCTCGGGCTTGTTGACGTCCTCGACCACATGAATGATGTTGTCATCGTCGAAGCAGCGCACAACATGGACGATGGCGTCGCACTCGCGGATGTGGCCCAGAAACTTGTTGCCGAGACCCGCGCCCTGGCTGGCACCCTTGACCAGACCTGCAATGTCAACAAACTCAACGATGGCAGGCGTTTTCTTGTCGGTCTGCCAGATCTCGGCCAGCTTGTCCAGCCGCGGGTCGGGCACGGGCACGATGCCGGAGTTCGGCTCAATCGTGCAGAAGGGGTAGTTGGCCGCCTGCGCGTTCTGGGTGCTGGTCAGCGCATTGAACAGGGTAGACTTGCCCACGTTGGGCAGACCCACGATACCTAATTTCATATTTCTCCATATCTCCTTTATTATCGTTGTTTTTTGTTACCGGATTTGGGGTTTTACCCCCATTTTACCCCCATTTTCGAGGTTTACCCCTTTTTCTCACTATCAGCTGCCTCAAAAAGACGCACGGCGTTCTGCATTGAATCATCAGAAACATGGACGTATTTGTCCATCGTCGTCTTGATACTGGCGTGCCCCAGCAGCTGCTGCAAGACCTTGGGCTGCATGCCGCGCTCAATCGCGCGGGTAGCATACGTATGGCGCAGCGCATGCATCCCAAAGGGAGCAATGCCGGCTTTTTCGCACAGCTTATAGAGGTGGGTGTCATAGGAACTGTTCTTAATCGGCTCACCGGTTCGATAGTTTACAAAGACCAAATCGTGCATGCAGAAGTACATCTGCCTTCCGGTACGGCGATCTGTGTATTCCAGAATCTGCTGCAACGTGGGCGACTCTTTACGGGTCAAGCGCTCATCATAGCAGCTCTTCAAAATACGATATGCGGTATCGGTCAAGGGGATAGTGCGGTAGCTTTTCACCGTTTTGGGAGGCCCGGCACGCCAGTACTTGAAGTGGTGGCGGTACTCCAAACTTTTATTGACGGTAAGAGTACGCTTTTTCCAGTTGATGGCATCCCAAGTCAAACCAATCAGTTCACCCGTGCGCAGCCCGGTTTCCAGCAGCAGTGCATATTGCCGGTAGTTGTGAGAATCCTTGGCTACGGCAAGGAAGCGCTTCTGTTCCTCAACGGAAAGGTAGCGAATATCGTCCACTGCACGGACCGGCTTGTTATAGCGCACGCCATTCATCGGATGTTTGACGATAATATCGTTCATCACAGCAGATTTGAACATGGTACCCATAGCAATGTAAGTCTGACGGATTGTAGAACCGGCGTAAGTACTTTCCATGCGGTTCAGAATAATCTGGCAGTGCATCGGCTTTACGTCGCCCATGCACATGGTTCCAATCAGTGGCTGAACATTTCTCTTATAGCGTTCCGTATAGTTGCGGATGCAGTTCGGGGAAAGGTTACAGATGATGTTCGTGATCCAGTAGTCAAACCAGTTGTCTACGGACATGTCAGAGTTGCAGGTAATGACGCGATGACGCAATTCATATTTCGTATCGGCAAGCCAATTCTTGGCTTCAGGCAGCGACTTGAAATACTTTTCTCGCCGCTCCCCGTCTTTGGTATAGTATCTTGCGGAATATAACCCGTCCTTTCTTTGGCGTATGCCTTTTCCGCATTCTTTTCGCTTTAGGCTTTTACCCATAGTGGACTCCTTTCCAAAGCGGGAATCCAACGCGATACTGAAATTATAGCACATGAAATCCCTATTTTCAACGGCATTACCTCTCTTAAATAATCAGCTTGCTGCTGATGTAGGCTTCAAATTCTTTGCGTTTGACCAATTTCTTTGACCCTACATACAACACGAAAGGACAGTTGGGCTGTTTGAGCATGGCATCAATTTTGTTGATGCCGATATTGCTGTATTCGGACGCTTCCTTGATGGAAAGCGTTAGTTTAAGATGGATGGGTACACTTTCGGAATCTCGCATAATAAATGTCTCCTATTGCCTTTGTGGTGTCAGCTTTTCTTCGCGCGCGTGACAGCATCGATTTAAGAAATAAATCTTGCTGTATTCTAATTTTAATAGGAAAAACAACGATGGTATATACAAAAGCTGCGCGGATGTAATGCGGACACTATGCTTTTATCATGCAAAATCTCACCATCTTGACAGGGCGGACTTTCTTGTGCTATACTCCACCTGTAAATGATTTTTGTGCCTTATGCACACGCTGTTTAAGTTTGTAATTCGTGCCAGCAGCCTTGTCCTGCCCATACCGGGCGGACGCTGTTGGCACTTTTCTTTTTATAGTGGGTGAAAACACCCAACCATAGCGAGAAGGATCGTGGTTCACGGTTTGCCGTGAGCATCAGGCATTGCCTGCGATTGTTCTCGCTTTTTATTTTGTTTCAGAGCCGACAGGCTTTGAGAAATACATTCTATATAGGAAAGGTGGAACACCAAATGAATGAACAGGCAAGACCCAAGGCAATCGCACGGCGCATCACGCGCCCGCGCAAGGCAAGACCCATCCCGCGCAATTTGCAGTATCGGCTGTACAATGTGCGCTCCCGGCCGAAGCGTCCCTATCGCCAGCGCGAGAGGAGGGGCTGAAGATGCCGGAGCACATACGGCAGGAACCCAAGGTGCTGGTCAGCACCGAAAACCTCACCGAGCAGGAATGGCTGGCATACCGCAGGCGGGGGATAGGCGGCAGCGATGTCGCCGCGATCCTCGGCATTTCTCCGTTCCGAACCGCCCGCGATCTGTACGATGACAAGCTGAACATCGCTTTGGCTGTCGATGATGCAGGCAACTGGGTAGCGCTGGAAATGGGGCATCTGCTGGAACCGCTGGTCGCCCGGATTTTCGCCAAGAAAACCGGGTTGGAGGTTTTCCAGATCAAGAAAATGTTCCAACACCCGCAGTATCCCTTCATGCTGGCAGATGTAGACTACTTTGTCCGCCTGCCAAACGGAAAAATTGCGATTCTGGAAATCAAAACGACCAACTACAACGCAAAAGACCACTGGTGGAAGGACGGCGAGGAATGTGTTCCCGTCTACTACGAAACACAGGGACGCCACTACATGACCGTTATGGACATCGACGAAATCTTCTATTGCTGTCTGTATGGCAACAATGAGGACGAAGTCATTATCCGCCACCTGTACCGCGACCGGGAGTACGAACAGGAGATGATCTATCTGGAACGCGAGTTCTGGCACGATCACATCCTGACCCGCATCCCGCCACCCTACACCGAGGACGGCAGCCTGATCCTCGAAAGCCTGCGCCGTCGCTTGGGTGCTGCGGACAAGACCATTCCTGCCATCCAGCTGGACAGTGACTTGTCTGCCGTCATGCTACGGTATCTCAGCTTACAGGAGCAAAGGCAGCAGGTGGAAACGCAGGTCAAAACGCTGGACACAGAAATGCAGCGGCTGAAAGGACAGATGGTTGCCAAACTCAATGGCAGCTGCATGGCGATGGGGGAGTACGGCGGTACACAGTACACAATCAGCTACAACCCCGTCAGCCGGACAGGCATCACGAAAGACAACCTCCAAAAGCTGAAGCTGCTGCACCCGGATATTTATGACGAGTACGTCACGGTGTCGGAATCGCGGCGATTCAGCATCAAGGCAAAAGCGGCGGACGAAGCCGCCTGACAAAGAAGGGAGCGTGCCTATGCACGACAGTGAACAGGAACACAGCGGCATTACCGGCTGCCGTGTCACCTACGAATCTACGATTTTTTACAACGAAGCAAACAAATTCTCCATCATCGTTGTCAAAACCAATGACCCGCGCATCCCGCCGCAGGCTTGCAGCGGTCGCTACTACGGCGACCGTATGCTGCGCTTTACGGCGGTGGGGTACGAACTGCCCCGCACCAAGGCGGTGGAGCTGGAACTGGACGGCGAGTGGGTCGAGAGCAAGTACGGCTATCAGCTGCAAGTCGAACAGTGGCAGGAAATCGTTCCGCAGACAGCGGACGGTCTGCTGGCATACTTGGGTTCCGGGCTTATCAAGGGCATCGGTCCCAAGACGGCAGAGGACATTGTTGCCACGTTCGGACCGGACACCCTGAATATCCTTGACAACGAGCCGGAGAAGCTGCTGCAAATCCGCGGCATCACCGAGGGCAAGCTCAAGGACATTGAGGAATCCTACGCCGAGAGCCGTGTCCTGCGCAACCTTATGAGCCTTTTGGGACCGTTCAAAATTACGCCCGCCACGGCGCTGAAAATTTATCAGAACTTTGGTCCGGCGTGTGTGGACATCCTCAAAAAATGCCCGTATGACCTGTGCCAGATCTCCGGCTTCGGATTCAAGCGCGTGGATGGCATCGTCCGTAAGACGGACAACCGCCTGCACAGCGCCGAGCGCATCAAGGGCGCGGTGCTGTACACGTTGGAGGATGCCCGCAGTAAATCGGGGCATCTGTTTTTGCCATCGGAAGATTTGGTAAAGGAAACGCTTCTGCTGCTCAACGCGCCCATTCCCATCCCGGAACAGCGCGTCCGCGCCGAGGAAGTGCAGGAAACCCTGCGGCAGATGATTCTGCACGGCGCAGTGGTCGCCTATAAGCAGTACCTGTACAGCCCGCGTGTGTTCGGGCAGGAGGATGACACCGCCCGCATGATTGCCGAGCGGCTTGCCAATATCAGTGTGGCTGAGAATATCGAATCTGCGCTGGAAGCGGTGCGCGAAAGCCTGGGCATTACGCTTTCCCAAAAGCAGGAACAGGCGGTACGCACAGCGTTCCAGCATGGTCTGACGATTATCACCGGCTCACCCGGCACCGGCAAGACCACCGTGTTAAAGGCCATCATCGAGGCGTTCAAAAACCTGCACCCGAAAGGAAAGTTCGCCCTTATGGCTCCCACAGGCCGCGCCAGCCGCCGTATGGCGGAAAGCACCGGCGTAGACGAAGCCCGCACGCTGCACAGCGCACTGGGCCTCGGCACCGGGGAAGAAGTGGGCGATGGCGAGCGCGTTCGCTTTGTGGATGCCGACCTCGTCATTGTGGACGAGTTTTCTATGGTGGATATGTGGCTGGCACAGCAGTTTTTCAAGCGCATCGGTCAGCATACGCGGGTCGTTCTTGTGGGCGACCCGAACCAGCTGCCCAGCGTGGGCGCCGGCAACGTGTTCTACGAACTGATCCACAGCGGAATGGTGCCTGTCACGGTACTGGATTGGATTTTCCGCCAGTCGAAAGACGGCCTGATTGCCTACAATGCGAAGTTCATCAACGAGGGCAGCACCAAGCTGTACTACGGCAATGACTTTGTGTTCGTGGACAGCCCGACGCAAATCGAGACGGCGCGGCGCATCCAAGACATTTACTGCAAAGAAGCCGCCGAGCGTGGCATCGAGAACGTGCAGATCCTTTCGCCGTTCCGCGAGAAAGGCGAGGCAGCCTCCGAGCAGCTTAACTGTGCCATTCGGGAACGGGTCAACCCGTTCCGTTCGGCCGAGGAAGAAGTGAAGATTGGCAGCCGCACCTTCCGCGTCCATGACCGCGTCATGCAGACAAAGAACACCGAGAAAGTGTCCAACGGTGACCTTGGTTTTATTACCGGGATTACCACAGGCAGCAAGGGAGAACGGCTCGTACAGATGGATTTTGGCGGCGACCGCAAGTTGACTTACACGCCGGAACAGCTGGCGCACGTTGACCTTGCTTATGCCACAACGATTCATAAAGCGATGGGGTCAGAGTTTGAAACGGTCATTATTCCCATCGTCAAGGCGCACACAATTATGCTGTATCGTAATTTATTGTATACAGCAGTGACTCGCGCCAAGAAAAAGGTCATCCTTGTGGGGCATAAGCCGATTCTGTTTATGGCGGTTCACCGCGCGGACATCAGCAAGCGCAACACCTTGCTGGGTGAGCGCATCCGCCTGTACTGCAAGGCATACCACACCGAACGAAACGCACTGCCGGAACTGCAACAGGCTGGCTGAATACAAAATTGAAGGGAGAAATCACCCATGAAAGGGAATCAAGAACCTATGCTGTACACTACCAACGCCGCTGTGGCATCCTTAAACCATGTACCCGGCTTTGACCCGCTGAAATTTCTGCGCCGCACAGCTTCCCGCAAAACCGGGGAGGACGTGATGCGCCTTGACCTGCGGTACAAAAAGCTGTGGTTCCGGCTGGCTTGCCCCACGGGGCGGCTGAAGCTCAACGCCCTGCGCATCACCGAGAAGATGGCCATTTTTGAAGCCAAGGTCTACCGTGACCGCGAGGATGCCGAGCCGTTGAGCAGCTATGTTGCCAACTGCACGCTGGACGCAACGCCCGGTGGGCTGTATGTGGAAGCCGCGCAGGAGGAAGCGCTTGATACGGCGCTCTCCAATGCGGGCTTTGGCATCCAGTTTGCCGATGTGGGCAGTGAATCCGAGGAGTACGGCAGTGAAGTGCCGGTGGGAGTAAAAGCAGAGATTGCAAAACCTGTTCAGGTAAAAACGGAAGTAGCCAAGTCTGTACAGACGAAAACAGAAGATGCAGAACCTGTGAAGAAGCAGCCGGAAGCCGTGAAAGCCACCTCGCAGGAGGCTGACCCGCTTGATGCCATCATGGCGGACGATATGCCTGTTCCCGAACAGGTCACAGCTGAAGTCGTAGAAAAGCCCAAGACCGTTGTGCTGGAATCCGTGCAGCCTGCGCAGACCCCGGCAGCGCAACCGCAGAATGTCATCGTGCTGGAGCAGGAACCGCCCGCCGCTGCGTATACCCAAAGCAGCCCGGTGGAGGAGATCCGCCGCCAGATGACCTACGAGCAGGCGCAAAACGTCATCGTGGACTGTGGCACCTGCAAGGGCTGGACGTTGGCACAGGTGGCTGACCGCCGCCCTGCCAGCCTGCGCTGGTATGTGAAAGGCTATCAGGGAGAAAACAATATCCTCCGCGCGGCGGCCGCCATTATATGGGACAGCTTGCAGGAGAAACAGGCGGGATAACCGGAAAGGAGGCCGTTTTGCATGACCACATCTTCCGATACGTTTCCGTTTGGCATTGCCGATGTAGTAGAACTGCTGGGGCTTACCGTCCGTCGCCGTCTGCCGTCGAGCCTGTACTTACCTGCGCGTATATCGGCGCCATCCAAAACTTATTGAGCATCTTGTTAA
>OLOC01000834.1_pt1 | contig 20856 bp, 12 predicted proteins | sample 1643111 | NCBI WGS metagenome assembly OLOC01 (sample SAMEA3136633, study PRJEB25190) | human gut metagenome
TGAAGCCGGAGAAAAGCTCCAGAACATCGGGTCTTCTGTGGAGAATGTCGGTAAGAAGTTCCTGCCGGTGACTGCCGCTGTAACGGGTCTTGGCACTGCCGCAGTGAAGACCGCAGCCGACTTCGATTCCGAGATGAGCAAGGTTTCTGCCATTTCCGGTGCAACAGGGGATGACTTTGACCAGCTTCGTGCGAAAGCCCGTGAGATGGGTGCGAAGACCAAGTTCTCCGCATCTGAGGCAGCTTCGGCAATGGAATATATGGCCATGGCCGGATGGAAAACGGGGGACATGCTGAATGGTATCGAAGGTATCATGAACCTCGCGGCGGCGTCCGGTGAAGACCTCGCCACGACTTCGGATATCGTCACGGATGCTCTTACCGCGTTCGGCTTATCCGCTGCGGATTCCGGGCATTTTGCAGATATCCTTGCAGCCGCTTCCTCCAATGCGAATACCAACGTCAGCTTGATGGGCGAAACGTTCAAGTACTGCGCGCCTATCGCCGGTGCGCTGGGGTTCTCGGCAGAGGATACCGCAGAAGCCATCGGTCTGATGGCAAACAGTGGTATCAAGGCTTCACAGGCTGGTACGTCCCTTCGTACCATCATGAATAACCTTTCCGGTGAAGTGACCTTTGCGGGCAAGAACATCGGTGAAGTTACGATTGCCACCAGCAATGCAGATGGCAGCATGAGGAGTCTGAACGATATCCTTGCAGACTGCCGTGTAGCATTTTCTGGCTTGACCGAATCTGAGAAAGCATCCAACGCAGAGGCACTGGTCGGCAAGAATGCGATGTCCGGCTTCCTTGCCCTGATGAATTCCAGTGAGACGGACATCAACAAACTGCGTGGTGCCATTGAAAACTGCGATGGCGCATCCGAGAGCATGGCGAAAACTATGCAGGACAACTTAAATGGTCAGCTCACTATCCTGAAATCTCAGCTGGAGGAGCTGGCTATTTCTTTTGGTGACATTCTGATGCCCACCATCCGCAAGATCGTATCTGCCGTGCAACAGTTCGTGGACAAGCTCAACAGCATGGATGAAAGTACCAGGGAAACAATCATCAAGATCGGGCTCCTGGCGGCATCCGTTGGTCCGCTGCTCATTGTGCTTGGCAAGACCATATCGACCGTCGGCACAGCGATGCGAGGGTTCAGTTCTCTTGTAAAGGGTGTCCGGCTTCTTATCACCCATGTGGGCAGTGCCAGCGGTGTGTTCAGCAAGCTGGGTGTGGTTCTGGGTGGTCTGTCCGGCCCGGTCGTAGCAGTGGTGGCGGTCATCGGTACGCTGGTGGCGGCTTTTATGAACCTCTGGAACACCAACGAGGAGTTCCGCACTGCCATTACCGGCATCTGGAACGACATTGTTTCCAAGGTGAAAGGCTTCTGCGATCAGCTGACACAGCAGATCAACGGGCTGGGCTTTAACTTCAAGGATGTCACCGAGGTACTGAAAGCTGTCTGGGATGGATTCTGTCAGGTGCTTGCTCCGCTGTTCGAGGGCGCATTCCAGAATATTTCGACCATCCTCGGTGTCGTTCTGGATACATTGCTTGGCCTGTTCGATGTCTTTTCCAATGTGTTCTCCGGCAACTGGAGCGGCGCATGGGAAGCGGCAAAGGGCATCTTCTCCAGTATCTGGGATGGCGTGAAGTCCATTTTCTCCACGACCCTTACTGCTCTGAAGAGTGCGCTGGATGTGTTCCTTGGTCTGTTCGGTACGGACTGGCAGACGGTCTGGGGCAGTATCAAGAACTTCTTCGAGACCGTGTGGAACGGAATCAGCAGCTTCTTCTCAAACACAGTTTCTGCTATCCAGAGTGTGGCGACGACTGTGTTCACTGCGGTTTCGAGCTTTTTTACGACTGTCCTTACGAGTATCCAGACGACCTTCAGCACGATCTGGACGGCAATTTCCACAGCAGTTTCGTCTGTGCTGAATACGATCCATACCACGGTGACAACTGTGTGGACGGCGATCTCGACCGCGATCTCTACGGTCATGAACACCATCAGCACGACGATCACTTCGGTGTGGAACGGCATCTACAACACCATCAAGCCTTTGCTGGATGCGTTCAAATATCTGTTTGAGACCATCTGGCAGGCGATCCAGATTCTGATCGGCGTGGCACTGACCGCAATTCAGACGAAGATCACTTCCATCTGGAACGCTATCGTCGCCTTTGTGACTCCGCTCCTGACTGGACTGCAGACGACTTTCTCTACGGTTTGGTCGGCAATCCAGACAGCCATCTCCACGGTGCTGACTGCAATCCAGACCGCAGTGACAACTGTATGGAACGCCATTGTATCCTTCCTGTCTCCGCTGCTGACTGGCATCCAGACTAGGATGAGCACGGCATGGAATGCGATCAAGACAGTTATCTCGACTGTCCTTTCTGCGATCCAGTCCACGGTTTCTTCCATCTGGAGAGCCATCAGCAGCAAGATCTCTGGTGTGGTAAATGGAATCAAATCGGTGGTTTCTTCCGGCTGGAATGCCATGAAATCCACGGTATCGTCCCTCAGTAACAGCATCAAGAGCGCAGCGACCACAGCCTTTAACTCGATGAAATCCGGGATTTCCTCTACGATTTCCGGTATCAAGACCACCATCACGAACGGCTTTAACAGTGCAGTCTCCTTTATCAAGGGGCTGGCTGGACAGGCATTCTCGTGGGGCTCTGACATGATTGGCAACATTGTGTCGGGTATCCAGTCGAGGATTCAGGATGTGGCAAGTGCCGTATCGGGAGTGGCGGACCGTATCCGTTCCTTCCTGCACTTCTCTGTGCCGGATGAGGGACCTCTGGCTGATATGGAAAGCTGGATGCCGGACTTCATGCAGGGTCTGGCAAACGGTATCACGACCAACACCAGCCTTGTGACTGCGGCGGCGGAGAACCTGTCCACCACGCTGTCTACCTCCATCACCAACTCCATGAGGGGAGTGGAGCAGGCATACAGTAAGAGCTGGGCAGCCATCAGCCAGACGGCAAGAACCGGAACGGCAGGTGTAAGTGCCGCGATGAGATCCGCATGGAGTTCCATTACGACCAGTACCACCAGCACATGGAACAGCATCAAGACCACCATCCAAACCAGCTTTGCGGCGGTGAAATCTAATGTGATTTCCGCAACAGTAGCAGTGAAAACGTCCATGACCAGTGCATGGAATGCAGTGAAGTCGCTGACAACGACCAGCTGGAACGGAATCAAGAGCGTTATCACCACAGCATGGAACGGAATTAAGTCTCTGACTACTTCGGCGACTGCTTCTGTAAAATCGTCCATGACCAGCGCATGGAACGCAGTGAAAACTCTGACAAACACTAGCTGGAATGGTATCAAAACAGTCATTACGACTGCATGGAATAGTATCAAGTCCCTTACGACTTCTTCTGTCACAGCTGTCCGTAGTACGGTCACAAGCGGCTGGAACACACTGAAATCCACTACGACCTCTGCTTTCAACAGCATCAAGTCCACGGTGTCTTCGGCAATGTCCAGCCTGCGCAGCACGGTTTCTTCTGGTGTTGCAAGTATCAGGAGCAGCTTTAACTCGCTCGGTTCGATTGCTTCTTCGGCATACCGCTGGGGTGCAGATATCTGTTCCCAGATGGCGGCAGGTGTCCGGGCAGCGGCTGGTTCCGTGATTGCAGCGGCAGAAAATGTTGCAAGCAGGGTCAGAAGTCTGTTGCATTTCTCTGTGCCGGACGAAGGACCTCTGTCCGATGCAGACACCTATATGCCGGACTTCATGAAGTTGCTGGCGACCGGCATTAAGAAAAATGTCAAGTCGGTGGTGAAAGCCGTGCAGGGACTTACTGGGTCTATGAGCAGCAACCTCACGACCCCGGTGGATTCGCTGGGCGATTGGATGGATTCTGTGGTCGGCAGTTTTGCTACCACGATCAAGAAAAGTCAGAGCGGTATCGGCAGTGCTGCAAGGGATGTGGGCAGTGGCATCCAGACCCAGCTCATGTCCGGGCTTTCCGGGGTGAAGACCCAGTTCCAGCAGCTCTGGACGGACCTGCAGGGGATTACAAAAGCCGCTGTCGGAAATATGAGCGATGAGGTGAAGCAGGGCTTTTCGGATATGAAAACATCCATCGGAGAGCTGAGTTCTCAGACCAGTTCCCTTGGAAATGCGATCCGCAGTCTTGGCGATACCTTCAACTCGGATTTCTTAAAGAACCTGGGCAACGGCATCAGCAAGGTCGGTGACACGGTCAATACGGTCACGGGGCTTGTGGACAAGCTCGGTTCCATGAAGAACACCATCGGAAACCTTGGAAGTACGATGCAGAACCTCGGCAATGTTCTCGGCACAGAGAACGGCGGCCTGCTGTCCAACATCGGCAGTTTCCTGTCGAAAATCGGCAGTGCAGATGGCGGTCAGATCGTGTCGAACTTTGGCAACCTGATCTCCGGGTTGACTTCCAAGATGGGCGGCCTCGGAGAAGGCATCACTGGCATTATCTCGAAGCTGGGAAGCCTTAGCTCCAGCGGCAGTGGAATCCTGTCGAATCTGGGCGGCCTGCTTTCCGGTGTGGTATCGAAGATCGGTGGTTTAGGCGGCAGTCTTTCCGGGCTTCTGTTTGGTGTGGGTTCCACATTGGGCGGAATTGCTGGTTCTGCCGGCTCCGCAATCGCAGGACTGTTCGGTTCGGTTGGCACGACTGTATCCAGTCTGGCTGCTGGTGCGGGATCGGCTTTGACTGGTATCGCTTCCTCGGCTGGAGGCGTGCTTGCTTCGGCAGGCACAGCACTGGCCGGTCTGGCCGGTCCTGCGGGTATCGCAGTGGCAGCAGTCGGCGGCATCGGTCTGGGACTGACCGCTCTCTGGAAAAACTGCGATGGCTTCCGGGAGGGTGTGACGAATATTTGGAACAAGGTCACTTCTGTATTCACGAACGGTGTCAATGCCATTAAGAACGGAATCTCCAATGCGGCATCTGCCATCGGCAATGTGGCATCGTCCATCTTGAGCGGTATCAAGAATGTGGCTTCCTCGGCGGTCAGCTGGGGCAAAGACATCGTTGGCGGTATCGCCGGAGGTATCAAAAAGGGCGTCAGCTGGGTCGGCAATGCGGTCAAGAGTGTGGCAAGCGGTATCCGCTCGTTCCTGCACTTCTCGGTACCGGATGAAGGACCTCTGGCAGATGCGGACACCTATATGCCCGACTTTATGAAGCTGCTTTCCGGCGGCATCAAGAAAGGCGAGGGCGGACTGATCAGCCAGATCAAGTCGATGGCAGCAAAGGTGCAGCAGGGTATGGAGGGCATCAGTTCCTTCAGTCTGCCGGAACTGACCCTGCCGCACTTCGATGGCTCTGGCTGGAACTTCCCGCAGGCGGCTCTGGCCGGAGGCGGCACCACCCGGACGACCAACCTTGGCGGTGTGTATATCACGGTCAATGGCTACAATGCCCGGAACGATGATGAACTCGCACAGACCGTTGCCGATAAGATCAACGGCATGATCCACGAGGATGATTCGGTCTTCAAGTAAAGGAGGTAGATGCGTATGGGCTACAATGCCCCAAAGCAGACAGTATCACAGTTTCAGCTTAAAGGCAGATACGCCAGACAGTATCTGTCCTTTGCCGGGAAGTCCAGTAAGGACTTCCTATTATATTTGTCTGGACCCGGTGTGTATGATTCCCCGGCTGCGGATGTGGAGAGTACCTCCGTACCAGGCAGGAACGGGGACATCATCACCGAGAATGCAAGGACAGGCAGGCGCAGATATCAGAACGTGGATATCAAGTATAAGGCATTTTTCTTCAACGGTCTGCCTGCCAAGACCGCAGCGGTCAAGGCATGGCTGTTATCTCCGATCGGGTATCAGAAATTGCAGGACACCTACGACCCGGATTTCTTCCGGATGGCAGTCTGCAAGGACGCCCTGGAATTTGATGTGACAGCCCAGAAAGCCGCTGAGATGGAGCTGACATTCAACTGTAAGCCCCAGAGGTGGAGCGTGGATGGGCAGAGGGTGATCCGGCTGGATGGCAGGTCGACCTTAAAGAACCCCTTCGCTTTTCCGGCACAGCCTATCTTCAAGATCTACGGGGATTCTGGCGGCGAACTGTATGTGGGTGAGGAGAAGATCACCATCCACAGCATCAAGGATTACGTGCTGCTCAACTGTGAAACGCACAACGCTTACAACGCTTCCGGCTTCTGCAATGAGACCATCCTTTCGGATGATTTCCCGGAACTGCCGGAGGGAAAGACACAAATCGCATGGACAGGCGGCATCACGGCGGTGGAGGTGACTCCACGCTGGTGGACGCTGTAAGAGGGAGGTGCAGCCAGTGATCCCATGTTTATATGCATCAACAGAGATGAAGTTCAATCATAACGGTATTGGAAAGCTGGCAGATGCACAGTCTTGTACCGTAACGGAAAAGAGAAACGGAAGCTATGAACTGAAGCTGGTCTGTCCGGCAGATGGCATCCATGCAGAGATGCTGGAGGAGGGGAATATCATCCTTGCCAAGCCATCCGATACCATGCAGTCTCAGCCGTTCCGCATCTACAAGATCACGACCCCGATAGATGGAAAGCTGGAAGTTCAGGCTCGGCACATTTCCTACCAGCTGAACTTCATCACAGTTTCCCCGTTCTCAGTGACTGGGTGTGCGGGAGCAATGCAGGGGCTGAAAAGCCACGCTGCTTCTGACTGCCCTTTCGATGTCTGGACGGATGTGGACTCCAGTGCAACTTTTACGCTGGGCGTTCCATCGTCCTTCCGTAACTGTCTGGGCGGCATGGATGCTTCCGTGCTGGATACCTTCGGCGGTGAATTTGAGTGGGATCGCTACACGGTCAAGTTTCATAAAACCAGAGGTGCGGATTACAATGTCCACATCATCTACGGGAAGAACCTGACAGACTTCAAGATGGAGAAATCCATCGAGAACACCATCACGGGTGTGCATCCGTACTGGGTGGATAATGAAACCCAGGCGGTCATGGAACTGCCGGAGAAGGTGGTGCTGCAAAGCAAACGGTCGATCCCCTACCAGAAGATCACCGTGCTGGATTGTACCAGCAATTTTCAGGAAAAGCCGAGTGAAGCGGCACTCCGGGAATACGCACAGAACTATATCGACACCACGGACTTAACAGAGCCGGAGATCGATATCAAGATCGACTTTTTACAGCTCTGGAATACGCCGGGGTATGAGGACATCGTGGAAGCAGAGCGTGTTTCCCTTTGCGATACGGTCCATGTGTTTATCTCAAAGCTGGGAATCGAAGTCAGTTCCAAAGTCACCGAAACAGAGTATGACGCGCTACTGGAACGCTATAACAGCATCACGCTCTCAAACTCAACGGTCAGCAGCCGAAATTCTTCTCTGACCGGTTCGCTCAACAGCATCCGGAATACAGCAACGATTGCCTACGATACGGCAGTCCGTGCGGAAACGGCAGTGGGAGAGCAGGTCGGTGGGATCACAGCATCTATCATTTATGACGGTGCGCTTTTTGCTGCGCTGTTTGGACTACATTATAAAAATGAGACGGACAGCAAGGGAAACACGACCCGGTATGCATTTAATGCGGCGACTTTGAAACAGTCCACGGTCGCATGGAAGAACAGCTCTGCCGGGCTGTTTGTATCCACGGATGGCGGTAAAACGTGGGGCTATGGCTGGGAGTCGGATGACACGGCAGTCAGGACGGCGATCCTGCTGGAACAAACCCTCAAGGAACTGGATGACCGATACAAGAAAGCCACGGAGCTTTCCGAGGAGCTGCTGAAGGAACTGGATGAGCGGTACAAAACAGCGACCTCTATCTCTGCCGAGCTTCAGAAAACACTCGATCAGCGGTACGAAACTGCCAAAAAGCTGTCCAAAGAGCTGTATGAGGAACTGGATAAGCGGTATGGCACCCTTACGGAAATCTCAGAAGATCTGCAAAAGGAGTTGGACGAGAGATACAGTGTGGCGAAGAAGCTGTCGGAAGAGGTTGAAAAAGAGCTGGATGAAAAGTACCAGACGAGTATCCCGGTATCGGAAACCGCACCGGAGACCCCGGCAGCAGATACGCTCTGGATCGATAAGAAGAACCTTCGGTTAAAGCTCTGGGATGGAGAACAGTGGCAGACCATTGGCTATGATCCGGAACAGCCAACGGAACCGACTACACCGACCGAGCCGGAAACACCAGATATCGAAAAGCCGAACGGTGAAGATAAGGATACGGAAAACAAAGAAGAAACAGAGGATAAGAAGACCGATCAGGAAGGAGGGAGCGCGTAATGATCACAAGCATTTATCAGGAAGTGGAGCTGTCGCTGACGGAGAATCTGATCCCGGTGACAGTCCCGGTCAAACAGTATGATAACAGGGCACGGAAAGTCAGATGTGTCCTATATAACAACTCAGTGCAGTATTCCGTGCCACAGGACTGCATCGTTGCCTGTTCTGGTACCAGACCGGACGGCGCGATCTTCCATTACACCAGCGAGACGGCATCCGACCTTGTGTTTGTTGAAAATGGGGCGGTCGTCTTTACGATCACGACCTTCATGACGGCGCAGGCCGGGCGGTTTCCGCTGGATGTTGTTATGCTCAGCACAGCGGGGGATGTTCTTGGTTCGTTTTCCCTCACATTGAAGGTGGAGCGGGCAGCCATCAACAACGGCAAGATCGCCACTTATACCTACGCCGGTGTTGTGGAAGCCATCCGCCAGGGACTGCTGGAAGTGTATATCACGGACGATGGCTATTTTGCCGTTGTGTCGGAGGACGGACTCGGCTTCAGTGACAAGTCGGAATCCAGCACAATCCAGAAATTCATCGAAAATCTTTTGAACTGTACGGTTACGGATGACGGTTATCTTGCTTTCACCACCGAGGAGGGTCTGAAGCTCATCTTCTCGATGGATGGTGATGGACGATTGATCGTAGAATTTGCAAACGGCTGATACAGCCGGGAAAGGGGAAAATATGTCGGAATATATCGGCAACCGAATCGTCCCTCGCCATGATGGTGTCTGGGACAAAGCAAAAGAATATGAACCTCTTACCATTGTGTATGAGGAATCCACAGGCGACAGCTATATGAGCCGGAAACCTGTGCCGGCCGGAACGCTTCTGTCACAGGAGGAATACTGGGCGATGTGTTCCCGGTTCTCGGAGCAGATGGCTCTGTACCGTCAGAATACGGCAGAAGAAGTGGAGCAGTTCCGCAAGGATACTGCGGCAGATGTAGAGCAGATTCGTACAGATACTGCATCAGATGTGGCGGTCCTGCGCAAGATGACCGCGCAGGATGTGGCGGATATCACCCAGAAGGTCGATGCCGCAAACAGTGCGGTTGCAGCCAGTAAGTCTGAGATGGATAAGACAGCAGAAACGCTGAAAGCCCAGATCAATGCTAATGTCAAGGCATCTACGGACAAAAATGCCAACTATGCACAGGAGCTGGTAGATGTTCGTGTGGATGATGAGGGGAAGACTTATCCCACAGCCGGTGACAATATCCGTGCGGTCGGCAGGGTGCGTTCCATGCAGAATATCATGAAGAACTGGGTGATCAAAAATGGTTACGCAAACCAGAACGGCAACCTTGTAGCTTCGGAAAGCTGGCGCGTGGCGCACATGGTCCCGGTCAGCGGTGATGCGATTCTGGTGGACGGTCAGTTCGGCTATATGAGCGGCCGGGATGACTATAACAACGTGGTCTGCTATGACATGGACCGTAAGTTCCTCGGTGGCTGTTTCCGGGCAGAGAGCGGCAAGGTCTATGACAACTATGTGATCACACTGCTTCCGAATACCCGTTTCATCTCTGTCACCACCAATGAAAAGCTGTTCTCGAAGCTCTCGGTGTACCTCTATGACAACATGCTCCCGATGAGATTGCTGTCAAATTACGCAACAGGCTGGCAGTGGATGAACGGCAGCGTGGATATCAGGTTCACGGGCAGCAAGGTGACAGTCACATTCCCGGAGGGAAAGAGTGTATATGTCTGCCGCCGTACAAATGGTACACAGTACGAACAGACGAAACTGGTGGCGGAAAACAGTACCTCGTTTGACTTTGCAGTAGTGGGAAAATGGTGGGCGATCTACTATGATGGTGCGGAAGCATCCGCAAACGAGACGGGAGAAAAGACAGAAGTCCCTGTCATTAAGGTGGAAAATACAAGCGGCGATAGCTGGGGCGATCTATTCACAAAGGGCCGCTTTGTGTTTGCGGTCTTTTTTGACTGGAATGTGGTGTACGCAGCTCCTTCGAGCAGCGGTACAGTCATCAACGGGATCGATTATGGCAATCCAGCCAAGATTGCGAATACTGCGATGACCTGGCACAAGTACCGTTCAGCAAAGATGTTCCTCGCTACAGGCCAGTTTGCGATCGATACGGTCAACCGCACCATTCAGGTCACGAAACGTATCCTGGCGGTTGTCGATAACGGTGCTTACTACTGGATCAGTGCTAGTGAGGAGCCGGTACCGATGTTGGATAGTACGGAAGCAGAAAAGCATCACATGCTGATCCTTGCCTATGACTCGTCCATAGATCAGATCAATCTTTACAACACTGCACAGTTCCGGGCATTGGGAGTAAACGGCTACTATATCGCTGCATGGTATGAAAACCATTTCTGGTATCCGCACATGGGTTCCTCTTTCAGCATTGTGCTGGATGGCACGACTTATAAGGCTGGTGAGCTTTTCGATGAAGAACGGCGTGATTCCTATATCGAAAAGAAGTATGAGGACCGCTTTCAGCAGCTCCGCACGGATCTTGCCGGTAAGGATTCCCGCCATATGTATCTGGCAAGCGGCGGTATTACCATTGACCAGGATGCCGGTACGATCCAGGTCAGTACCAAGTGTCTGGGTGTTCCGGATACGTTCCACTATGAGTGGATCATGGCAGGCGATCCGGTAGAGATGGCATTTAACACACCCAGCTCGACATTTGGTATGCCGATGCGCATCCTCGCTTATGATGCCGGTACGAAAATCATCAATCTGTACGACACCAGCCTGTTCCGAAAGCTGGGTACGAATGGTTTCTATATTGCATCCTGGTATCAGAGCAAGCTGTATAATCCGCACATTCACCCGGATGTGAAGTTCATTGTGGGCGGTAAGGAATACAAAGCGGGTGATCTCTTCGCAGATAACGCGGCATCTTTCATCCCGAAGCGTATCACGGATTATGTGCAGAAAGCCATTACTCCGGCTGTAGAGGATGACATCGTGACCCCGTCCCACTGGGACTGCATGGAGGGACGCCAGCTTTCCATCTTCTTTGACTGTCTTTCCCGCCACGATGGCAAGGAAAATCTGTATGTGCTCGCCAGAGGCACGAATGCACCGAGCCTGACCCGGAACGAGTACTGCATGAACTACACGCCGACGAAGGACAGTACGGATTTTGCACTGACCGTCCGCCGTCTGGATGAAGATGACTGCCATACGGTATCGTCCAAACCTGTCCAGGTCAGGGTCCACCATAAGCTGAAGGACAAGCTCACAAAGAATATCTGCATCTGTGGAGACTCTCTCGTTGACAACGGTTCTGTGGCAACGGAAGTGTACCGTCTGCTGGCAGAGGATAATGACTGCGTGATCCACCAGCTGGGAACGAGAGGACCGTCTGGCGGCAAGCACGAAGGACGTGGCAGCTGGACCTTTGCCCGGTATCTGGCAGACACGGATTACGCCGGCAAAACGAATGCATTCTGGGATAAGATCAAAGGCCGTCTGGATTTCCAGAAATACTGTGAGACCAACGGCTATGAGGGTATCGACTACTTCCTAATCGCACTTGGCACCAATGATGTGTCGCAGGGCACTACACTGTACCGCACGGAAGCAGAGGTGCAGAAGTTCGTGGATCAGGCGAAGCAGTTCATCGATGCGCTGCTGGATAAGGAAACGGGCTTCCCGAACTGCAAGATCGGTATCGGTCTTTGTGGTCCCGGTTCGGATTATTCTTTTCAGTGCGGTTCCAGCATGGGTATCTTCCATATGAGCATCAACACGCTGAACCTTGCGCTGATCAAGGCATTCGATGCCGGCAAGTACCGCAAAAACGTGACCTGTTTTGCCCACGGCCTTCGCACGGACCGCCGTCTGGCATTCCCGTATTCGGATAAGCCGGTGACGAACCGATTCACGGAAACCAGCCGGACGCTGACCAACAGCATTCATCCGTCCGGAAGAGGGTATCAGGCATGGGCAGACGGCTATTACTGCCAGATCCGTGCATGGCTGACGGAAGACAGCAAATAAATTTCCACCGTCCCTGACAGACATACCTCCCAAATGCCTGTGAAACGGTGTTCATTATAGAAGGAGTATACACAAGGCGGCATTGACCGTCTATTTTTATGCCCAAATGGGCAGGAAAGGACAAGATTATGCAGAATGTGATCGACAAGATTGAATGGATGTTCGCAGGTCTGGGTGGTTTCCTGGGCTGGTTCTTTGGCGGGTTTGACGGCTTTTTGTATGCACTGGTGGTGTTCGTGGTCTGTGACTACTTCACCGGGGTGCTGGCGGCAGCCATCAAGCATGAGCTTTCTTCTGAAGTTGGCTTTAAGGGCATCGCCAAAAAGGTGTGCATCTTTGTGCTGGTTGGAATCGCCAACATCATTGACACACAGATCCTCCAGAATGGAGCCGCCATCCGTACAGCAGTGGTGTTCTTTTATTTGGCGAATGAAGGCCTGAGCTGCCTCGAAAATGCAGCAGTCATCGGTCTTCCTGTGCCGGAGAAGCTCAAGGAGATGCTGGCACAGCTGAAGGCAGAAAAAGAGAATAAGGACGATTGATCGATGGGGAGAGGTGTAACAGCCTCTCCCTCAAATTTTAGGAGGAATGAACCATGAGTAAGAAAGAGTATCCCGCAAAACTGACGACCGGTTATTACCGTGTGCGAGAAGTCTGGGAAGATGAGGCATCCCAGTTTGGCGCGTACCGTCTGCTGGCGAATGCAAAAGCCAAGTGCGATGAGAACCCCGGCAGCCGAGTGTTCGACAATGACGGCAACGTGATCTATCCGGAAGAGGCTGTCCCGGATACCGGCGCAGATGAGAGTGAGGAAAAAGCAGTCGTGGACGATATCCCGGAAGATAAGCCGGAAACCACAACCCCTGTGGAAGATACCCCGGCGGAAAAGGAAGCGGAGGATGAAGTAAGAATGAGGAGTCCGCTGTGGATGAGAATGAGTTCCCGACTGCGGAGGAGCTTCCGGCGACCATTGCCTACGGCAAGCTCAAGACCCTTATGAACATCCGCAAAAAGCCGAGTCTAGATGCAGAGGTCGTAGCGGTCTACAAGAAGAATGCCCTTGTGGAAGTCGTGCAGTTCTGTGATGGCTGGCTGAAGATCAAATGTGCCGAAGCAGAGGACGGTGTGGCATATGTCCTGAACAGTGCGGATACCTATGCGTTCACAGCTGGCAGGATCTATACCGTTGTTCCCGGTGATAATCTCTGGAAGATCGCGGAAAAGGAACTGGGGAGCGGCAGCCGCTGTGCAGACATCCGTGTGCTGAATGGCCTGACTTCCAATGCCATCCGGGTCGGCATGAAACTGCTGATCCCTTAAATGGCGCATTTCGACACATTTTTAGGACTTCAATTTCCTGATGCCGAAAGGTATACTTGGGAAAAGGAGAGTGTTGTAAATGAATGAAAAGTTCATGGCAGAAGATGTGTTAAGACCGTATGGCATTACGCTGTACTATAAGGGATGTGAGTATCTGAGGGATGCGATCGTCCTGCATTGGCATCGGCCGGATCTGAAACCGTGTCAGCTCTTACAGCTTGTTGCAGATCAGAAGGGAGTTAAGAAGAGCGGTGTCCTCAGTGCTATTTCCACGATTTCTAATGTGGCGTGGGAAGTGAATGGGATAGGCGCTGAAAAGCCGATGTCAACCATGAAGTTTGTCTGTAGGATACTGGAAGAAGCAGACAGGAATAGAGAATAACCAATAGACCTAAAGGGGACTCAGAGCAATCTGGGTCTCTTTTCTTTTACGGAGGAAATCATTATGGGATATACCAATAGTCCACTCGTTGTTTACACTAAGCTCTCCCCGAACCATTCCGGGCAGAGGACACACAGCATCGACCGCATCACACCGCATTGTGTGGTCGGTCAGCTTTCTGCGGAAAGCATCTGCGGCTGTTTCACCAGCACAAGCCGTCAGGCAAGCTGCAACTACGGCATCGGCACAGACGGCCGTGTGTCGCTTTGTGTCGAAGAAAAGAACCGCAGCTGGTGTTCGTCCAGCAATGCCAATGACCAGAGGGCGGTCACCATCGAATGCGCCAGCGACATGAATGAGCCGTATGCCATGAACAGTGCCGTATATGACTCTCTGGTCAAGCTCTGCATTGATATCTGCAAGCGTAACGGGAAGAAGAAGCTCCTGTGGCTGGGTGATAAAAATAAGACACTCAACTATGCTCCGGCGGCAGATGAAATGGTGCTGACCGTTCACCGCTGGTTTGCGAATAAAAGCTGCCCTGGAAACTGGCTGTATGCCCGCCTGGGTGATCTGGCCGCAAGGGTAACTGCAGCACTGGGCGGTTCATCCTCATCCGGCATGCAGGCTTCTTCGCTGAAAAATCTCTCGGAAGCAGAGGCAGTGGCAAAGATCGGTCCGCTGTTTACTGCGAACCAGAAAACCACGGGCATCCTTGCCTGCGTATCGATGGCACAGTTCATTCTGGAATCCGGCTACGGTAAATCTGAGCTGGCACAGAATGCCAATAACTGCTTCGGCATGAAGACCTCGCTTTCCGGGAACAGCTGGAGCGGCAGCAGTTGGGATGGCAAGTCTGTCTATCCCAAGAAAACGCAGGAGCAGAACACCGATGGCAGCTATGTGACGATCACTGCTGACTTCCGCAAGTACGCCTGTGTGGAAGACTCCATTGCCGACCATGCAGCATATCTGCTCGGAGCGATGAGTGGCAGCAGGAAACGCTATGAGGGTCTGGCAGGCTGTACCGATTACAAGAAAGCGGCACAGATCATCAAGGATGGTGGTTATGCTACCAGCCACACCTATGTTCAGAACCTTTGCAATATCATCGAGCGTTGGAACCTGACGCAGTATGATGCGGTAAAGGATTCTGAAAGCACCACTATTTCCGGCTGGTACCGTGTCCGTAAGAGCTGGCAGAATGCCGCTTCCCAGAAAGGTGCGTTCCACGACCTCACCTATGCAAAACAGTGTGCAGATAAGAATCCGGGCTATTATGTTTTTGACCCGGCGGGTAAGGCCGTCTACCCGGAACCGAAGTCTTCAGTCCCGTATACTGTGCGTGTATCCATTAAAGACCTCAACATCCGCAAGGGACCGGGCACGAATTACGGTAAGACCGGTTATTACACCGGGAAAGGCGTGTTTACTATCGTGGCAGAATCTGCCGGTGCTGGTTCTGCGAAGGGCTGGGGCAAGCTGAAATCCGGTGCAGGGTGGATCGCACTTGACTTTGCGGCCCGTATCTAAAAACACTCCCCGTCCTTACCGGGCGGGGCGTACATATCGTGCAGATAAGACAATAATCTCCCAGATTATTCTCCGTCTTTCTGCGCCGAAATTACTTGATAATATCACGAAACAGAGGGAATATGTGACTGCCCAAAGAGAAGAAAACGGGCAGGAAAGCAAGACAGTTATCACAGCCGTTGACGAACTTTTGCAATTTGCAAAAGATGTAAATGCCGGTAAGTACGATAACAGGACAAATGCGGTGGTATCTCTTGAAGCAGATCTGGATCTGACAGGTGTTGAGTGGACGCCGATCGGATGTACCAATGACGAAGGAGATGTTGAACATTATTTCAGTGGTAAATTTTATGGAAACGGTCATAGTATTTCAAATATTGATTATGCTTCAATGTATGGAAAAGAGGATATTGGAGGATTATTCGGATTCCTTGGGGGGGGGCGGAAATTTCCGGACTGACGCTCAAAGGGAATATTGATGATGCCGGGGAAGGATATGTATTTTTAGGTACACTTGCCGGATATACGGATGGTGCAAAAATTTCTGATTGTATATCGGAAGTAGTGTTCAATAATCATGACAAGTATATCAACGGAACTTTCGGGTTGTGTGGATATGCAGAAAATACAGTAATAGAATATTGTCAAAATAAAGGTAATATCACAATAACCAATGATGTGAGCAGTTTTTACGTAGGTGGAATTGCAGGAATGGTCATGGGAACTTCGGAAATACGTTACTGTTCTAATTCCGGAGATATAAAGTCTTACGCTCCTCAAACTGGAGGGATCGCAGGTCAGATCAGCGGAACTGCAAAAATTATAAATTGCTGTTCAACCGGTAAACTGACACCACTTGGAAAAGGAATCACGGATATGGGCGGTATTGTTGGTGTGGTTGGCACGAATTCAAAGGACGGCAGTGATAATACAGTCAGCCACTGCTATTTTGGCGGCGAAATTGATCTGACGCAGTATACTGCCACACTTCCGTATAAACGTTTTGGTGCAATCGCAGGAAAAAAAGACAGTTCCGATAAAGCTCTGGCAACTTTTGAAAATAATTTCTTTGCCGAGACGGAAAATGTATCTGCCTGTGCAAATAAAGATGGGGCAGGTACAGCGAAAACGATCGAGTATATGAAAACAGAAGATTTCTATAATGAAATCAGTGCTGCTGGCGGTATCTATCGTTTCAGTCAGGGTGAAACACCGCTTTTGCCGAATGTAAAATATTCCGTTTTCTTTACTGTGACTCCATCTGGACTGACAGGTGCGGTCATAAAAGTAAATGGACAGGAAACGGCAAATTTTGCTGAACTTGAAGCAGGCACTTATCCGGTGGAAATCACTGCTGACAACTGTGAGACTTTAAATACAGAAATTACCATTACAGCTGATACAGCAACCCATACACAAACATTTACTCTGACGTACAAAGACGCAGATTATAAGAAAGTGGATGAAGCGATCGAAAAAGCAAATGCGTTGAAGAAGGACGATTACAAAGACTTTTCAGCAGTACAGGAAGCAATCGATAAAGTGATACGTGGAAAGAATATCACGGAGCAGGCGGAAGTAGACCAGATGGCAAAAGCAATCGAGGATGCAATCGCAGCACTGGAAAAAAAGCCGGTTGAGACAGAGGAATCACAGACGCCGGAGACACCGTCTCAGGCTCCGGATCAGAATAAGAATAAGATAGGTATTTTTACATACCGCATAACCGGAAAAAATACTGCAAAGATGATTACTAGTACAGTGAATGGTGACAAAAAGAAGAACCTGAGAATTTTCAGTACAGTAAAACTGAATGGAAAAAAATATAAGGTTACATCCGTAGCAAAAAATGCACTGAAAGGACATAAGAAGGCAAGAACTTTGGTTGTTGGAAAAACAACGGAAAAGATTGGTAAAAGTGCATTTCAAAACTGTAAAAATCTGAAGAAAATTATAATTAAAAGCAAGAACCTGAAAAAGATCGGAAGCAATGCTTTCAAAGGTATTTCAAAGAATGCTGTTGTGAAAGTTCCGAAATCAAAAAAGAAACTTTATACAAAATTGCTTCGAGCAAGCGGATTACCAAAGAGTGTAAAAATTAAATAAAAGAAATATGCTCGGAATAAAAATAAGTGCCTGTGACGTTTTTGGATTATAAAATGTCACAGGCATTTTTGTATAATGAAAAACAGATTAAAGCACTTAATGTTGAGATAGTAAAACGGAATTTAGATGTGCCCAAAATTATTTACTTGATATCTTTTCCGCGCAATTCCACATTTGGAATTGTCTTTTTAAGAATTTCAATATAACGATGCAGAGATTCTGTATCAGGAGCGTGAAAACAGACATCTGGATTTCTCATGGAAGCAAGAATGTGTTCTGATTCCCGGTAAGGCTGCAGATAATAGCGGCTGCAGCCGGAAAGCCATGCTCCGATTTCTCTGAAATCTTCCTCGTCATGCAGTTCCCTTACAACGGTTGTGCGAAATTCATAATCTATGCCGCAGGACATAATATATTCTTTTGAAAGATTGATATTTTGCAGAAGTTTCTGTGTGCCTGCAGCATCCGGCTGCAGCCCGGAAACTTTTGCATATTGTTCCGGTTGCGTTTTTATGTCCATGGCAATATAATCAAGAAGATGGTTTTCATAAAGAAAACGAAGCATTTCCGGATTTGTTCCGTTTGTATCCAATTTCACAAGATATCCAAGAGCTTTGATTTTTGATATAAAATCCGGCAGTTCGCGATACAGCGTAGGTTCACCGCCGCTGATACAGACTCCTTCGAGAATACCGCTTCTTTTTTTCAGAAAGGCAAGCACTTCTTCTTCGGAGATGGAAGGTTCATTTTCCGGCGAAAGGACAAGATTTCCATTCTGACAGAAAGGGCATCGCAGGTTGCAGCTGCCCAGAAAAACAGAAGCAGCGAGATGCTCCGGGTAATCTAATAGAGTTAAAGTGATAAAACCATGAATATTCATAAAAACCTCCTGGAATTAAAATTACAAAAAATCAATGTATACACAGCGATTCTGTCAGGTAAATATTAGCCAGAGATGACCGGAATCGCATGCTAAGTCTCACGTGCGTTCGACTTGAATTTGTATAAAAAATGATATTTTCAGTATACCACATTTACAGAAAGGCAAAAGAAAAATATGACAACAGACGAAAAATATATGAAGGAAGCCATCCGACAGGCGAAAAAAGCAAAAGCACTGGATGAAGTTCCGATTGGCTGCGTGATCGTTTATGAAGATAAAATTATCGCACGTGGTTACAATCGCAGAAACACCGATAAAAATACACTTTCCCATGCAGAACTCAATGCGATCAGGAAAGCAAGCAAAAAACTTGGTGACTGGAGACTGGAAGGATGTACGATGTATATTACGTTAGAACCATGCCAGATGTGTGCCGGGGCAATCGTTCAGGCGAGAGTATCCCGGGTAGTCATCGGAAGCATGAATCCGAAGGCTGGCTGTGCCGGTTCCGTTTTAAATATTTTGCAGATGGATCGCTTCAATCATCAGGTGGAACTGACAAAAGGAGTTCTTCAGGAAGAATGCAGCACCATGCTGAGTGAATTTTTTAAAGAGCTGCGGGAAAAAAAGAAAGTTAAATTTACTTAGATTTTACACATATCCGCAAACTGTCTTTACATAACACCTGTATACTGCCAAATGATAAGACTTATCAATAAAAGAATCAAAATGCATTTAAAAAGAGCCTGTGAAGGCAGAGGAGAATAAAAAATATGAAGAAAATGAAAGCTTTGCAGATCATCGCTGCAGCAATGGCAGTAACAGTAGCAGCAACATCAGCACCGGTCAATGTTTTTGCATATGGAGAGACAAGTGCAAGCAGCACATTATTTACAGATACACAGAATATTTCAGATTATGCCACCTGGAAAGATAATGTCTGGAATAAAAAAGACGATCAGGGAAATCTTACCGGAGAAGGTGAATCCTATGATTCATCAAGAATTATCTTAACACCTGGTAAGACAGCAAAAGATCTGGGATTTGCATGGTACAGCCAGAAAAAGGGCGAGCCGGCAGTAAAAATCGGAAAAAAAGAAGATTTGAGCGATGCACAGGAATTTAAAGGAACGGCAACGGAGATCAATCGTTCGAATCAGAAAAATACATATAAAGCATCTAATAAAGTTACGGTTGAAGGACTTTTTGAAGAAAATACAACCTATTATTACAGTTATACCGATGATGTAAAAAATCCAAACTGGAGTGAAGTTCAGTCCTATACAACAAAAAAGACAACAAACTTTCAGACAATTCTCGTAGGTGATCCGCAGATCGGAGCATCCGGCTCACAGGGTCAGGGAACTGCCGATGATATCAATATTGCAGTAGATACCTTTAACTGGAATAAAACCCTGGAACAGGCAAAGATCACAGCACCAAATGCAAGCTTTATTCTGTCGGCAGGAGACCAGATTGACTATGCAGGAACAGACAGTTCAGATGGAAAGAATGTCAGAGAAAGCGAATATGCAGGATTTACTTATCCGGCACTTTTGAGAATGCTCCCGCTGGCAACGACCATTGGTAATCACGAGAGCAAAGGAACCGATTATAAATATCACTACAATAATCCGAATTCAGAAGACGGACTTGGAAGCACAAACTCTGGTTCTGACTATTACTTCAGCTATGGAAACGTACTGTTTATCAGTCTGAACAGCAACAACAGAAATACCGTTGAACACAGAGAACTTCTGAAAAAAGCAGTGGAAAGCAATCCGGATGCGAAATGGAAAGTTGTTATGTTCCATCACGACATCTATGGTTCCGGTCAGCCGCACTCTGACACAGACGGAGCAAACTTAAGAGCACTGTTTGCACCGCTGATGGATGAGTTCGGTATTGATATGTGCTTAACCGGACATGATCATTCTTATGCAAGATCCTATCTGATGGCAGACGGAACAGCGATCCAGTATGATGATTCTGTAGCGATCAATCCGGAAGGAACACTTTACATTGCGGCTGGTTCTGCATCAGGAAGTAAGTTCTATAAACTGGCAACCACAAAACAGTATTATATCGCAGAGCGTTCCAACACACAGATTCCGACATTCTCAACCATTGATTTTTCGGATGAATCCATCGTTATCAAAACATACGATTACAATGGAAACAAATATGCAGATGATTATACACTTTACAAAACAGGCGAAAAGGTTTCCATGAAGGATCTGATCGCACAGGCGAAAGAAATCAAAAACGATGGTTATACAGAAGCATCCTGGAATAAACTGCAGAGCGAAATTGCAGCAGCCGAAGACCTGATGAAATATACAGCAGAG
>OLOC01000840.1_pt1 | contig 20758 bp, 16 predicted proteins | sample 1643111 | NCBI WGS metagenome assembly OLOC01 (sample SAMEA3136633, study PRJEB25190) | human gut metagenome
CAGTCGGAGATTGGACTCCCACTGAGACAAATTTGCTATTACTCACCACCTGAAGTGGGAGTCTTCTCGACTGAGATAAAAACAGCATCAAGTGCATATTCTACGCGACTTCCACACAATGGAGATGAAACTCTTAACATCATAGAGGCCTCTGCCGAATATGATGTTTGTTTTTAGAGGTTCATCGTAATTCCCTGTGTGGGGAGCTTAGAATATGCACTTGATGCATCCTTTTTAGTAATTAATATTTGTTAAGACAAACTGCAGGCTTCCCCCAGTGTAAAAGAGTACAGCACCTTTTCTTTCACTTTCTTCCCGGTAATCTGTTCCAGTGCCCTGCCATAGTAATCTAGCTGGGCATGGTATTTTTCCACCAGTTCTTCTATCTTATATACTTTGTCTGTCTTGTAATCCAGTACGACCAGTCCGTCTTCTTCCTCAAAGTACACGTCTATGATTCCCTGTACAAGAGCAAAGTCACCTTCCGGCTCATCTTTATATAATTCCTGCTCTGGTATCCCAAGTACAAACGGCTGTTCTTTCCACAGTTTTCCACAATCTGCACTTGTTCTCATTCGTTTTCCCACAGAGCTATCAAGAAATCCCAACACATCGGCTGTCCGGACGGAATCTGCCATTTCTCGCGTCATTCGCCCTTGTTCTACAAATGTGTTTATCTCTGCCTCCAGTGTCTGCCTATCATACATTTTTTCAAAATCAAGAAGTTCCATGACGCGGTGATAAGCAGTTCCTCGCGGAGCTCCGGTCAGCGTTTCTTCTTCTGTCATAAATTTAGGAAGAAGCGGTACAACTTCCGGTTCTTCAAAAACTACTTCTCCCAAAGCATTTTCCTCATCGTCAAGTTCTGCCTGATAAGCCATTTTTTTTAGCTCGGATACTGTAAATTTCATCTTTCTGGCATGACTTTTTGGATAAGGATACTGATATGCGAACTGTTCTTCTAATGTCTGTCTTACATTTGCATCATATTCTGCTGAAGTGTCCCATCTTCGTAATATTTCTTCCTGTATTTTTCCGGATACTTCCGTCTCCACCTCATCACGGACAATCTCTTCTAGCAACACTTCTTCGAAAGTGACTGGTATCTCTTCTGGTATATATGCAAGTGCCGGTATAATCCAGTCCAGATATTGAATAGCACTACTTCTCTGTGCAAAGGTCAGTGTCTTTGCCATTTTTGTCTCTAGATTATCACAGGTTCCTGTAATAATCAGCTTTTCCTTTGCTCTTGTCAGTGCAACATAAAGCACACGAAGTTCTTCTCCTAAATTATCAAGCTTCGCTTCTTTTTGAATCACTTTTTTTACCAGACTTGGAATTTTCGTTCTTCTATCTAAATCTACCACGTCCATACCGACTCCCAGTCTGGCATGAATGATCACCTGTCCGGCAAGATCCGTCACATTGAATTTTTTACCAGTTCCTGCTACAAACACGATTGGAAACTCCAGTCCTTTACTTTTATGGATTGTCATGACACGGACTGTGTCTGACTGCTCATCCTCCAGACTTGCCTCACCATAATCCACTTCAAATTTCTGAAGCTGCTCAATATAACGCACAAAATGAAAAAGTCCTTTATAGCTGGAAGACTGAAATGCCTGCGCTTTTGTAATCAGCATTTCTACATTTGCCGCACGCTGCGCGCCTCCCGGCATTGCTGAAATAAACTGACCATACCCGGTTTGTGTCAGAATACTCCGTAGAAGTTCATGGATTGGTGTATACGGAACAATTTCGCGGAAATCATTCATTTTTCCATAGCAATGTTTGAGTTTCTCACATATTACCGTATTTTCTCCGTTTTCCAGATAATTTTCTACCGCCTGGTAAAACGGAATTTCAAAAGCTTCAGAACTTCGGATCACTGCCATTTCTTGTTCGTTCAGTCCACAAAATGCCGACATAAGAACCGCCGCCAGTGGAATATCCTGTTTCCGATTATCCAGCACTCTCAGATAATCCAGAAGAACACCGATTTCCTGCGTCGCAAAATAGCCTTCTTTTGTACCTGAAAATGCCGGAATTCCTTCCCGATTCAGTTCCTGTACGAATATGTCAGCAATCCCTTTCACACTTCTTGTTAGAATGACTATATCGGAATATCTTGCCGGACACAGCTTTCCTGTCTTCTTATCCAGAACCTTCTGCTCTGCAATTAGCCTGCGGATCCGGCTTGCGATCATCCGGGCTTCCATCTCCTGTTTGGAGGCTTTTATGGAACGGTCATATTTTTTCAATTCTGTATTTAATACAAGTACTTCTGTTTCACACCCCGGATTTTCAGGATATTCTGCACCTACATACAATGCCGCCTTGTCATCGTAATCAATTTCTCCAAGATTTCGCATCATGATCTGCCGAAAAATATAATTCACACTGTCCAGTACTTCTTTTCGACTCCGGAAGTTTTTATGAAGATCAATCCTTTGTTTTGGTCCTTTTTCCAAATCATACGTGTCAAATTTTTCCATAAAAAGCTCTGGTCTGGACAGCCGGAAGCTATAAATACTCTGCTTGACATCTCCCACCATAAAAATATTATATTTTCCTTTCGAAACACCGGAAATACTGGTCAGAATTGTCTCCTGGATTAGATTACTATCTTGATATTCGTCAATCATAATCTCCCGGAACTGATCCTGATATTCCTTTGCAACCTCAGAAGGTTCAAACCCTTCTTCTGTTTTTTTTGCCAGGATCTGAAGTGCAAACTGCTCCATATCCGAAAAATCAATAACATTTTCCTGGCGCTTCTTTGCGTCAAATCTTTGCGTAAAACATTTTACCAGGCCCACCAATTCTTCCATATAAGGAAGACATATCTGCATATCTGCTGCCATTTCTTCCGGTTTCTGATAAAAATAATCTTTCTTCAGACCACTGACAATTCCCTTCACCTGCTCCCGAAGATCCTTAACTGCTTCTATTTTTTCTTTCGATACAGTCTTATCTCTGCATGATGCAAACCTGCTCCACTCTACATTCTGGATGCGCCCAGACAGCTCATTATAATTTTTTGCACTTAAGAGCTCTCTTATTGTCTGAACATCCAGCTTCAAAGCCTCTTCATACACAGCCGGGCCATCTATTTCCAGACTAATTTGCGTTGCCTGTTCATTCAATAGTTTGGCTTCTTCCAGGTAGGCTTTCGCCCAGGTTACAATTTTGTTTCCATAATCACTTTTTTCCAAATCTTCTGCACAGTCGACTCTATATGCATCAACACAAGAATCAAGCCAGCCCTCTCCGTCTGGATAACTCCGACTGTAATCGTAAGCCTTCTCAATCATTTCTTCTAGCTTTTTATCATTTCTTCTTCCACCATAGGCATTAGAAAACCGCAAGAACCGCTCTTCTTTTTGCGCGTACTTTTCTTCCAGTAGTTCATCTAATACATCATGCCGCAAAAGTTTCAGTTCTCCTTCTTCTGCAGTACGGAAACCTGGATCAATATCGATTACATGAAAATGATCACGGATTACGGAAAGACAGAAACTGTGAATTGTTGTAATCTGCGCATTGTGGATCAAAGTCGCCTGTCTTTTCAGATGTTCATTTTCCGGATTCTCTTCTAATGCCTTTTCAATGGCACCCCGGATTCGTTCTTTCATCTCACCTGCCGCTGCTTCTGTAAATGTTACAATCAGAAGTTCGTCCACATTGACCGGGTGTTCCTCATCAGTCAGCATTGTAATAATACGCTCTACTAACACTGCTGTCTTTCCCGAACCTGCTGCTGCAGACACAAGAATATTGCGGTCCCGAAGATCAATGACCTGTTGCTGCTGTTTTGTCCATTTTACTCCCATGAGCCCGTTCCTTTCTCCTGCTCCTTTTCATGATCGTCCCGATTCATGTTCTCTTTGACTGCATCTGCTTCCATGGCTGCTATCACCTCTGACTGTGTCATCTCAAAAATATCCCGATATTTGTATCCCGGTATTTTCTGGTCAAAACCACAGATATGCCGGTATGCACAATAATCACAGCCACTCTCCTGTTTTCTCCGGTATGGAAATGCCGCAACTTCTCCACTTAATATTTTTTGATGCACCTTAAAAACTTTCCCCAGGGCATGGCGCATCATCACTTCAAATTCCTGCTCCGATGCAACTTTTGAATTTTTTGACAGACTACCATTTTTATTATATTTCACAGGAATGACAGCAGATTCTCCGGCCTGACAATGATCCAGATGCTCCAGTGTCTCATCTTTCAAATTCATCACGCCATCCACTTTCAGCTCTTTTAGTACTTTCTGCCAGATTTCTTCTTCCTCTCCAACCACTTTCTTCTCCACAAGAGGATCATTTAAACGGTAATAAAAAACACCTGCCGGAATCACCTCACTGTCCGGATAATGTTTTTGAGTCATTTTTACTGCTGCGTCCATATAGACCATAAGCTGAAGCTGGAGCCCATGATATAAAGCCACCACATCAAAGGCCTTGCTCCCGGTCTTATAATCTAGAACCTTGACATAGACCTTGTCTTTGTCTTTGCACAGATCCACACGGTCAATCTTACCATTCTCAAAACGCATTTCATAAGCCACCGGCTCAAAATCTCCTGCTTCCAACTGCTTTGTAAGTGCCCATATAGTTCTCGTCAGAAGACGCTTCATGCGCTCAATCATATACTCGTTGCGCGCCGAACTGTAAAGCACCGAATTCCCATAGTCGGAAATGGCATGTTCCACACTATCATCAATGTATTCTTGTCTTTTTTCTTCCTCTATCTCTGTCCAGGACAAATGCTCTTCTTTTAGCTTTCTGGAATAATACTCCAGGGCGCTGTGGCACACATTTCCCAGATCAATTGGTTGAAATTCGTATATCTGCCGCTCCCGAAGGCGCAATCCATAAGTGAGAAAATGAGCAAATGCGCAGGCTGAAAACCGTTCAATTCTCGTGATACTGTCCTGAAAATGTTCTCCATAAAGCTGCTTAGCCACCTCTTTTGTCAGTCCATCTGCCGGCCGGGTATAAAATCCTGATTTCATAAGTTCTTCTACACGATACTGCCACTGTGGCTGTCTCTTGTACCAGGAATATAATTCCTGCCATTCCTGATCCATAGCGTTCCCGTCCTGAAATCCTCTGATAACTTTTTGCATACCAAGCTTTGGGGTCCACTCCTGGGCAGAAAATGCCTGTTTTTCTTCGTCTTCTATTTCCAGACCCGAAAATAATCTCTGCATCTCCTGGATCAGATATGATGGGCGGATACTTTTTCCGTCCGCGGAAACCTTGCTGTAATAAATATCCAATGTCTCAGAAGGTTTTGTCAGATTCATGTAAAGATAAAATTTCTGCTCGTACGCTTTCTCTTTACCTCCCGGTGACAGATGGATCTTTCCTGTTGCAAACTTATCCCTGTCGCGCTCTGTAAGAAGACCACTCCTTATTAATGCTCCCGGAAGAAATATATCATTTGCCCCGACAAAAATAAGTGCTTTAATATCTTTTAATCTTGTACGTTGCATGTCTCCAACAACAACCTGATCAATTCCAGGTGGAATGACTCCGACTCTTGCTTCTTCAAGGCCCGCGTCTAAAAGCTTCAGATATTCATCCATGGTCACCTTCTCATCACCAAGAAGTTCTACGAATTTATCAAATAGTTCAATCAAAATACGATAAACCTGACTGTATTCCTTGGCAAGCGCAAGTTCTCCTGCCTCTTGAAATGCTTCAGACTGACGCTGCAATTTTAACTGAAGTTCTTCTCTCACCATAAACTCATAAAGCGCCATCGTCACATCTTTGACTGTCTTGCTCCTTTGTCTTAATACATACACAAGCGTGTCCACCTTTTCCACAAGACGAACCCGGTTATGATTCAGAATTTCCAGGTTTTCTTCTTCCAAATACTTCGGGCGGCGGATCCAGCTCTCCTGCCATTTCTTATATCCACGGATTCCAAGTGCAATTACGTAATTTTCCAGTTCATCGACTTCACCATAAGTAAAACCACTAAGATTTGTTCTTAAGAAACGAAATACACTCTCATAACTGAAATTATCTTTCACCATATTCAGAAGACTCCGGATATATTCTACAAAAGAATTCAAAAGAATACTCCGCTTATGATCCATAAACACCGGAATTTCGTAGAGGTCAAATGCCTGTCCCAAGTCATCACCATACACCTCCATATTGCTTACAATAACTCCGATATCCCGGTAACGATATCCTTTTGTCCGAACCAGGTTCCGAACTCTTCCTGCAGCTTTCATCGCTTCTTCTCTTGGATTTCTGGCCACATGTATCCGGACTGCTCCCTGTTTTTCCTTATAACATTCTTTGCTATAGCGGAATATATTTCTCTCCAGAAACTCCATAGCCGAATTGTCACAGAATCGATAGAGTGGACGTTCGTACAGACACAAAGCTTCTTCCACACTCACTTTTCTCTCTGCCGCAATCTGTATTAACGATGTCACGGTATGCTTGCCGAGTGCAAATAACTGATATGGGTGCTTATAAACGTACGGGTTTTCCCGATCATCCATCGTTACAGTTACGATTACTTCCCGGCATACTTCAAGAAGTTCTCCAAGCAGCCGGTTCTGTACTGGTGTAAATCCTGTGAATCCGTCCAAAACAATCGTACTTTCTTTTAAAATATCCGAACCTTTCACTACACGGCAAAGTGCGTCCAGGAGTTCTTCTTTCGTAATAAATCTATCTTCCAGATATTTCTTAAAACCAATATACAGAACTTCCAGATCCTGAAGTTTATAATAAAGCCTTGAATTCTCCCCTGCTGCTGCTTTCATCTGCCTCAGTTCCTCTTCCCCAATATCGTACTGATCAAATTCTGAAAGCACTGATTTGACTTCGCTGATATAGCCAAGCTTTTTCATATTTCCCTTTAAGACTTTTAAATCTTTTTCATAATCACCGGCAATCTTTCGCAGAATCAGATTCTTTCCCTCATCATCCAACACCGGAAGGGCCTGCCCACCGGTCTCCTCAAAGATGCGGTAAGCAAGCCTCACAAAACTAAGTACGTCGATATTCATAATTCCATGATTCGGATGTTGCATGACAAGATCCTTCTGCGTCTGCATCGTAAACTGCTCCGGTACAAGGACAATATACTGACGATCCGGGAACTTTACAGATTCCCGGATCACATAATCATATAATTGATAAGATTTTCCTGAGCCAGACGGCCCAAATACGAATTTTAAAGACATATCTCTCCTTCTTACAGGCTTCTTAAATTCTCCGTAAATTCACTGCTGAGCGTAATCTTTGCCACGTAGAATACATCTCCTGTCATAAAGACCGTTCCGTCATCTTCTACTTCCACCTGAAGGTCTCCTCCTGGCATATGTACGATTACTTTATTATTCGTCATACCAAGCTTATGCGCCACGGCTGCGGCTGCACATGCACCTGTTCCAGATGCCAGAGTATAGCCTGCACCACGTTCATAAATCTCAATAGCGATATTCTCTTTGTCGATGACTTTCATAATCTGTGTATTGATTCTGTGCGGGAAATACTTCGCACACTCGGAGTAATCACCAATCTTACATACAATATTCTTAGAGATTTCTCTCATCGGAATCACGCAGTGCGGATTACCGACACTTACACAAGTAACCGGATACAATGTCCTTCCGAATACCATATCTTCATTGATAACTTCTCTCTTCTCTCCTGTCACCGGAATTTCATCACTCCAGAAAGAAATCTTTCCCATAGAAACGCGGAGTCTGCTTCCGTCTTCATTTAAAAATGTAACTGCTGCCTCCCCATATCTGGTATATAATTTGAAATTCTTCTTTTGGATATAGCCTGCATCTTTTAAATATTTTGCAAAAATACGGACACCATTTCCACTTGTTTCAGATTCACTTCCATCCGGATTCCATACTTTGACATGCATACCGTCTTCTTTTATAACCGGACCTTCCAGGACTCCATCTGCTCCAAGTCCTGCATTACGGTCACAAATCATCTTAACATTTCCCGGTGTCAGTTCCAGTTCATTTTTATTTGGATCAAATACTACATAATCGTTGCTTAATCCATGATAACGCTCTAATACCACTTTCATAACATACCTCCGTTTTAAATCTTCAGACAATTTTCACTATTCTTATCATAACAGGCATCAATTTCTTTTTCAATGTATATAATGATTTTTCTGTCGTTTAAATGTATGAAAAAATGATACACTATAAAACATAATAAGAATTACCTGTTGACAACAATTTGCAGATAAATATCAGCAGGTACATATGCCGTAACCTGGATACCTTCTTCTGTATAATTCTCTTCCAGTAATTCTCCATATTTTCGAATAAGCTGGATCTTCCCAGCTTCACTGTACGGATATACTTCCTCTATATAAACCTTCTGCTGGCGAAGAAGCGCTTCAATCGTCTCCAGCAGATCCCCGAGTCCTGCTTTAGTCTTTGCAGATATTGAAACCGTATAGTCTGCCTTAAAATCTCGAATAACTGGTATTCCTTCCAGTCGGTCCTGTTTATTAAATACGGTAATAATCGGTTTATCCTGGACTTTTAATCCCTGAAGTGTCTCATAAACAGTAAACATCTGCTCATCCGCCTGAGGATTCGAGACATCAACCACATGCAGAATCATATCTGCATACTTTGCTTCCTCCAGTGTACTTTTGAATGCATCGATCAGATGATGTGGCAGCTTCCGGATAAAACCTACGGTATCTGTCAGAAGTATCTCCTGACCGCTTGGAAGCTTCAGACTTCTTGTCGTCGGGTCCAGTGTTGCAAACAACTTATCTTCCGCCAGAATATCTGCACCAGTCAAAGCGTTGAGAAGTGTTGACTTTCCGGCATTCGTATATCCCACGATTGCTGCGACCGGAATCCGGCTCTTTGCTCTTTTTTCTCTTGTCACTTCACGGTGTTGCTTTACACTCTTTAGCTCCCGATTCAGAAGTGCGATCCGATTTTTAATAAGACGTCTGTCCATCTCCAGCTTCTTTTCTCCCGGACCTCTCGTACCGATACCACCGCCAAGCCTTGACATGGCAGTTCCAAATCCGGCAAGTCTCGTCTGTCGGTACTTAAGCTGCGCCAGCTCAACCTGAATTTTTCCTTCACTGGTAGATGCTCTTGCAGCAAATATATCCAAAATAACCAGAGTCCGATCCATAACCTTTGCATCTAGTTCATCCTGGAGATTCTTCATCTGTGCCGGCGACAATTCATCATCACAGATAATTCCTGTTGCATCCAACTCCCACAAAAGGCTTTTGATCTCATCAATCTTTCCCTTTCCGACATAAGTTCCCGGGTGTACCTGATCCCGGCTCTGCACAACTTTTCCTACTGTAACAGCACCGGCTGTCTTCGCAAGCTCACTTAGTTCTTCCAGTGAAGCATCGATATCCTCCTGCCCCGGAAGACATACCCCTACCAATATAACACGTTCTGTCTCTTTCTTTAATTCTATCATTTAAACTTCCCTTATCTGGTTTTTAAAAATTCTGCTTCTTTAGCAGCTTTCTCGTCATCTGGATATGCAGTCACATAATCTTCCAGTTTTGCTTTTGCATTATCCCAGTCTTCCAGTTTTTCATAGCAGACTATTACATTAAACTGAATTTCCTGCTTCATATCGTCAGAACAATCTGAATGATCCAATGCTTTTTCATAATAAGAAATAGCATCTTCATAGTTTTCTGTCTGCATCTTACACACTGCCATCATATTACAGATTGTTCCTGTCTCCTTCGTTCCGGCTGAAACTGCATTTTCAAATGCAGCAAGCGCATCTTTGTATTTTTCCTGTTCATAATATGCAATTCCCAGTCCACGATAGGAATCTGCCACATTTTTCTTATCCTCTACTGCTTTCTGGAAATTCTCCTGTGCTGCTGCATAATCTTTATTTTCCAGACTTTCCACACCCTTTTTATACACATTCTGACCACAGCCGGCAAGCATCATGCACGCCAGTATCAGTGGTATAATTCTTTTATAGCATTTCATAATTGTTGTCTTTTTTCCTCCTGTCTAAGCAGTATATCCTGCAACTCCTGCTGAATTAATCACTGCCAGTATCACCACGACCATCTCTACTAAAATTGCTTCCCACATACCAAAGTATCCAATAACTGCCATAAACAACACAAGTATCTTTATAAATACTGCAAATGTAATATTCTGTGAAACACTGCGCAGTGTCTCTTTTGCAATTTTCATCAAAGCTACTATTCCATGAAGGTCATCTTTTACAAGAATCACATCTGCTGCCTCAATTGCCGCTTCTGACCCGAGATTTCCCATGGCAATTCCTATATCTGCTCTCGCCAGCATCGGAGCATCGTTAATTCCATCACCGACACAGACCAGCTTCTCTGCCTCTCCCTGAATAGACATGAAATCTTCTAACTGTTCCAGTTTGTCCTGTGGAAGTAAGTCCGTATAAACATAGTCCATATGAAGTTCGCGTCCAACCGCCCGTCCCGTCTTTTCTGTGTCTCCCGTCAGCATCACCAAAATTGCCCGATACTTTTCCTTCAGCCATGTAAGCGTCGCTTTCGCCTCTTCTTTCACCTGATCCTGAACGAGTACATATCCTGCATACTCTCTGCCCACACATACATAGACGACTGTTCCCGGTTCATTAATTTCATCTACCAGCAGCTTTTTTGCATCCATCATACGACGGCTTCCAACATGCACTCTCTGACCTTCATAGGTCGCACTGATTCCAAATCCAGGCTTTTCTTTTACGCTTCTGACACTGTCAGTATCCAGCTCTTTTCCATATGCATCTGCCAGTGATTTTGCCAGCGGGTGATTAGAATAACTCTCCACATGAGCGACCAGCTTTAAAAGTTCTTCTTCTGTCATACCCACTGCTTTTATTCTTGCCACCCGGAACTCTCCTTGTGTCAAAGTTCCTGTTTTATCAAAGATAAATGTATCTGCTTTCACCAGACTTTCCAGAAAATTACCACCTTTGACCACGATTCCCTGTCTGGCTGCTGAAGCAATTCCACCTAAAAATGCAAGTGGTGCTGCCACTGCAAGCGCACATGGACATGCCACGATTATAAAAATAAGTCCTTTATATATCCATGTCTCCCAGTTTCCATAAGAAAATGTAGACGGCGGAATAACCATGATCAACACAGACAGTAATACCATGATCGGTGCATATACTTTGGAAAATCTCGTCACAAATGCTTCTTTTTGGGATTTACGGTTCTGCGCCTCCTCCACAGTTTCCATAATTCTTGAGACGATTGAATCCTTGTAAATTCTTGTCACTCGCGCTTCCAGCACACCACTCAGATTAATACAGCCACTGTAAATCTTATCCCCTTTACACTTCCACCGGCATTGCCTCTCCCGTGATTGCCTTTGTATCTATAGTTGAGCTTCCAGCCAGAACAACCGCATCGACTGGAATTCGTTCTCCTGGTTTGATCACAATAATATGGCTCATCTTTAATTCCGAAGGATCTACCTGTACTTCCTGCCCTTTTACTTTACGAATAGCATATGTCGGTCTCAGATCGATCATCTTTGCAATAGATCTCTTTGTCCGGTCTGTCGCGATCTGTTCCGCAAGCATTCCAAGTTCAAACATAAGCATAACAACCACAGCTTCCATATATTTTCCTATGCCAAATGCTCCGATTGTTGCAAAGATAACTAATATATATTCTACCGGGAATCTCTTTTCCATAATCTCTTCACTCAGTTTCTGAAATGCCCCATATCCTGTCAGTAAATAGGTTCCCAGAAATATTGCGAATTTTTCTTGATCGGACAGCATAAATCGGGCTGCCCCCCAGACAGCACCTGCATATACTATTATCCCCAATCCATAGACTATACATTTTCTCTTTAACTGCTTTTTCATAACTCTATTCCCACATTCTCTTTCTTATTTTGAGACTTGCATCTTTGCTTCGCCCAGATGCAGGAAAACGCTTTGGTCAGTCATCTTAACATATCTTTTTATTCTGTAATATGCTCCATACCCTGACTGATAATAGACTGGATATGTCCATCTGCAAGCGAATAATAAACAGTCTTCCCGTCTCTTCGGTTCTTCACAAGTTTCATCTGCTTTAACATACGAAGCTGATGGGAGACTGCTGACTGTGTAACTCCCAGTATCTCCGCCAAATCACACACACACATCTCTGATTTTTGCAATACATACAGAATTTTCACCCTTGTTCCATCTGCAAATGCTTTATAAAAATCAGCCAGACTATTAAGCAGTTCTTCATCCGGCATCTGCTCCAAAGCCAGTTTTACGTTCTCATTATGAATACATGTCACATCGCAGCATTCAACTTCTGTCTTTCCCATATATTTCATCCTTTCAAACTACAGACTATCATGACCCGACTGTCATGTTTTTTGTAAGGCTTAAATCTTAAAAATTACAATTTTCAAAGCCAGACTATGCCTGTACAAATGCCTGTTTATATTAATTATGCCAAATGGAGAAAACTATTTCAACCATTTGGCATAATTTAACACTTTTGTAATGTTATGTTATTGTTATTTTGTTTTCACATGCATTGCACGGATAGAATTCAATACACATAGCATTGCTACACCTGTATCAGCAAATACTGCAAGCCACATATTCGCAAATCCAAGAAAACCAAGAATCATAACAATTGCTTTGATCACCAGCGCAAATACTACATTCTGAATTGCAATACTTCCTGTCTTCTTCGCAATCGCGATAGACTGTGGGATTGCTTCTACTGAAGAATTCATAAATACCACATCGGCCGCCTCTATTGCGGCATCTGCTCCGCTTCCCATTGCTGCTCCCACATCTGCACCAGCCAGTACCGGTGCATCATTAATTCCGTCTCCAACGAACATGACAGCACCGTGATTCTTACGAACGTTCTTTAGATGCTCCAGTTTTTCCTGTGGAAGAAGCTGTGCATAAACTTCATCAATTCCTGTCTCTTTTGCAACTGCCTGCGCGCTGTTCTTCTCATCACCAGTTAACATAACTGTTGCAATTCCAAGAGCTTTCATCTTACTTACAGAAGCAGCCGCATCAGTCTTAATTTCATCTGCTACAATTACAAATCCTTCTAACACACCAGCAACTGCCAGTAAGACTTCTGAGCCATAACCGCCTTTTTCGTATCCTGTCGTATCTACCTGATACATTTCCATCAGTGTATAATTTCCAAGGAGAACGGTTCCTTCCGGGAATGTTGCACGGATACCTTTACCGGAAATCTCTTCCACTTCTTTCGGTCTTGTAAGCGTCAGATTCTGTCTTCTTGCTTCCTGAACAATGCTGACCGCAATTGGGTGTGTTGAACCAAGCTCACAGTCCGCCGCCATAGTCAGCACCTGTTTTTCTGTCAGTTTTCTTGTTGCCATGACTTTCTGTACAGCAAAATTCCCCTTTGTGATGGTTCCTGTCTTATCCATAATGACTGCTTTAACATCTTTCAATGCCTCAATAGCCAAACCGCCTTTAAAGAGGATTCCTCTCTTAGATCCTGCTCCAATTCCCGAGAAGAAAGCCAATGGTACACTCAATACAAGTGCACACGGACAACTAATTACAAGAAATGTAATCGCTGTGTAAATCCAGTGGTTCCAGTCTCCCGTTACAATGGAAGGGATAATTGCAGTAAGAACTGCTGCCACAACAACAACTGGCGTATAAACTCTCGCAAATCTTGTGATAAAACGATCAATCTTCGGCTTACTTGCCGCTGCATTTTCCACCGAATCAAGAATCTTTGTGACCATGGATTCGCTCAGTGGTTTTGTAACCTCAGCCTTTAATACACCTTGTTCATTGATACAACCGGAAATCAGTTCGTCTCCCGGAACAACTCTTACCGGTACCGGCTCTCCTGTGACCGGTGAAGTATCTACCCGGCTCTCACCCTCGATAACCTTTGCATCCAGCGGAATTCTGTCACCAGGACGGATCATAATAATATCTTTTACCCTTGCATCCTGTGATGGAATTTCTTTTACTTCGGAACCAACGACAAGATTAACAACTTCCGGGCGCATATCTACGGCATCCATAATCTGTCCACGGCTCTTTTCCACGGCAATATCTTCGAACAACTCTCCGATACGGTAGAACAGCATAACTCCGACTGCCTCTGCAAAATCACCAATCACAAACGCTGCAATTGTCGCAACTGCCATCAGAAAGTTTTCATCAAACAAATGTCCTCCCGCCATATTCTTCAGCGCTTTCATTACAATCTCAAGTCCAAGAAGTAAGTACGCAATAATGAAAATACATGCACTGATCATCGGATTCGGAAGTGTTTTTTCTGCAATAATACCTGCGGCAAAAAGAATCGCTCCAGCTCCGACAAGTACTATATCCTTTTTATTCTCTTCAAACGGGTTCTTCTTCTCTCTTTTGATCGGCTGATCATCCGGCATTGCAACAACCTGTACTTCTGACTCGATAGAGGAACAGATTTCCTGAATCTTGGAAAGGAGATGCTCCTGATGATCTGATGCAACAACTAGTTTTTTTGTTGCATAAGTCAATGTTGCACCTTCAACTTCCGGTAACGCCTGAATCTTTCTCTCCATCTTAGCTGCACAGTTCGCACATCCAAGATTCTCCAAAATGTATGTCTTCTGCGCTACACCTGCCGGCATAACACAAGACTCATGCTCCACTGCTTCATGATGATGTTCATGCTCTTCGTCATGGTGGTGATGATGTCCACAGCCACAGCCGCATTCACACTCCTCATCATGGTGATGGTGCTCGTGCTCCTGCTTATGGTCATGATGATGTCCACAACCACAGCCACATTCTTCCTCATGGTGATGATGCTGCTCATGAGCTTCATGTTCATGATGGTGATGTTCACAGCCGCAACCACAGCCGCATTCTTCCTCATGATGGTGTTCATGCTCTTCGTCATGGTGGTGATGATGTCCACAACCGCAACCACATTCACACTCTTCCTCATGGTGATGGTGCTCGTGTAATTCTTTCTCCATATCTTTCATATATTTTATCCTCCTGCACGTCGCATTAACAATTGAGCATTTGTTCATATGTTTGTTTTAAATATATTCCTGATATGTCTGTTTGTCAATAGTCTTCCTTTATTTTCTCTTAATTATTACTAATCAATCTGCCAGTCGATTGGTTCCACACCGCCTGCTTCCAGGAATTTATTCGTCTTGCTAAATGGTTTACTTCCAAAGAAACCACGGTAAGCGGAAAGCGGACTTGGATGTGGTGCTTTCAGAATCAGATGGTTCGGATTATTCAACATGCTGGCTTTTCTCTGTGCCGGAGCTCCCCAAAGAATAAATACAATCGGACGATTCTGGCTATTAAGTGCCATAATTGCTGCATCCGTGAACTCCTCCCAGCCAATGCCTCTGTGTGAATTCGCCTGATGTGCCCGTACAGTCAATACTGTGTTGAGCATCAGAACACCTTGCTCTGCCCATTTTGTCAAGCAGCCATGATTCGGGATGGTACAACCCAGATCATCGTGAAGTTCTTTATAGATATTTACCAGTGATGGTGGAATATCCACACCTTTCTTTACAGAAAAACAGAGTCCATGAGCCTGTCCTACATTATGATATGGATCCTGTCCAAGAATCACAACCTTTACTTTATGTAATGGTGTCAAATGAAAGGCATTGAAAATGTCATCCGCCGGTGGAAATATCTGTCTTGTTCGATATTCTTCATTTACTGTCTCAAATAGTTTTTTATAATACGGCTTTTTAAATTCCCCCTGCAAAGCCTCAAGCCAGTCATTATTAATTGCTGCCATTTTCTTTTCTCCTTTTTACTTTCTAGATAGAGATATAGGTAATTGCAACTTTAAGTTACAATTACCCATACCTTTTATCTGTTATAATCGCACAGAAACACCTCTGCCACGAAGATATTCTTTTACTTCCTTAATCTCTAATTCTTTATAATGGAACAGAGATGCTGCCAATGCTGCATCTGCCTTTCCGTCTGTCAGCGCATCGTAAAAATGTTCCAGATTGCCTGCACCGCCGGAGGCTATGACCGGAATATTAACTGCTTCTGCAACTGCACGAGTCAGTTCCAGGTCATACCCTGCCTTTGTTCCATCACAATCCATACTGGTCAAGAGTATCTCTCCTGCTCCCAGTTTTTCCACCTTATGAGCCCACTCCAGTGCATCAATTCCTACATCAATTCTTCCACCATGTTTGTAAATGTTCCAACCACTGCCATCTACACGTTTCTTTGCATCGATTGCTACAACCACACATTGGCTTCCAAACTTGTCTGCCGCATCCGAAATCAGATTCGGAGTATCAATGGCTGATGAATTAATCGAGATCTTGTCTGCTCCTTCTCGCAACAGTGCCCGAAAATCGTCTACCGTACGGATTCCTCCACCAACAGTAAATGGAATAAATACCGTCTCAGCTACTTTTCTGACCATATCTACAACTGTGTTTCTTCGATCGGATGAAGCTGTAATATCCAAAAAAACAAGTTCATCCGCTCCTGCTTTATCATAAGCCTTAGCAATTTCCACTGGATCTCCAGCATCCTTCAAATCTACAAAGTTCACACCTTTTACAACTCGTCCGTTATTTACATCCAGGCATGGGATGATTCTCTTTGTATGCATATACCGTTCCTCCTGTCTATAACTCAACAAAATTCTTCAAAATCTGTATTCCAACATCACTGCTCTTTTCCGGATGGAACTGGCATGCAAATACATTTCCACTTTCTACAGATGCATGGATCAATGTGCTGTATTCTGTTGTGGCTGTTACAATACTCTCATCTTCTGCCTTCAGATAATAAGAATGTACAAAGTATACATAAGAATCTTCCGGTATTCCACGGAATAATCTGCCTTCATTCGGATACTTCAGAGAATTCCAGCCCATATGAGGAATCTTAAGTCCCGGCTGATCCGGAATCCGAAGAATCTCTCCTTTTAAAATGCCAAGTCCTTCTACTCCCGGTGTCTCGTCACTTCGTTCAAATAAAAGCTGAAGTCCCAGACAAATTCCAAGAAATGGAGTCCCTTTTTCCACGACTTCATGAATCACTTCTTCCAGATTATATTGTCTGATCTTGCTCATAGCATCTCCAAATGCTCCGACTCCCGGAAGAATTACTTTGTCTGCCTTTAAAATCGAATCTCTGTCTCTTGTTACAACAACTTCCTGTCCTAAAAGGTGCATGGCCTTTTCCACGCTCTTTATATTCCCTGCATCGTAGTCAATAATTGCTATCATGTGCTCGTGTCCCTTTCTTCTCATTCCTTTATGCCTGTTAACGCACATCTTTCTCTTTTGTTGTGGTTTCTTCTATCGTACATCAAGTGTGAACCAGAATTCAACACCATTATCGTAATTTTTCACACCGTATTGCTGATGCATGGATTCCATAATGGCTTTTACGATAGAAAGTCCGATTCCATTGCCTCCATACTCGCGTGTATGAGCCTTGTCCACTTTGAAAAATTTATCCCAGATACGCGGAACATCTTCCTCCGGTATTGGCTTTCCGGTATTAAATACAGTCACTTTTGCAAGTCCGTCTTCCCGCAAAATCTTCACTTCAATAATCTTTTCTTCATTGACATGATTATAGGCATTACTTACATAATTACGCACGACCTGTTCAATCTTAAACTCATCCCCCCATACGTAAACTGGATTTTCTTCCCTGAAAATAAGTTTAACATCCTTTTGTTGTGACAGAATGTCCATACTCTGAAGTACTCCGCCAATCAGCTCTGTCAGATTAAAACGCTCAAATTCTACTTTATCATTCCCGAACTCCAACTGATTCAGTGTCATCAGATTCTTGACCATCCGATTCATCTTACCTGCTTCGTCCATAATAACATCACAATAGAAGTCACGGCTCTCCGGGTCATCATTAACTCCTTCTTTCAGTCCTTCTGCATATCCCTGGATCAGAGCAATCGGAGTTTTCAACTCGTGAGATACATTTCCCATAAACTCCGTACGCATCTGCTCCATCTTCTCTTTTTGCTCAATATCCTGCTGCAGACTGTTATTTGCCTGCTTCAATTCAGAAATTGCCTTTTCCAGCTTCTGCGACATACGATTAAAGTTATCACCCAGTTCACCAATCTCATTTTTACCACCGCTTGTATACTTCGCCTCAAAATCCAGATTTGCCATACGGTCAGACAGCTCTGCCAGTTCCTGGATTGGCTTTGTAATCCTTCTGGAGAAATACCATACAAGTCCCATGCAGATAATCAGTGTTCCCATACCTACATATATTAGGAAACGATTGGATAATGCAACACTTTCACGGATACTTTCTACAGGACTTCGAATGAGGAAATTCACATTATCGTCAAGTTGTCCCCACATCTCAATATATTCGCTCTGATTCCATGGATCCTGACTTCTCATCAACTGGTAATTGTCTGTGCTATCCAGCACTTTCCCACCTTTTTGCGCCTGGTTCAGAAGATATCCCGCTAACTGCTGCTTGAGCATATTCGTATCGTGCACATTTGTAATCAGTTTTTCATTATCCATATCCAATACAATATAGGAAATGTTGCTCTTCTCACAAAGGACATGTAATTCATCTTGTACTTCATCATTACTGATCGTCCCCTTTTTCACAGCATTCTGTAGTTCTTCATATACATGAATGAACTGCATTTCCTTGTCTCTGATATAATACGGCTCTAAGAACTTTACATTAACAACAAGCAAAATAGCAAGCAGACAGATGACCATGCCTGCAAAAACTGCGATCATCTGCCTCTTAATAGAATGCTTTCTTTTTTCTTTTTGTTTAAAATGCTTCATCTTAATTTACCTCGAATTTGTAGCCCATTCCCCAGATTGTCTTAATGTATTCACCCTTTTCTCCAAGCTTGCTGCGAAGCTTCTTAACATGAGTGTCGATAGTTCTTGCATCTCCAAAATAATCATAATTCCATACATTATTCAATATCTTCTCCCTGGAAAGTGCAATTCCCTGATTCTCAAGGAAATAAGACAATAATTCAAATTCTTTATAACTAAGTTCCACATCTTTTCCGTCTACCTGCACCTGATGAGCTGCCTTATCTACAACAATACCGCCTGCTTCCACATGCTCATCTGCATCCAACACATTCGAACGTCTCAGAAGTGCATTCACTCTCGCAACAAGAATCTTCGGACTAAATGGCTTAGAAATGTATTCGTCTACGCCAAGATTAAATCCCTGAAGTTCATCCCGCTCATCGCCGCGTGCCGTCAGCATAATAATCGGTACTTTAGAAGACTGACGGATCTCACGGCAAGTCTGCCAGCCGTCCATCTTCGGCATCATGACATCTAATATGATCAGCGCAATATCTTTCTCTGCGTAAAACGCCTCCATAGCCTCAAGACCGTCTCCTGCCTCCAGCACCTGATATCCTTCTCTTTCAAGGAAATCCTTCACAAGCTTACGCATTCTGCTCTCATCATCTACAACTAATATCTTGATCTTTTCCATATTATAAACCTCCCTGTACGAACTGTACATTCTGATTTTTTATTTCTTACGCTTAGACGCGAATAGCACATATTTCCCGTCATATTTTATAGTATAACAGGAAAATATGTGCTATGTGTGAAAATTTTTATTACAAAAAATGCTAGGCAGATTATTCATTTTTCTGCCCAGCATTTTTTTCTACATATCTGTCCTCTTCCAAACTGTATCCAGAAATCCCGGCTGATCTCTATCCCACGCCGCCATCTCAGAATCCAGATGCTTAATAATCTCCTCTCTGTCCTGTGGCAGGACTCCGCTGATCGTAATCAGATTATATGGGTGACTTCCGAAGAAAATGCAGTCATTTATCTTTAATGCACGAAGCAGCATTTTTTCTTCCTCTACCAGTTCACGCTCTGTAAGCTGTACATACTCTCTTTTATCGCAAAGCTCTTCCAGCTCACTTCCGCGTAAAACCGCTGTTGAAAGAGGAGATACACGATATGGCGGATACTTGTTCAGAAGAGCCGCCGTGGCTTCTACACTTTCTTTGCTATGCCCTTTTCCACCAATTCCAAGCATTAAAAGCGCTGAATACTTCATTCCTGCCTCTTTCAGCTTTCCGATATTTTCATAAGCTTCTTCGACCGTAAAGCCCTTATTGATCAGTTTTACCGCCGGGGCATATGCCGTCTCAAGTCCTACATACAGCTCATCATATCCGACACTTTTCAGAAGCTTCAAATCTTCCAGTGATTTTGCTTTCAGATTCTGAATAGAAGCATAGCAGGTAAGTACCTCTACTTCCGGCAGATACTGATGAACCAACTCTGCAATTTTTACAAGTCTGTCGGTCCCAAGTACAAAGGGATCTCCGTTCGTCAGATAGATTCTCGTAATCTTCTCGCCTCTGTCATGAAGTTCTTTTAAATCCATCTCCACATCTTCAAGCGGCGCAACACGAAACGGTGTCTTCCGGTACATGGTACAAAAAGAACATTTATTATGAGAACAGCCTATTGTAACCTCCAGTCTCTGTACACTGGCTTCTGATGGCGGTCTGTATATCTGTCCTGTCTGGTGCATAGTTTTCACACTCCTTATTTTCATTTATGGCACTGAGACATTTCCTACAATAACGTCCGCAAAACGTCATATACTTTTTTCCTTTAAATTCAGTTCTATTATAATTTTCTTCATTACCAAAAACAAGCCGGACTTCTTATATGATTCCTTCATAC
>OLOC01000843.1_pt1 | contig 20734 bp, 14 predicted proteins | sample 1643111 | NCBI WGS metagenome assembly OLOC01 (sample SAMEA3136633, study PRJEB25190) | human gut metagenome
TAGACCGGGGCCTGCACAGCGGGCTGCGGCTCTGCCGCAGGGGCAGCGGCCTGCTCCGGGGCCGGGGACGGCGGCGGAACGGGTTCATCCTCGGGCCGTCTGGTGTAATCGGGCAGTTTATTGATAAGGTTGATATGCTTGCGGTACATCTCGATCAGCGAACGCTTGAAGCTGTCTGCCTCACCCTTGAGCGTGACGATCTCCTGCTTGGCCAGCTCGACGTCATCGCGGGCGCGCTGCTCACGGTCCTCCGCCTTGATGTTGGCCGAGCGGATGATCTCCGCCGCTTTCTGCTTGGACTCGCGGATAATACTGTCCCCCATGCGCTGGGCGTTGATCATCGACGTACTCAGGGAGTTTTCCATCGTTCGGTATTTTTCAATGCGCTGGGCCAGCATGACGAGCTTTTTCTGCAAATCATCATTCTGGGCAGCCAGGTCGTCCATTGCCTGGGCGACCTGCTTGAGATAATCATCCACATCCTCACGGCGATAGCCCTGGAACGCTTTGTCAAATGTGACGTGGCGGACATCCTCGGAAGAGATCATGACGGCTTTCCTCCTGTATGCGGGGCGCATGGCCCCGTTATTCCCTGCCCGCAGCGCTGCGGGCGATCCTGCGCTCAATATTGGTAAAAGGATATGAACAGACGATCCTTGCGGCTTTTGCCGCCGATGGCCGCCAGCTTGAAGCGCCCCACGCCGCGCACTGTAAAAACATCCGCGGCGTAGGCGGTCTCGTGGGCGGCCTTCAACGGCAGGTGGTTGATCTCCACACGGCCCGCGGCGATATATTCTGCCGCGCGGGTGCGGGAGGTGTGCAGCATGGCTGCCAGCACCGCGTCCGCACGCAGGGACGGCACAGTAGCCTCCTGCAGGGTGCGCTCGCGGCTTTCGGCCAGACGGGCGGGCAGTGCGTCGATGCACGCAGTATGCACGGTGCAGTGCCCTGCGCCGGTCAGCTCCGCGTTTATAAATTCCTGCTTGTCGGCGAGGATCACCGCGTAAAATGTGTCCTCACGCTCGGGGTCTGCCAGCAGGTCCCCCACGCAGCTGCGCTCAAGGCCAAGGCCCAGAATCGCACCGAGATAATCCCGGTGGGTCGGCAGCTTATCCCCGTAAGCGGTGCATTGCAGGTAGGCCAGCGGTTCTTCCTGCCAGGCGTCGGGCGGCTCAATACAGAGCACCCGGCGTTCTGCCGCGTCAAAGCCGCCCCAAAAGCGGATGCAGCTGCACCCGGCCTTGTTGCAGGCGGCCTGCGCCAGGCTCTGCTCCCGGTCCGAGAGAAAGCCCGTATAACGCGGGATGCCGCGGCTTACCGCAACGCGACACAGCTCCTCGACACGGCGCATCAGGCGGCGCTCGTCGTCATTCTGCGGCGGCACAAAGCCGCGCACCGCATTGGCGGTATCAGAAGAAGACGCCATTGTTTTCCAGCTCGTCGAGCAGGTCACCCATAATATCAACGTTGTACGGCGTAATAATGAAAGTGCTGGTCGCCACGCGCTTGATCTGGCCGTTGTTGGCATACGCTACACCGGACAGGAAGTCGATCAGACGGCGGGAGACCTCTTTGCTGGCAGACTCCAGATTCAGCACCACAGTATGCTTGGCGTTGAGCTGGTCCGCAATGCTGGACGCATCGTCAAAGCGTTCCGGTTTGACCAGAACGACCTGCAGCTGGGTCGTCGCGTTGATGTTCACGACCTTATTGCTGTGCTGTTTGATCTCCTGCTGCTGGGTATACTCCTGCGCAGCTGCAGCCCCCTGCCCGCCGGGGAAAACATTCTCTTCAGTGTCATCTACATAGGAATCTGCATCGGGGTCGATACCGAGCTTGCTTCTCAAACTGTCAAGCATGGACATGGTCGTAAAACTCCTTTGATTAGAAAGCGCCGTTTACGTCAGCGCGTCATTACAGCGATATACATTAAATATTATCTTCTTTTTTGGCAGTCTTGTCAATACAAACGGCGTATTTTCGTTACAATAGTTTGCCATCCTCCAAATTTGTGCCCTGCACGATGATCTCATCATAGAGGCGCACCTCATTTGCACTGCCGAGCTTGCCGTCCTCCGGGACAAGAATGTAGCTGTCGTTCTCATACAGCGTTGTGATCTTCAAAAAGCGCTGCAGGTTGCCGTACTTGACATAGACACCGCGCTGGCCGTTCACGATATGCAGCGCCTCCTTGTCGATGCGGATGCCCTCGTAGGTTTTTAAATCGACCTGCACGGTCTCGCAGCCCAGGCCCAGGACCTCGGCGCTGATGGTCTGGCATTGCAGCACGATCTTGGCAATGCCGTTGTCCTTGTCCTCGGTGATTTCCTCCACCGTAGCGGAAAGCGGGGTGTTCTGCTTGCCGGGTACGCTGATTTTCACCGTGGACAGACCGTCGAACCGTGCGGCGGTATCCAAATCGCAGACCGCGTAGAATTTCCAGCTGAAGCCCGTCGCGATCTGTCCGGCGCGGTTTGTATCCGCTGCCGGGAAGCCGTCTGCCAGCATTTTTTGCAGCGTGGCCGGGTCGGCATCGGCCAGCGCCCGGCAGTCCGTCCGGATGGCGGGCGAGGCCTCCGTGCGGCTGAAATAGCCGTTCGTTGTGGCGGTGACGGTCTGCAGCGTGTCGAGCTGTGCCTTGATGCCGTCGTACTCGGTCTGCAGCGCTGCGATGGACTGGGAGAAATCCGCCGTCTGCCCGGTGCTGATCTGCAGACGGTTCTGGGCCAGCAGAAAGCTGTCCTGCGCGTCGGAGATGCCGGTATACTGGGCAGTGTCCAGCTTATCCAGCAGGTTGTACAACGCCTGCTTCGTCTGGTTTGTCAGCACAGAAAGCTCACTGCCGGCAGAATTCTGCGACTTCGTAAGCAGCGTGATGGAGCGCTCGAGCCGGTCCAGACGCTCACGCTGCAGGCCCTGGGTGTCATCGGTGTAGCATTCGGCTACCACCGTGCCGTTCGTCACGCGCTCGCCATCCTGCACAAGATAGCCGAGATTGCCGCTGCCCGGCACATCCACAGCGTCAAATGCCACAACGCCGGTCAGGTTCAGGCTTTCGGCCAGCGTGTAGCGGATGGCGGTCTCGGTCTTGTAGGACCGATGGAAGATCAGCACGAACTGGACGGCAACATACAGCAGGAAGAGTGCCAGTGCCAGCAGACCCAGCGCGTGTAAAAGTTTTTTTGCCAGCGGGCGGTCCTGCCGGTTGCTCACGGTGCACCCTCCTTTCCGTTATTCCTCGTTGTGCAAAAAGGCCCGCACCAGCGTGCAGGCGCGCTCGGTGACATCCTCCTCATCCAGATAGAGCCACACCGCGTCGTTCTGGCGGCGGAACCAGGTCAGCTGGCGCTTGGCGTAGTTGCGCGTTGCCTGCTTGAGACGCTCGGTGCATTCGGCCAGATTGGCCGTGCCCTCAAAGTACGGGAAGAATTCCTTGTAGCCGATGGCCTGCGCCGCCGTGCGGTAGGCATCGCGGTGGTCGTAGACCTGCCTTGCTTCGTCCAGCACACCGTTTTCGACCATTTCGTCCACGCGGCGGTCAATGCGGCTGTACAGCACTGCGCGGTCCCGGCAGGTCAGGCAGAGGCAGAGCGCATGGTAGGGTGCCTCGGCGGGCCTGGCCTCGCGGCGCTGGTCGCTCATGCGGCGGCCTGTGGCTTCAAACAGCTCCAGTGCGCGGATGACGCGCGGCATGTTGTTGGGGTGGACCTGCGCGGCGTAGTCGGGGTCGATTCTTTGCAGCTCGGCGTAAAGTGCCGCGCCGCCCTCGGTGTCCGCCCGCGCCTGTAATCGGGCGCGGATGGCAGGGTCAGTCTTTTCCGGGGCAAACGCCATACCGCTCAAAAGACTGGTGATATACAGCCCCGTGCCGCCCACGACGAGGGGCAGTCTGCCGCGGGCCGTGATGTCCCGTATCAGCGGGTCGGCGGCGGCGGTGAAGTCCGCCACGCTGTAGGGGGTCTCCGGCGGCAGAAAGTCCAAAAGATAATGCGGTATCCCCTGCCGCTCCTCCGCACTCGGCTTCGCCGTGCCTACGTCGAGATTTTTGTAAATCTGCATCGAGTCGGCGTTGATGATCTCGCCGTCAAAGGCTCTGGCCAACGCGACGGAAAGTGCGGTCTTGCCGCTGGCCGTCGGCCCGCCGACGGCGACGACGCGGGGTTTAGACAAGTCGGCCAAACTGCTTTTCCAGCTCCTTCCGGGTGATTTTCAACACGCAGGGCCGCCCGTGCGGGCAGAACGGCGGGACCGTGCCGTCCATGATACGCTGGGCCAGCGCGAGCATCTCGGCGGCGTTCGTGCGGTCCCCCGCTTTGATGGCCGCGCGGCAGGCGATGGAATGCAGCACCCACTCGGTCTTTTCACGCAGGGCGTCGCGTCCGCCGTCGGCGAGCTTTGCCGCCAGCTCCACGATCATATCCTCTACATCGTCCACCGGCACGTCCGCGGGCACGGCGCGCACGACAACAGTCGAGCCGCCGAAGTCCTCGGCCTCGATGCCGGCATCGGTCAGAAGGTCAAGGTTCTGCAAAACGGCCTGCTTTTCCGCGGCGGTCAGATTGACCTGCACAGGGACAAGCAGCATCTGGGACGGCACGCTGCCGTAGTCCCTGGCCAGCTGCTCAAACAGAATGCGCTCATGCGCAGCGTGCTTGTCGATAAGGCAAAGCTCACTGCCGCGCTCGGTGATGATATAGGTCTTGAACACCTCGCCGACAAGGCGCAGCGGCTCGCTTGCAGGCGGCGGGGTCAGCGTCGTCTGCTCGGGACGTGTGCTGACCATGTCGGGCAGAGCGCTTAAAGCATGCGGGTCATTCCGAACGTAATCCGTCTCGGGGTCTGTCGCGGGGGCCTCGTCGGGCAGCTCCGGCAGGATGTCCAGCACCGTGTCATCGCTGACGGCGTGGGGCATTGGCTGCGGGGCAGGAATCGTTACGGGCTCCGACGCGGGCGTTTTAACCGCCGTCACCGGCGTGACCGGGGTCAGCGGTCTCGGTGCGGGTCCCGCCGTGTAGGCGGGCTTCGGGGACTGTGCCTCCAACACGCCCGGGACAGGCTGTGTGCCCTGTGCATTCTGAACGCCCTGCGCCGTCGGCAGCGGGCGCGCTGGCACGGGCGCGGTCAGACCGTTCAAAGCGCGGTATTCTGCCGCGGACAGCGTCGTGAAGCCGCCCTTTTTCGGCTGGGCTGCAGCGGGCCGCGCGGCAGGTGCCGGGGCGGCGGGCTTTTCTTCGGGCGCGGTGTGGCCCATCTCAAAGCGGCACTCGCCGCTGCCGGGCGTTGCCAGCGCGGCGCGAACAGCGCGGTAGACAGCGTCAAAGACGTCACTCTCTTTCGCAAAGCGAATTTCGGTTTTCGCCGGGTGGACGTTGACATCGACCATGTCGGGCGGCAGCTCCAGCATGAGCACCGCGCCCGGGAACTTGCCCTGCATCATCGTGCCCTTGTAGGCGTTTTCGAGCGCCGCCATCATTGTGCGGTTTTTGACGTAGCGGCCATTAACAAAGAAATGCTGCGCACCGCGGCTGGCGCGGCAGGCACGCGGCGGCGTGACCAGGCCAGTCACATGGTACAGCTCGCTGCCGCCGTCCACGGGCAGCAGGTCGCGGGCAAATTCACGGCCCAGGACCGCGTAGACCGCACTGCGCAGGTCGCCGTCGCCGGGGGTCACATACTGCTGCTTGCCGTCGCGCAGATAGCGGAAGCTGATCTCCGGGTGGGACAGCGCCGCGTGCAGGACGGTCTCAGCCACAAACGTTCCCTCGCTGGCGTCCTTTTTCAAAAACTTCATGCGGGCGGGCGTGTTGTAAAACAGGTCACTGACCGTGATGGTCGTGCCGACGGGGCGCGCGCCGGGCTCCATCCCACGCTCCTCGCCGCCTTCGATGCGGTAGCAGCAGGCGTACTCGTCGGCCTCTGTGCGGGTCAGCACCTCGACGCGGGCAACGCTGGCAATGGAGGCAAGTGCCTCGCCGCGGAAGCCCAAGGTATGGATGTGCCCGAGGTCCTCCGCCGTCGCGATCTTGCTGGTGGCATGGCGGATAAACGCTTTATCGATATATTCCGCTTCTATGCCTGAACCGTTATCTACGATTTGCAGCTGCTGGATGCCGCCGCGCACCGCCGACAGCGTGATCTGCGTCGCGCCTGCGTCGATGGCATTTTCCAGCAGTTCCTTCGCCACGGAGGCGGGCCGTTCGACGACCTCGCCCGCCGCGATCAGCTCTGCGGTATGCTTGTCCAGTACACGAATTTCCGCCATGGTTTTCACCTGCCTTTAGTCTTTGTCCAGTGTATTTTTCAGCTCGTACAGAAAGTTCAGCGCCTCCAGCGGGGTCAGTGTCTCAATGTCTACATTGTGGAGTTTTTCGACGACCTCGCTGGGTACGCTGGGGTTGTTGTAAGCCTCGACGGTGTCAAAATCGAGCTGCATCGTGTTATTGCGTCCCGGTGCGCTGGCCTCCAGCTGGCGCAGCACGGCGTGGGCGCGCTTTGTCACGCTGCCGGGCAGACCCGCGAGCTTCGCGACCTCGATGCCGTAGCTGTCGTCGGCGGGGCCTGCCACAATGCGGCGCAAAAACGTGATGTCCTCGCCGCGCTTTTTAACGGCGATATTATAGTTTTTGACGCCGTGAATATCCTGCTCCATGCTCGTCAGCTCGTGGTAGTGCGTGGCGAACAGCGTCTTGCAGCCGATGTTCTCACAGATAAATTCTACCACACTGCGCGCAATGCTCATGCCGTCAAACGTCGAAGTGCCGCGGCCAATTTCATCCAGAATCACTAAGCTGTCCTTCGTCGCGTTTTTCAGGATCTCCGCAACCTCGGTCATTTCGACCATGAAGGTCGACTGCCCGGCGGCGAGGTCATCCGACGCGCCGACGCGGGTGAAGATGGCATCCACCACGCCGATATGCGCCGCGGCGGCAGGCACAAAGCTGCCGATCTGCGCCATCAGGGCAATCAGCGCATTCTGGCGCATGTACGTAGATTTACCGGCCATGTTCGGGCCGGTGATGAGCAGCATCCGGTTCTCGTCCTCGTCGAGCATCGTATCGTTGGGCACAAACAGACTGCCCTTGAGCATCTGTTCAATGACCGGGTGGCGGCCCTCCTTGATCTCCATAACGCCGCTCTCATCCACGTTTGGCATGACGTAGTTGTTTTGCAGCGCCGCCTCGGCAAAGCCTGCCAGCACATCGAGCTGGGCCACAGCCGATGCCGTGCGCTGAATGCGGACGACCTCGGCGGAGATCGACGAAAGCAAGTCGGCAAACAGCTGGTGTTCCAGAACCAGCAGACGCTCGTTTGCGCCGAGGATCTTATTTTCCAGCTCCTTCAGCTCGGGCGTGATGTAGCGCTCACCCGTCGTCAGCGTCTGCTTGCGGGTGAAGGTATCGGGCACCGAGTCGGTGTAGGAGCGGCTGACCTCGATATAGTAGCCGAACACCTTGTTGAAGCCGATCTTCAGCTTGGGGATGCCGGTCTCCTCGCGGTAGCGGGCCTCAAGGTTTGACAGATACCCCTTGCCGCCGTGCATGATGTCGCGCAGCTCATCGACCTCGCTGTTGAAGCCCGCGCGGATAGCGCCGCCGTCCTTCATGTTGGCGGGCGGGTCATCCACAAGGGCGGTCTGGATGTTCTGCAAAACATCCTCGAGCAGGTCGATCTGGTCAGCCAGCTGCGTCAGCAGCGGCGCACCGCAGGCCGCAGCCTGGGCCTTGACCTGTGGCAGCATGGCGCAGGTATCTCCCAGCGCCTTGACCTCGCGCGGGGTGGCGGAGCCGTAGAGAATGCGGGTCGTCAGCCGCTCAATGTCAAAGACATGGCCGAGGGCTTCTTTCAAATCGGCGCGGGCGATGCTGGCAGAATAGAGCGCCTGCACCGCACAGAGCCGCGCGTTGATGGCGTTGGCGTCCACAAGGGGCTGCTCGATCCAGGAGCGCAGCAGGCGCTTGCCCATCGAGGTTTCGGTCTTGTCGAGCACCCAGAGCAGCGTGCCGCGCTTCTCGCGCCCGCGCATCGTCTCGGTCAGTTCCAGATTTGCGCGGGTCACAGGCGACAGGCGCATATACTGTGCGTCGGCGTAGTTCTGCACGGTCTTGATGCGCTCAACGCCGTGCTTTTGGGTCTCGTGCAGGTAGTTGAGAAGCGCCGCCACAGCATACGGGACAAGCGCGTCCTTCTCATAGCCGAGGGTCGTGCGCCAGTCGGCGCCGAACTGGTCGGTCATGGTCTGCTCCATGACGGCGTCCTTAAAGCAGGCATCCTCGCGCAGCTCGACCAGGGCGTTCGTGTGCTGCTTGATGTAGGTCGTGACATCTTTAAAGTCAAGCATCGGCGGGCAGATCAAAATCTCGCTGGGCATATAGCGGCACAGCTCGGTGATGATGGCTCCGCCGATTTTTTCAGCGTTCAGCTCTGTGGCGTAGGCCTCGCCGGTGGAAACGTCCGCAAAGCAGACGCCCGCACGCCAGCGGCCGCGGGTGCGCTTGCAGTAAATGCTCGCCAGATAGTTGTTTTTATCCTCGGACAGCATGCTGCTTTCAATGACCGTACCGGGCGTGACAACGCGGATGATGTCACGCTTGACAAGACCCTTGGCGAGGGCTGGGTCCTCCATCTGCTCACAGATGGCGACCTTGTAACCCTTGGCGACCAGGCGCGCCATGTAAGTCTCGTAGGAGTGGAACGGCACGCCGCACATAGGGGCGCGTTCTTCCTTGCCGCAGTTTTTGCCGGTCAGCGTCAGCTCCAGCTCCCGCGAAGCCGTCAGCGCGTCGTCGTAGAACATTTCATAGAAGTCACCGACGCGGTAGAACAGAATCTCGTTGGGATGCTGTTTTTTGATTTCAAAATACTGCTGCATCATGGGCGATACTGCTTGCTCGGCCATGTTTCACACTCCTGTTTTTGTCTGGTTGATACGTTGCTTTGTAGGGGCGGGCATTGCCCGCCCGCGGGCCGTTTGCCCGGGCTATGGGCGGCAACGGGAAGCGACGGGCGAGCAATGCTCGCCCCTACAGTTTCCTACCGCGCCTCAAGCTTTAGTGGCAGCCGCCGCAGGTGGAGCAGCTGCCGGTGCAGCCGCCGGTGGGGGCCTGCACGGTCATGGGGTCGCCGCCGTTCATAGCGGTGTTGATGATGGCGTCAATGTGGCTGACCATTGCCTCGCACTCGGCCTTGGCGGCGTTGTAGCGGACCATGCCCTCGCTGGCCATGATCTGGCTGTACAGGTCGTTGACGCGCTGGTTCAGCTCGGCCACGCGGGCGGCATCGGTCTCGGCCTTGGCACTCTCATTGTTCAGGTCGAGGCGGGCGAGATTGAACTCACCGATCATGTTCTGCAGCTCCTCGTCCATGTCGTTCTCACGGCGGGCAGCGTCCAGCTCCAGGTAGCGGGGGTCAGTCTGCAGGGCAGCGGCTGCTTTCTTGAAAAGATCAATGCAATCCATTGTAAAATTCTCCTTATAAATGTTATGTATGGGTTTATTCAGCAAGCTCGCCCACCAGTAGTGCGGCGCGCGAGCCGGTGATGTGGACGTCGGCCCACTGGCCGATAAGACTTTCAGGAGCCTTGAACTCCACGACCAGATTGTTGTCGAGGCGTCCGTTGACGGTGCCCTCATTGCGGCCAGCCGCCTCGACCAGCACGCGGACGGTCCGGCCTGCCATGGCGGCGGTGGCGGCAAAGGCGAACTCCTCCTGCGTTTTTAGCAGGCGGTCCATGCGGGCGGCCTTCTCAGCGTGGGTCGTTGGGTCGGGCAGCTTGGCCGCCGGGGTGCCGGCGCGCTTGGAATAGATGAAGGTAAACAGCTGCATATAGCCCACCTCACGGATGAGGTCGAGCGTTGCGGCAAAGTCCTCCTCCGTCTCGCCGGGGAAGCCGACGATGATGTCGCTGGAGAAGGTCACACCGGGAATTTTTTCCTTGGCGTAGCGGATCAGATCCATGTACTGCGCGACGTTGTAGTGGCGGTTCATCTCCTTGAGCAGCCGGTCCGAGCCGGACTGCACGGGCAGGTGGATATGCTTGCACAGATGCTCCTGCGCGGCAATCGTGTCGATGAGCTTGCGGCTGGCGTCCTTCGGGTGGCTCGTCATGAAGCGGATCTGGTAGTCGCCGGGGACTTCGCACAGCAGGTTCAAAAGGTCGGCAAAGTCGATGGGATGTTCCAGCCCCTTGCCGTAGCTGTTGACGTTCTGGCCCAGGAGGGTGATCTCCTTATAGCCCTGCTCGACAAGCTGCCTGAACTCCGCCAGAATTGCGGCGGGCTCGCGGCTGCGTTCCCGCCCGCGGACGTAGGGTACGATGCAGTAGGTGCAGAAGTTGTCGCACCCGTACATGATGGGCAGCCACGCGCGGAAGCCGGAATCGCGGCGGATGGGCAGTTCCTCGACCACAGCGTTGCGCTCGGCGGGCTTTTCCAGATAGCGCTTGCCCTTGCGGATGCGCTCGGCCAGCATAGCGGGCAGCCGGTCAATGCCGTCCACGCCAAAGACAAGGTCCACATAGGGGTAGCTCTGGCGCAGCTTTTCGACGATGTGCTCCTGCTGGGCCATGCAGCCGCAGACACCGATCATCAGACGCGGGTTCTGCTCCTTGAGCTTTTTCAGCGCGCCGACATTGCCGAAAACGCGCTGCTCGGCGTGCTCACGCACGGCGCAGGTGTTGAACAGGATGAGGTCGGCGTGTTCGACATTGTCGCACAGGCCGTAGCCGACATCCTGCAAAACGCCCTTGATCTTCTCGCCGTCGTTGACGTTCTGCTGGCAGCCGTAGCTGCGTACATACGCCAGCGGCGGTGTCTCATAGAACGCCGCCAGCGCCTTGGCGGCGGCATCGTTGTGGGTGTAGGTCAGTTTTTCCAAGTGAATTTCTCCTTATATAAACGCCCAAATGGGCGCACCTATCCAAACATACCATATTAGTATAACAAATTCGAAGCAAAAGCACAAGCGGAAGAAGGTGAATTTTTTGTGCCGTCGGGCGGGGAATCCGCTTTTTGCACCCGTTCCGCAAAAAGACGGCAAAAAGACGGCAAAAAGACGGCAAAAAGACGCGGCGGGAAGATTGACATTTCCGCCTTCTTGCGCTACAATACATATATTATGCCGCTGTGGCGGAACTGGCAGACGCAAGGGACTTAAAATCCCTCGGTAGCGATACCGTACCGGTTCGATCCCGGTCAGCGGCATTTACCCGAGCCGAAACAGCTTTACCGGTTGTTTCGGCTTTTTTCTATTGGACCCTGTGAGGCATGGTATGCTGAACCATAAATCTACCCGCAGCGCCCGGCTGTTCTGGCTTGGTGCGCTGCTCGGCGCTGCCGTATTTTTGCTGGTGTACGGCCTTGCACCGCTGGACGTAGCCAACGACGCCTTCTGCCGCGGCGGCTACATTGAAAAGGACATCCAGCAGCACTACGCGGGCTGGCTGTTCTACCGAAGCAGTGCGCTGGGCTGGCCGCTCGGCGTGACGCAGGCCATCAACGCGCCGCAGGGCGTCAGCGTTGCGTACACCGATTCTATCCCGCTGCTGGCTGTGCTGTGCCGCCCGCTGGCGGCAGCGCTGGGCGGGACGTTCCAGTATTTCGGCTGGTTTACCCTTGTCTGCTTTGCTTTGCAGGGCGGCTTTGCGGCGCTGCTGTGCGGGCTGTTTGCTGAGGGGCTTGCCGCCCCTTTGGCGGGCTCGCTTGTGTTTGCGGCCAGCCCGATTTTACTGGAGCGCGCGTTCCGGCACACCTCGCTCGGTGCGCAGTGGCTTGTGCTGGCGGCGCTGTACTGTTATTTTGTCTGCCGCCGACAGAGCCGGTTTGCGTCGCGCGGATTGTTTGTCATCAACATTCTGGCCGTCGGTATCCACCCGTATTTTCTGCCCATGACCTACGCTGTCACACTGGCGCTTTTGCTTGAGTACGCCGTAAAGCAGCGGCAATGGCTGCGGCCCGCGCTGTTTTTGGGTGGCAACATGCTCTGCACCGCGGCGCTGGGCTGGGCGCTGGGGCTGCTTTACGGCACAGCCACCAGCGGCGGGCAGGCGTTGTACGGCTATTTTGCCATGAACCTGAACGCGCTGTGGAACCCGGCGGGTGTGAACGGCATTTTGTACAGCCGCCTGCTGCCCGCACAGAATCAGGTCGGCGGCAACTATGACGCCTTTGCCTATCTGGGGCTGGGCGTGCTGGCTGCACTGCCTGTCGTGGTCGTGTCAGCGCGGCGGCATATCCTGCCCGCTGTGCGCCGTCACTGGGCGCTGTGCGCCGTCTGCGCTGTGCTGACCGCGTTTGCCGTCAGCAACGTCATCACCGCCAACGGCGTGACGCTGGCCACACTGCCGCTGCCCGCTTCTTTTATTAAGCTGTTCTCGGTCTTTCGCTCCGGCGGGCGGCTGTTCTGGCCCGTCTACTACCTGCTGACGCTGGCAGCGTTCGCAGGGCTGGCGCGTCTGCCCCGCGGGGCCGTCTGGGTCGCACTGTTTGCCGCCGTGCAGCTGTGGGATGTAAGCCCGGCACTTTGCCAGCGGCACGACGCCATGCAGGCCGCGCAGGTCACGGACGCGTTCCCGTCCGAGCTGGACAGCGATTTCTGGCAGAGCGCGGCACAGTACCGCCACATCGAATCCGTGCAGGGCATGCAGGCCGACAGCTTGCACTTAGCGCTTTGGGCCGCCGACAACGGCATGACGACGAACGATCCGTTCGCCGCCCGTTACGACGAGACTTCTCTTGCCGCCGAGCGCCAGACCGCGCTGGACACTCTGGACGCGGGCACGCCGCAGAGTGACACGCTCTACCTGTTCGAGGACGAGGGTGCCTTTTTGCAGTCCGTGGAACCGGTCAAGGCGCTGGCCTGGTGCGGGCGCGTGACGAGCGCCGACGGCAGCGCCAGCTGGTATGTCATTGCGCCGGGGCTGCAGGGACAAACATTTGACGCTCTGTGCACGCCCTACGACGAGGACTATCCCCTGCGCCTGGCAGACTACACCGACGCGCTGTGGAACCGCGGCGTACTGGATGAAACAAAGCAGACGGTCTGCTTTAAGGATTCCCCGTTTGCGCGTGCCAAGCTGGACGGTGCGTCATTGCTTTGCGCGGGCGGGCAGGAGTACCCGATTTTGAAGGTCGATGACCACGACGCCGGTTGGCTGATGGTCACCTTGGATATTGAGGATGCCACGGTTTTGTGGGATCAGGAGTTGACGACAAAATGAAAGAACTGCATGTAAAAAGCCTGCTGCCCGTTCGGCTGGACAAGTACCTGATGGACCAGTTCCCCGCTTTGGGCATGGGGCGGCTGAACAAGGCCCTGCGCGAGAACAAGATCAAGCTGAACGGCAAGAAGCAGCCGCTCTCCACCCGCGTGCAGAACGGCGATATTATCAAGCTGTTCCTGAACGACGACCAGCTGGAGAACCGCCCCACCCCCGCCGCCGTGTTTGTGTATGAGGACGACGACATCATCATTGCCAGCAAGCCCGCAGGCATCGCTGTGGACGGCCCGGACAGTGACACGCTGCTCCGCCGCGTGCAAACGAAGCTGACCGCCGAGGGCAAGGCTGCCCACGCTGTGCTCTGCCACCGGCTGGACACCGGTACAAGCGGGCTGGTGCTGCTGGCGAAGAACAGTGCAGCGGAGGCGTTTCTGACCGCCGCCATTAAGGCGCGCGATATTGAAAAGCGCTACCTCTGCGTGACGTTTGGCCGCCCGAACCCGCCCGCCGCCCTGCTGCGCGACTACCTTTTGAAGGACGCCGAGCGCGGCATTGTGCGCATCACCGACACGACGGCGGGCGGCGCGAAGGAGGTCATCACCGGGTATGAAACGCTGGCTGTCAGCGGACGGCTGGCCCTGTTGGAGGTCGAGCTTGTGACCGGGCGCACCCATCAGATCCGGGCGCATTTAGCACACATCGGCTGCCCGATTCTGGGTGATTCCAAGTACGGCAACAACGCCGCCAACCGCGAGCTGCGGTTCAAGTATCAGGCGCTCTGCGCGTGGGAGCTGCGCTTTCCTGCGCAAATCAGCGACCCGCGGTTTGCGCATCTCGCCGGGCGGGTATTCCACGCCGAGAAGCCGTGGTATTACCAGCAGATTCTGGACGGTACGCTGAAGTAAAAGCTTTGGGCCGACCTGATACGGAATTTGTCCCTACGGTGTAGGGGTCGGCGTCCTCGACGACCCGCGGGGCTTTTCGCCGCCGCAAACGGCTGCGGGCGACCAATGGTCGCCCCTACAAAAAAAGCAGTGCCTTCCGCTTGGAAAGCACTGCTTTTTCTTTATGTTTTTCTTTATGCCCTGGCGTCCTCGGCCAGACTGCGCCTGCGCAGATACAGCAGGGCTGCGGTCAGAATGGCAAGCGACGACACCAGCGTGATGAGCCAGTTTTCGGTAAAGCCCGCGATCAGGTAGCCGGGCACACAGGCCGCCACGACGACCATGGCGTACTGCATCTGGGTCTGCACGTGGTTGATGTGGTTCGACTGTGCACCGGAGCTGGACATGATGGTCGTGTCCGAGATCGGCGAAATATGGTCGCCGCAGACCGCACCCGCCAGCACCGCGGATACCGCTACAATCATCATGGTGGGGTCCGTCTCGGAGAACATATTGACGACGATGGGGACCAAAATCGCAAACGTGCCCCAGCTGGTGCCGGAGGAGAACGCAATAAAAATCGCAATGCAGAAGATCAGCAGCGGCACAAAGCGCATAAGACCCTCATTCAGGCTGACGGCCTGGCGCACAAATTCGCCGATGCCCAGCGCGTCGGTCATGCCCTTCAGCGTCCAGGCCAGCACCAGAATCAGGATGGGCGGCATCATCAGCTTGCCGCCCTCGGGCACGGAGTTCATGAAGTCCTTAAAGCCAATAACGCGGCGCGGCAGGTAGAACAGCAGCAGGAAGCCCACCGTGACAAGACCCGCAAAGACAAGCGACTCCGACGAGGAGCAGTTGGCAAAGTCCTCGACAAGGTTCGTGCCGCCGTTCAGGTAGCCGGTCCAGATCATCGTGGCGATGGCCGTAAAGATCATAACGATCATCGGTGCAATCAGGTCAATGACCTTGCCCTTGGCGAATTTACCGCCCTCGGTGGGGTCCTTGATTTCCTGGTTTTGGAATGCCTCCCCGCCCGAGGTGAACAGGTCACCGTGGGCGGCGTTGCGCTCGTGCTTTTTCATCAGGCCGAAGTCGAAGCCCAGCAGCGAGGTAAAGAACACCATGTAGAGTGTCAGCATCGCGTACAGGTTGAACGGGATCGTGCGGACGAACATCTCAAAGCCGGACATCGAGCTGCCCGCCGGGACGTAGGAGTTGACCGCCGCCGCCCAGGACGAGATCGGCGCAATGATGCAGACCGGGGCCGCCGTGGCGTCGATGAGGTAAGCCAACTTGGCGCGGGAAACCTTGTACTTGTCGGTAACCGGGCGCATGACGGAGCCGACGGTCAGGCAGTTGAAGTAGTCGTCTACAAAAATCAGCGCACCCAGCAGCGAGGTCGCCACGAGCGTGGCGCGCTTGCTCTTGAGCTTTTTCGCCGCCCACTCACCATAAGCGCGGGTGCCGCCGGACTCCTGCATGAGCATAACGACCATGCCCAGCAGGATCATGAACATCAGAATCGAGAAGTCGACGCTGTCGATCATCGTGTTGAACAGTGTGTCAAACGCGACCCAGGGGTGAAACTCTGCCACCAGCAGCGCACCCAGCGCACAGCCAGCGAATAGCGAGAGATAGACTTCCTTTGTGAACAGCGCCAGCAGAATGGCGATGATCGGCGGCATCAGGGACCACCAAGTTCCTACAAACATTTCTTACACCTTTTCCTTTTCAAAATATTCCTTTGTCAGCTGCGCCACTGTGCCGGAAAGCAACAGCAGCGCAATCAGGTTCGGGATGCTCATCAGACCGTTGAAGGTATCGGCAATGCTCCACATCAGGCCCAGGTCCATCGTAGCACCCAGGATGGAAACGAAGGAGTACACCACGAAGAAGGGGCGCACGACCTTGTCGCTGCGGCAGAGGAATGCGATAAAGCGTGAGCCGTACAGCCCCCAGCCGATGATGGTGGAGAAGGCAAAGCAGCACAGTGCCACCGCCGTGAAGATGGATGCCCAGCCGCCGTAGGTCGTGGTAAAGCCGGAGATCGTCAGCTCCGCGCCCGCGGCGGTGCCGTAGTTGACCGTCGTGCCGCTGCACAGAATGACCATAGCCGTCAGCGTGCAGATGACGATGGTGTCCGCAAAGACCTCAAAGATGCCGAACATGCCCTGCTTGACCGGCTTTTTCGTGTCGGCACAGGCGTGGGCGATGGAACCCGTGCCAAGGCCGGCCTCGTTGGAGAAGATGCCGCGGGAGACGCCCTTCTGCATACTGATGAACAGGCTGCCGATGGTGCCGCCCGTGAAGGCCGCCGGGTTGAACGCACCTGCAAAGATGGCCTCGATCACCGCCGGGAAGCGCTGAATGTTCAGAATAACGACGCCCACAGCCAGCACGATGTAGAACAGTGCCATGAAGGGCACCAGCCGTTCACTGACGCTGCCGATGCGCTTGATGCCGCCCAGCAGCACCATGGCGACGAGCATTGCCACAACGATGCCGACAACGAGGTTCAGGGTGGAAAGCGCGTTCTGACCGACCACATTGAACTCCGTCAGGGCCGTGTCGATGGCGGCGACGATGGTGTTGACCTGGGTCGCGTTGCCGGTGCCAAAAACCGTCAGCACGCCGAACAGCGAGTAGAGCACGGCCAGGAACTGCCAGTGCTTGCCCAGACCGTTTTTGATGTAGTACATCGGGCCGCCGACCCACTCGCCGGTGGCGCTGCGCTCCCGAAAATGTACAGCGAGCGTGACCTCCGCAAATTTGGTGCACATACCCAACAGCGCAGAGCACCACATCCAAAACACTGCGCCCGGCCCGCCGATGGCGATAGCGCCCGCAACGCCCGCAATGTTGCCCGTGCCCACCGTGCCCGCCAGCGCCGTGCAGACGGCTTGGAACGGCGTCATTGCACCGTCAGAGGCATCCTTTTTGCGGAACATACGCCCGATGGTGGTTTTAATCGCATACGGGAATTTGCGGATCTGCAAAAAGCCCGTCCGCACACTGAGCAGCAGCCCCACGCCGATGATGCACACCATCGCCGGGATGCCCCACACAAAGTTGTTGACCGCCTGATTGATGGTTGCAATTGCTTCAAGAACCATAAAACCCCATACCTCTTGCCTTTTGATTTTGCCGCAAAAAACAAAAGGCCTGCAATCCCGGCCTTCCTGCCGGTTTTACAAGCCTTTTGTCCGTTCATGACAAGTATGACTTATATCACTGCTATTGTAGTATAGCACGATACCGGGTGCTTTGCAATCCCCCAGGCGGAGTGCTGGCGGCACAGTTTATATTGTCAGTGAAACTTTTTTGCGGTATACTACGGATTATAGATAGAAACACCGCTGAACAGGAGGAGAAGACCATGAACGATGACAAGCTTTGCATTTCCCCGGATGCCCTGATTGCTATGATCGTGACCGAGGCGCAGGACCGCGCGCTGGCGCAGATGTCGGGGCCGGAGGCCGCCGGGGACGTGCAGCCGTCGGATGCGTTTCTACGCAAAATGGACGCGCTGGTCCGCAATACCCGGCGCAAGGCTGACCGAAAGCGGCATTTGCGGGCGGCCAAGCGGCTTTTAATTGCGCTGGCCGTGGCAATGGCGATTTTCTCCTGCACAATGCTGCCCGTCAAGGCCGTGCGGGACGCGGTTGTCCAAACACTGATGACGTGGCATGACCAATTTGTGGCGGTCAGCTATGTCAGCGAGGAGTGGGGCGTTATGCCGGAGTCAGTGACGCTGTCCTATCTACCGGACGGCTTTACCCTAACCGAGGTCAGTGAGCCGAAGGATGTCGGGCACTACTATGCCTCGTATGATAATACGGAGACCGGAGCATTCTTTACCGTAATGATTGTACCCATTCAGGGTAGGCAGGGTGTCTTCCTGGACGATGAACACTCCCAATATTACTCGATTACCTTTGACGGCCACGACGCGATTTGGGGCGATATGTTTGAAGGCCAAATGAATGATTTGCTGTGGGAGCATAACAAACTCGCCTGCTCCATAGAGGGCAACATCAGCCTGCATGAGCTTATCAAAATTGCCCAGGGCATTGTGCTGGAATAAATTTGACAAATTGTGTAACCAAACGCCGCCTTGTGACGGATACCTTATAACACGGAAGTTTATATTCAGGAGGGGCCTACGTTCTGGTTTTCTATCTTGCCGCGCTGGACAGCGACGACGACAAAAACAAATTTGAATGCATATACCGCAAATATTACCGCTTTATGCTGCACACGGCTGCGGGCATTATTAAAAATCCCACCTTGGCCGAGGATGCGGTGCATGAGACGTTTGTGCAGCTGCTGCGTGGAATCGACACGCTGCGCATTGATAACGAGCGGGCTCTGAAATCCTACCTTTATATGGTGACCCGGGAGCGGAGCATTGATTTCCTGCGCAAGTGGGAGCGCCGCCGCGGTGCCCAGCCCGATTACGAAAGCCTGGCCGCCGCGCTGGACAACTACGCGGAACCGGAGGAAGTGGCCCTGACAAATTTGCAGCTGGACAAGGCTATTGCCCTGCTGGACGAAATGCCGCTGATTTACCGCCAGACACTGGTTTTGCGCGTGAAGGGGTATTCCATCCGCGAGATTGCCAAAATCACCGATTCGAGCGAGTCCAACGTCAAGACCCGCATCCACCGCGCCCGGGCCATGCTGCTGAAATCGTTTGTGGAGCAGGCGGAGTGAGCAGGATTTGAACGTTCCTGCGCCGGAGTTTCTGACCGACGAGCAGCAGTTGGTTTACCGCCGTAGGGGCGGATTCCATATCCGCCCGGACACTTTGCGGCTGTTGAACACAGCCACGGGCGAACCATGTTTACCCCCTATCGTCTCTACCCAATTTTCTATCAGGAGTTGATTTTTATGTCCGAGTCCACAATTACCCACAGCGCCAACGGCGTAACCTGCACCATCGAAATGACCGCCGACGAATACCTTGTATCCACCGAGCCGCTGCTGCGCATGGCCGCACTGTCCAAGTGGGCTACCTTCCCGCGGGGCGTGTCTTTTGCGGTGTCCGCCGTTGCCTTTTTCCTGCTGGTCTCCTATGTCACAGAAATTCCGGCGCTGTGTACCTCGCCCGGGTACGGCCCACAGTATGCGGTTGTTTTTGGTGTCGTCTGCCTGCTGCTTCTGCATGTGTTTTTGTTGTATGATCTGCGGGCTTATTTTGTATTTTGCTACCGCCTTTTTCATCGTCATGCCATAAGGTGGAGACTCCGCCGCTGCTTCGGCGCGGATGCTCTGTGCAAGCAAACCGTCACGTTTTGCAGCGACAGCTCCATTCGCTGCACATCTCTACATCAACCTGCCGCTGACGGCCCGCTTGCCGTTCTGCCCAAAAAGCGCATCCTCTGCGCCGTCCTGTCGGGACATTTCCTCATGATTTTAGTAAGCCGTTCCGCCGCTCCCCGCACAGATTTGTCCGCGCCGGAGAGCCTATACAAAGCACGCATTTCCTTGAAGGATAGCATCTGCATCTCCGCCGCGCCTTTTCGTTCTTCCGATTGGGAATCTCTGCTTACCCAGGTCAAAGCAATGGATATTCCGATTCTAACTTCATCTATTTCTACACGGTTAAGTTAAAAGGCAGGGTTCTCAAATACAACAAAAAGTCACATTCAAAATCACATTGAATGTTGCTTTTCATTTGTACAAGATAGATTTTACAGCAGTGCGCGTACCTCGTCCATCCATGTGTCGATTGTGGACTGGGGCGTGACAAGATTCGGCCCGCCGGTGGAATCAAAGCGGAACTCCCGTTTCTGTGCAAACGACTCACCGCGGCAGGCAGTATGAAAAGGAGTATATCGCAACAGCCCCGTATTTGATTTCAACACCAAATACAGGGCGTTTTCTTGCCATTTTGCGCTTTATATTGTAGTTTTATGCACTTTCATAGCACTGTAACTTGTGGCTTGTCGCTTATTTGTCGCTTAAATCTGCTATAAGACACAGAAAGATAGTGAAAGATAAGCAACCGCAGGGTTCGTGTTCACCGTAGCTTGTAAGCCCTGCCGGGAATGAACGGTGGGCTGTTTTGATAGCATAGTAGCCGTGGTCGATGCCGATAATGATGCTCATAGTGGAAATCCTCCTCATTATAATTAGTAGGTATAAAATGGAAAACCTGAAAACAAACTGAAAACTGCCGGGAAAAACGAAAAATCCCCGCAGCCAACGGAAAATTGGCTGCAGGGAAATTGAAAACATTCTGAAAACAGCAGGATTTATTCTGTTTTTTCTCAAAAAAAATTGCCCTCTCCCCTGCCAAATTCCGGAAAGCGGCAGGAAAAGTGGGCATCAAGTTGGGAAAACCGCACTAAAATGGTTGGACAACACTGTAAAACCGTGTTCAAAAATTGGTTGGCGAAATCGTCGATTTTCGACGCTACAACAAAGAAAAAAGACTGTGACATCTTTTTCATCACAGTCTTATGGAGGTGACGACCAGATTTGAACTGGTGAATGAAGGTTTTGCAGACCTTTGCCTTACCACTTGGCCACGTCACCATATAAGTGAAAACTGATGTTTACCAATCTCCACTGTTTTTTGGAGCGGCCGACGAGGCTCGAACTCGCTACCTCCACCTTGGCAAGGTGGCGC
>OLOC01000845.1_pt1 | contig 20683 bp, 13 predicted proteins | sample 1643111 | NCBI WGS metagenome assembly OLOC01 (sample SAMEA3136633, study PRJEB25190) | human gut metagenome
GATACGTGATCTGATCCTTCAACTCAGCAAAAGTTCGATTTATTCAACAAAGCCTGATGAACTGTGTGAACACCTGACGCAAATCGCAAAGCAAACCTGCGTTGTCTGGAAACAACTGGCAACGGCAGAGGAGGATTTCTGATGAACATTACGCTCGCCCGCATTGATGACCGCCTGATCCACGGTCAGGTCACTACCGTCTGGTCGAAAGTGGCTAACGCCCAGCGCATTATTATCTGCAATGACGAAGTTTATAACGATGAAGTTCGCCGGACATTATTGCGTCAGGCTGCGCCACCGGGAATGAAGGTTAACGTGGTCAATATTGAAAAAGCCGTCGCGGTTTATCACAACCCGCAATATCAGGACGAAACCGTTTTTTATCTTTTCACTCGCCCACAGGATGCCTTAGCGATGGTTCGCCAGGGGGTAAAAATAGGCACCCTGAATATTGGCGGCATGGCCTGGCGGCCCGGTAAAAAACAGTTAACCAAAGCGGTTTCATTAGATGATGATGATATTAACGCATTTCATGAGTTAAATAATCTTGGTGTCATACTGGATTTACGCGTCGTAGCGTCAGATCCCTCAATCAATATTATCGACAAAATAAACGAACAGTTAATCGCAAATTAAATAATAGCGCCTGTGTACATATGCTTTAACAGGCAGGGATGACGACACTTAAAAGGTGACAAATCATGGAAATAAGTACCCTACAAATCATTGCTATATTTCTTTTTTCCTGTATTGCCGGAATGGGCAGCGTGCTGGATGAATTTCAGACTCATCGCCCGTTAATTGCCTGTACGGTGATTGGTTTAATTCTCGGTGATTTAAAAACCGGAATAATACTCGGCGGTACGCTGGAATTGATAGCTCTCGGCTGGATGAACGTCGGCGCGGCGCAATCTCCGGATTCTGCACTCGCCAGCATAATCTCCGCCATTCTGGTTATCATTGGTCAGCAAAGCATCGCCACCGGAATCGCCATCGCGTTGCCTGTGGCTGCGGCAGGCCAGGTGCTGACGGTGTTTGCCCGTACCATCACCGTAGTGTTCCAGCACGCGGCGGATAAAGCAGCGGAAGAAGCACGGTTTCGCACTCTCGATATTCCGCATGTCTCCGCGCTTGGCGTGCAGGCGCTGCGCGTTGCTATTCCGGCACTGATTGTCTCGCTGTTCGTCAGCGCCGATATGGTCAGCAATATGTTAAACGCCATTCCCGAATTTGTGACCCGAGGTCTGCAAATTGCTGGCGGTTTTATCGTGGTGGTCGGTTACGCCATGGTGCTACGTATGATGGGCGTGAAATATTTGATGCCTTTCTTTTTCCTCGGTTTCCTCGCAGGTGGCTACCTCGATCTCAGTCTGCTGGCGTTCGGTGGCGTCGGCGTGATCATGGCCCTGGTCTACATCCAGCTAAATCCACAGTGGCGTAAAGCTGAACCTCAACCCCAGACCACCACCTCCACCGCCCTTGACCAACTTGACGATTAACGGAGCCATCATGGAACAGAGAAAAATTACACGCAGCGATCTGGTGAGCATGTTTCTGCGCTCCAACCTGCAACAGGCGTCCTTTAACTTTGAACGTATTCACGGGCTGGGCTTTTGCTACGACATGATCCCCGCCATCAAGCGACTTTACCCATTAAAAGAGGATCAGGTTGCGGCGCTCAGGCGACACCTGGTGTTCTTCAATACCACGCCAGCCGTATGTGGCCCGGTCATCGGCGTCACTGCCGCCATGGAAGAGGCGCGGGCCAACGGCGCGGAAATTGATGACGGTACCATTAACGGCATCAAAGTCGGTCTGATGGGACCATTGGCAGGAGTTGGCGATCCACTGGTTTGGGGAACGCTGCGCCCGATTACCGCTGCGCTCGGCGCATCTCTGGCACTTTCTGGCAACATCCTCGGCCCGCTGCTGTTTTTCTTTATTTTCAATACGGTGCGTCTGGCAATGAAGTGGTATGGCCTACAGCTCGGCTTTCGCAAAGGGGTGAATATCGTCAGCGATATGGGCGGGAATGTGCTGCAAAAACTCACCGAAGGCGCGTCGATTCTCGGACTGTTTGTGATGGGCGTGCTGGTCACCAAATGGACGTCAATCAACGTACCGTTGGTGGTTTCACAAACGCATGCCGCCGATGGCTCCACCGTCACCATGACCGTGCAGAACATTCTCGACCAACTTTGCCCTGGTTTGCTGGCGCTCGGTCTGACGCTACTAATGGTTCGTCTGCTCAACAAAAAAATTAACCCGGTATGGCTGATTTTCGCCCTGTTTGGCTTAGGGATTATCGGCAATGCGCTGGGCTTCCTGTCCTGATTCTTCGCCCCGGCACGACTGCCGGGGCCATCGCTCAACATGAGGTGGTTTATGAAAACAACAGCTCTGCGTCTTTATGGTAAACGTGATTTACGCCTGGAAACCTTTGACCTTCCTGAAATGCAGGAGGATGAAATCCTCGCAACGGTGGTCACTGACAGCCTGTGCCTCTCTTCCTGGAAAGAGGCCAATCTGGGTGAAAACCATAAAAAAGTACCCGACGATGTGGCGACCAACCCAATCATCATCGGCCACGAATTTTGCGGCGATATTCTGTCCGTGGGTAAAAAGTGGCAGCACAAATTCCAGCCGGGTCAGCGTTATGTGATTCAGGCCAACCTGCAACTCCCCGACCGCCCGGATTGCCCCGGCTACTCCTTCCCGTGGGTAGGCGGCGAAGCGACGCATGTGGTTATTCCCAACGAGGTCATGGAACAAGATTGCCTGCTGGCATACGACGGCGAAACCTATTTTGAAGTCTCGCTGGTTGAACCGCTTTCCTGCGTGATTGGCGCGTTCAACGCCAACTATCATCTTCAGGAAGGTAGTTATAACCACACGATGGGGATTCGCCCGCAAGGGCGCACGCTGATCCTCGGCGGCACCGGACCAATGGGACTGTTGGCGATTGATTATGCGCTGCATGGACCAGTTAACCCGTCGCTGCTCGTCATTACCGATACCGACAACGATAAATTGAGTTATGCGCGCAAGCACTATCCATCAGAACCGCAAACACTGATTCATTATCTCAATGCCACCGATGCAGCATTTGATACGTTAATGGCGCTGAGTGGCGGTCACGGCTTCGATGATATTTTCGTCTTTGTGCCTAATGAAGGACTGGTGACTCTCGCCTCTTCCTTGCTGGCGACAGATGGTTGCCTGAATTTCTTCGCCGGACCGCAGGATAAACATTTCAGCGCGCCAATTAATTTCTACGATGTGCATTATGCATTTACCCACTACGTGGGCACGTCAGGCGGCAATACCGACGACATGCGCGCGGCGGTCAAACTGATCGAAGAGAAAAAAGTGCAGGCCGCAAAAGTGGTAACACATATTCTTGGGCTGAATGCCGCGGGCGAAACCACGCTTGAATTACCTGCCGTCGGCGGCGGCAAAAAGCTGGTGTATACCGGGAAATACCTGCCGCTGACGTCACTCACGCAGATTCAGGATCAAGCACTGGCGGCGATTCTGGTGCGTCATCAGGGGATATGGTCCGGTGAGGCAGAGCAATACCTGCTCACTCATGCAGAGGCAATTTCCCATGATTAATCGCGCTACTTAACTCTGCATGTCGCTGGCTGGTCGCCGCGGCAACTTCGCGACCGGATGTGCGGCTGATTGCTGAAGCGGCCCAATGTGCACGAGAAGGATAAAAAAACATCAGCGCCTTAAGGGGCGCTCAAATTGGTGGCAAAGTGCACATTGTTTATGCCGGATGCGGAATGAAGCCTTATTCGGCCTACATAATCTCGAAAATTCAATATATTGCAGTTATCTGGTAGGCCTGGTAAGCGTAGCGCATCAGGCAATGCTGTGTTTGTCATCAGTCTCAGCGCCCGGTGCAATACGTGACATCGTGAGCCATGTCAGTAAGTGGTTAAATTCGCAGTGGTAGCATGCCTTCCGTGATTTCTTACTAACCGGAGAAGTAATGGAACTGCTTTTATTGAGTAACTCGACGCTGCCGGGTAAAGCCTGGCTGGAACATGCACTGCCGCTAATTGCTGAACAGTTGCAGGGTCGCCGCTCAGCGGTGTTTATCCCTTTCGCTGGCGTAACGCAGACCTGGGATGATTACACAGCGAAAACGGCTGCGGTTCTCGCTCCGCTGGGTGTTTCTGTCACCGGTATTCATAGCGTTGTCGATCCCGTTGCCGCGATTGAAAATGCTGAGATCGTGATTGTCGGGGGCGGTAATACTTTCCAGTTGCTGAAACAGTGCCGCGAGCGCGGGCTGCTGGCACCAATTACTGACGTGGTTAAACGTGGTGCGCTGTATATTGGCTGGAGCGCAGGCGCTAACCTTGCTTGCCCAACCATTCGTACCACCAACGATATGCCGATTGTCGATCCGCAAGGTTTCGATGCGCTAAATCTGTTCCCGCTGCAAATCAACCCGCACTTCACCAACGCGCTGCCGGAAGGCCATAAAGGTGAAACCCGTGAGCAGCGTATTCGCGAACTGCTGGTCGTCGCGCCAGAACTGACGATTATTGGTCTACCGGAAGGTAACTGGATCACAGTGAGTAAAGGTCACGCTACGCTGGGTGGCCCGAACACCACTTATGTGTTTAAGGCTGGTGAAGAAGCGGTGCCGCTAGAAGCTGGTCACCGTTTTTAAGTGAATTGCCGGATGCATGATCCGGCATCTTGTTCATAGTGCCTGATGCGACGCTTGACGCGTCTTATCAGGCCTACAGGATTCACAATATTAATATTCGTCCCGTCCTTCATCTTCATCCGGCTGTTCCAGCACACTGTAAGCCACCGAACAAAACAGCGAGTTCAGGCGCTGCATATCTCCCAGTAAGCCTAAATGTAGCGAACTGGTTTCAATGCTCTGCACGTTTTGCTGATGCAGGCGATCGACGTGGGCGTGGGAATAGCGGCGATTAAGAATGCGAAAGCGATGCTTACTACGGCGCAAACGACGAGCGCTGGTGACATCGCCAGAGAAGAACACCGACATTGCCAGTTTTAAATTACTGAGCAATTGCTCATAGAGCGCATCCAGTTCCTTCAACCCATCAAGCGAAAATGCCCGCCGTGCTGCCAGTGATTTGTCGGCAATTTCACTCCCCATGCGCTCGACGATATCGGAGGCCTGTTCAAGGTTGAGCGACATTTCGATGATCTCTGCCCAGCGGCGCGACTCTTCCTCCGCCAGCTCTTCTTTTGGCATCCGCGCCAGATACAGCTTAATGGCGGTGTAGAGAACGTTGATATCATCTGCCAGCTTACGCAGCTCTTTCTCCTGCCGTGGCTCACCGTGCATCACTTTATTCAACCCTTCCATCATCTGTTCCATGGCGTCGCCAATGCGCAGGGTTTCGCGCGCGGCGTTCGCCAGAGCAAGCGTGGGCGTATCCAGCGCGCTGACATCCAGATGTTTAGGCCGTAGCTGGGTATCCAGTTCCGGTTCATCGCGAATAATCGTTTTGCAAAACCGTGCCATCGGGTCAACAAATGGCAGCATGACCAGGCAACGTACAAGGTTGTAGAAGACGTGGAAATAGATCACCAGTTCCGCTTTTGGCAATGACAACTTCCCCATTGTCTCTGCCAGCAAATGGACAAACGGCAGGATAATCAGGCTACCCACCAGCTTAAACAGCAGACTACCCAGCGCGACACGGCGGGCTGCGGCATTGGCGGCACTGTTGTTGAGCATCGCCAGCAGACCGGAACCGAGGTTAGCACCAATCACCAGACAGAGCGCCACGGGGAAGGAGATAATGCCTGCGGCGGTCAGAGTCGCGGTCAGCAGTACAGCAGCAAGGCTGGAGTAGCTGATAATGGCGAACATCGCGCCAATCAGCGCATCCAGCAGAATATCGCCGGTCAGCGAGGCAAAGATCACCTGAACGCCGTTTGCCTGGGTGATCGGCGTTACGGCCTGCACAATCAACTCCAGCGCTAGCAAAATCAGCCCAAGACCAATACCGACGCGGCCCAGTTGCCCGGCGCGTGACTGTTTGCGTCCGAGGAAAAAAATCACGCCGATAAAAATAAGTAACGGTGACAGCCAGGATAAGTCGAAGGTGAGAATACGCGCCATTAGCGCCGTCCCGACATCTGCCCCCAGCACAATGACCAGAGCCGGTGCGAGGGCTACCAGATCCTGAGCGACGAACGAGGTCACCAGCATGGTGGTGGCATTACTGCTCTGTACAAGTGCGGTAACGCCGATCCCCGCGCAAAAGGCGAGCGGCTTTTTTTCGACGCTCCGGCTAAGGACAGTACGCAAACGCGCGCCGAAGACGCGCATTACGCCGGTTCGAACAATATGAGTCCCCCAGACCAGCAGGGCGACGGCAGAAAGCAGGTGAAGCAGCGTTAACACGAGTTCAGGTTCTCCTTATCGTTATATGTTCCTGAAGCAATTGAATGACCAAAGGACCGGAAACACGCTGACTGGCATCTTTACTGTGCCTTTTGACATTCGTTTTTCCGGCTAAGATTATTCCAGCCTGTTTCCAGTATAAGTGTTTCATATTAATAAAGAGACAGGGCACTCATTGAGCGCCCTGTTTGTTGTAAGGAAAAGTGACAGATTTGTGAATCAGTCCGCGTCATACCCCAGATTCGGTGCCAGCCAGCGCTCAACATCTGAGACGCTCATACCTTTACGGCGGGCATAGTCTTCAACCTGATCGCGCTGAATTTGCGCCACGGCGTAGTACTTGCTGTCCGGGTGGCTGAAATACCAACCCGAAACCGATGCACCGGGCCACATGGCGAAAGATTCTGTGAGTTTCATGCCGGTATGTTTTTCCACTTCCAGCAGCTCCCAGATGGTGGCTTTTTCCGTATGTTCCGGGCAGGCCGGGTAGCCCGGTGCCGGACGGATGCCCTGGTAGTTTTCGCGGATCAGTTCTTCGTTGCTGAGGTTCTCGTTCGGCGCATAGCCCCAGTAGACTTTACGCACACGCTCATGGAGATACTCCGCAAAGGCTTCGGCTAAACGGTCGGCAAGCGCTTTCACCATGATTTTGTTGTAATCATCGTGCTGCGCTTCAAAGGCATCAGCCAGTGCGTCCTCTTCCAGCCCGCCAGTCACGGCAAATGCGCCGATGTAATCTGCTTTACCAGAAAGCTTCGGCGCAACGAAGTCAGCGAGACAGTAGTTAGCGAATCCCGTTTTTTCGGTCTGTTGACGCAGATGGTGGCTGACGTTGATCACATGGGTGCGCGTTTCGTCACGGTAGATTTCAATGTCATCGCCCACACGGTTTGCCGGGAACAGGCCCACCACGCCACGCGGATTCAGCGTTTTCTCGGCGCTTAATTTATCCAGCATGTCGTTGGCGTCTTTAAACAGCCGCTGCGCCTCAACGCCCACCACTTCATCTTCCAGAATGCGCGGATACTTCCCGGCCAGCGACCAGGTCATAAAGAACGGTGTCCAGTCGATGTAATTACGCAGAGTTTCGATGCTGGCTTCAACTTCCTGCACGCCGAGACGGTGCGCCACCGGCGGCGTGTAAGCCTGCCAGTCAAAAGCGAAGTCGTTATCGCGCGCCGCTTCCAGCGTGACCGGTGGTGTGCGCGGTTTCTTGCGCCCGTGCTGAATACGTACGGTTTCGTACTCCTTGCGGGTACGAGCGACAAAATCATCGAGCTGAGTATCGGAAAGCAGCGCCGCCACCACACCAACGGTGCGCGAGGCATTCTGCACATACACCGTCGGGCCGCTGTAGTTCTGCTCAATTTTCACCGCCGTGTGCGCTTTTGAGGTGGTCGCGCCACCGATCAGTAACGGAATGGTGAAGCCCTGACGCTCCATCTCTTTCGCCACGTTAACCATCTCGTCCAGCGACGGCGTGATAAGCCCCGAAAGGCCAATCAAATCAGCATTCACTTCTTTAGCAGTACGGAGAATTTTTTCCGCAGGCACCATCACGCCGAGATCGACAATTTCGTAGTTGTTACATTGCAGCACCACGCCAACGATATTTTTACCGATATCGTGGACGTCGCCCTTCACGGTGGCGATCACCATCTTGCCGTTGGTTTTGCCCTGCTCTTTGCTGGCTTCAATAAACGGTTCGAGATACGCCACCGCCTGTTTCATGACGCGCGCCGATTTGACCACCTGTGGCAGGAACATTTTGCCTTCGCCAAACAGATCGCCGACCACGTTCATGCCGTCCATCAACGGGCCTTCAATCACTTCAATCGGGCGCGTAGCCTGCTGGCGGGCTTCTTCGGTATCCTGCTCGATAAACTCAGTAATGCCTTTGACCAGCGAGTATTCCAGACGTTTATTCACTTCCCACGAGCGCCACTCCGCCTGCTGGGCGTTAGCGGTGTCGTCGGTTTTGCTGCCGCGATATTTCTCGGCAAGCTCCAGTAAACGCTCAGTGCCATCATCGCGACGATTAAGAATCACATCTTCCACCGCGTCGCGCAGTTCAGCGGGCAGGTCGTCGTAAATCGCCAGCTGCCCGGCATTGACGATCCCCATATCCATGCCATTGCGAATAGCGTAGTAGAGGAACACTGCGTGAATGGCTTCGCGCACCGGATCGTTGCCACGGAACGAGAAAGAAACGTTAGATACGCCGCCGGAAATTAGCGCGTGCGGCAGTTCGCGTTTGATGTCTTCACACGCGCCGATAAAGTCCTGCGCGTAGTTGTTGTGCTCTTCAATGCCGGTGGCAACCGCGAAGATGTTCGGGTCGAAGATGATATCTTCTGGCGGGAAGCCAACCTCTTCGGTGAGGATTTTGTACGCCCGACGGCAAATCTCGATTTTCCGTGCGCGGGTATCGGCCTGTCCCTGTTCGTCAAAGGCCATTACCACCACTGCCGCACCGTAGCGACGCAACAATTTCGCGTGATGGATAAAGGCGTCGACGCCCTCTTTCATCGAGATAGAGTTAACAATGCCTTTGCCCTGGATACACTTCAGACCTTTTTCAATGACATCCCATTTTGAGGAGTCGATCATAATCGGCACGCGAGCGATATCCGGTTCACCGGCAATCAGATTGAGAAAACGCACCATCGCCGCTTCGGCATCGAGCATCCCTTCATCCATGTTGATATCGATAATCTGCGCGCCGTTTTCCACCTGCTGGCGGGCCACATCCAGTGCCTCGCTGTATTTCTCTTCTTTGATCAGGCGCTTGAACTTAGCGGAACCGGTGACGTTGGTGCGTTCACCCACGTTCACAAACAGGCTATCTTCGCCAATGTTCAGCGGCTCCAGGCCGGACAAACGGCAGGCTACGGGGATTTCCGGCAGTTTGCGCGGCGCTAATCCTTCTACTGCACGACTCATCGCTGCAATATGTTGTGGCGTGGTGCCACAGCAGCCGCCGACGATATTGAGAAAACCCGCTTGCGCCCATTCACGTATCTGTTTTGCCATCGTGTCGGCGTCGAGATCGTACTCACCAAAGGCGTTGGGTAGCCCGGCGTTCGGGTGCGCGGTGACGTAGCATTCCGCAATCCGTGACAGCTCCTGCACGTACTGGCGCAGTTCATCGGGCCCCAGCGCACAGTTCAGGCCAAAGGTCAGAGCTTCGGCGTGGCGCAATGAGTTGTAAAATGCTTCGGTGGTCTGCCCGGAGAGCGTGCGCCCGGAGGCGTCGGTGATGGTGCCGGAGATCATAATCGGCAGCTCAACGCCCAGCGCTTCAAACTCCGTTTTCACCGCAAAAACCGCCGCTTTGGCGTTAAGGGTGTCGAAAACGGTTTCAATCAGGATCAGATCCGCGCCACCTTCCACCAGCGCTTTGGTGGACTCTCGATAAGCCGCCACCAGCCCGTCAAAAGTGATATTACGAAATGCCGGATCATTTACGTCCGGAGAAATAGACGCCGTGCGGTTGGTCGGGCCGAGAACACCGGCAACGTAGCGCGGTTTCTCCGGCGTGCGCGCGGTCCACTCATCAGCACAAGCTCGCGCCAGTTTCGCCGCCGCAAAGTTGATTTCCGCCGACAGGGATTCCATCTGGTAATCCGCCATCGCAATGGTCGTGGAGTTGAAGGTGTTGGTTTCGATGATATCCGCGCCCGCTTCAAAGTAGGCGTTGTGGATAGCGGCGATCACTTCCGGTTTGCTGAGCACCAGCAGGTCGTTGTTGCCTTTGAGATCGCATGGCCAGTCGGCAAAGCGTTCACCACGAAAATCGGCTTCGTTCAGTCGATAGCTCTGGATCATGGTGCCCATACCGCCGTCCAGCACCAGAATACGTTCATTTAACTGCGCACGCAGTTGTTCCACTTTGCTGCTCACACTTGCTCCCGACACGCTCAACCCAGATTTAATAAAAATTCAACAAACCATACTGGCATAAACGCATCTGTGGTAAAAGCGACCACCACGCAACATGAGATTTGTTCAACATTAACTCATCGGATCAGTTCAGCAACTATTGCATTAGCTAACAATAAAAATGAAAATGATTTCCACGATACAGAAAAAGGAGACTGTCATGGTCGCACCCATTCCCGCGAAACGCGGCAGAAAACCCGCCGTTGCCACCGCACCAGCGACTGGACAGGTTCAGTCTTTAACGCGTGGCCTGAAATTACTGGAGTGGATTGCCGAATCCAATGGCAGTGTGGCACTCACGGAGCTGGCGCAACAAGCCGGGTTACCCAATTCCACGACCCACCGCCTGCTAACCACGATGCAACAGCAGGGTTTCGTGCGTCAGGTTGGCGAACTGGGACACTGGGCAATCGGCGCACATGCCTTTATGGTCGGCAGCAGCTTTCTCCAGAGCCGTAATTTGTTAGCAATTGTTCACCCTATCCTGCGCAATTTAATGGAAGAGTCTGGCGAAACGGTCAATATGGCGGTGCTTGATCAAAGCGATCACGAAGCGATTATTATCGACCAGGTACAGTGTACGCATCTGATGCGAATGTCCGCGCCTATCGGCGGTAAATTGCCGATGCACGCTTCCGGTGCGGGTAAAGCCTTTTTAGCCCAACTGAGCGAAGAACAGGTGACGAAGCTGCTGCACCGCAAAGGGTTACATGCCTATACCCACGCAACGCTGGTGTCTCCTGTGCATTTAAAAGAAGATCTCGCCCAAACGCGCAAACGGGGTTATTCATTTGACGATGAGGAACATGCGCTGGGGCTACGTTGCCTTGCAGCGTGTATTTTCGATGAGCACCGTGAACCGTTTGCCGCAATTTCAATTTCCGGACCGATTTCACGTATTACCGATGACCGCGTGACCGAGTTTGGCGCGATGGTGATTAAAGCGGCGAAGGAAGTGACGCTGGCGTACGGTGGAATGCGCTGACTTTTTCTGGCGGGCAGAGGCAATATTCTGCCCATCATACCTGAGTGGCAATAGAATAAGGGTGTCTGTTAATCGCATTGACGCCAAAATAACTTAATGTCATACACTTCACACACTTTTATTAACTCAGCATTATTTTTAAACATCAAACCACTTAATTATTAACAAAATCGCAAGATCTCATTCCACCGAAACTTTTACGGCTGCATTATGAGATTGAGCGATTTATGATATTTCTTTAGTTGTAATCATATTAAATTTTTTCACTGTTCTGATAGTTAAAATTCAAGACATCAATAAACAATGAGATATTTAAATGATTACTCGTATCCCTCGTAGTTCTTTCTCTGCAAATATTAATAATATAGCCCAGACAAATGAACACCAAACCCTGAGTGAATTGTTTTATAAAGAACTCGAGGATAAATTTTCTGGCAAGGAGCTGGCGACGCCTCTATTAAAAAGCTTCTCAGAGAACTGTAGACAAAATGGTCGTCATATCTTTAGCAACAAGGATTTTGTCATTAAATTTTCCACGTCCGTCTTACAAGCTGATAAGAAAGAAATTACGATAATTAATAAAAACGAAAACACGACACTCACTCAAACCATTGCTCCAATATTTGAAGAATACCTAATGGAAATTTTACCTCAACGCTCAGATACTCTTGATAAACAAGAATTAAACCTAAAATCAGATAGAAAAGAAAAAGAATTCCCAAGAATTAAACTTAATGGTCAATGTTATTTTCCGGGGCGACCCCAAAACCGTATAGTATGCCGACACATTGCTGCACAATATATTAATGATATTTATCAGAATGTTGATTACAAACCCCATCAAGATGATTACTCTTCAGCTGAAAAATTTCTCACTCACTTCAACAAAAAATGCAAAAACCAGACTTTGGCGTTGATTTCCAGCCGTCCTGAGGGGCGTTGCGTTGCTGCCTGCGGTGATTTCGGGCTAGTTATGAAAGCATATTTTGACAAGATGGAATCAAATGGCATCAGTGTTATGGCAGCCATATTACTGGTGGATAACCATGCTTTGACGGTCCGGCTAAGAATAAAGAACACAACTGAAGGATGTACCCATTACGTGGTTTCGGTTTATGATCCTAATGTAACTAACGATAAAATAAGAATTATGAGCGAAAGCAAAGAGGATATTAAACACTATTCTCTGATGGATTTTATGAATGTAGATTATAGCCTCCTGAAATGGTCAAATGATCATGTTATTAACCAATCTGTTGCAATAATTCCAGCACTTCCGAAAGAACAGCTATTGATGTTAAAAGGATCTGTGGATGAAATAACCCCTCCATTATCACCAGCAACGATGAATTTGCTAATGGCAATTGGTCAGAATCACCAACTTACGCAACTGATGATTCAGCTCCAGAAAATGCCAGAACTACATAGAACAGAAATGTTGACTGCCTATAATAGTATTAACCTCCCCGGTTTATATTTGGCTATAAATTATGGCAATGCGGATATCGTTGAGACTATTTTCAATTCATTGTCAGAAACAGGATATGAAGGGTTACTCTCGAAAAAAAATCTCATGCATATTCTGGAGGCAAAAGATAAAAATGGTTTTTCTGGATTATTTTTAGCAATATCACGTAAGGATAAAAATGTTGTAACCTCGATTCTGAACGTCTTACCTAAACTGGCCGCAACACATCATTTAGATAATGAACAGGTGTATAAATTCCTGAGTGCCAAAAATAGAACGTCCAGCCATGTTTTATACCATGTTATGGCGAATGGTGATGCCGACATGCTGAAAATTGTTTTGGTCGCGTTACCTTTGTTAATTCGCACATGTCATTTGACTAAAGAACAGGTACTCGATCTCCTGAAGGCAAAGGATTTTTATGGTTGCCCAAGACTATACCTGGCGATGCAAAATGGACATAGCGATATCGTGAAAGTTATTCTTGAAGCATTGCCCAGCCTGGCCCAGGAAATTAACATTTCAGCTTCCGATATTGTAGATCTTCTGACCGCTAAAAGTCTTGCGCGCGACACGGGTTTGTTTATGGCCATGCAGCGCGGACATATGAACGTTATTAATACTATTTTTAACGCATTACCCACTCTGTTTAATACGTTTAAATTCGATAAAAAAAATATGAAGCCCCTCCTCCTGGCAAATAATTCTAATGAATATCCCGGTTTGTTTTCAGCGATACAGCATAAACAACAAAATGTTGTAGAGACGGTTTATCTTGCTTTATCTAACCATGCACGCCTGTTTGGATTTACCGCTGAAGATATTATGGATTTTTGGCAACACAAAGCCCCACAAAAATACTCTGCCTTTGAGTTGGCTTTTGAATTGGGTCACCGGGTTATTGCTGAATTAATCCTTAATACATTAAATAAGATGGCTGAAAGCTTTGGCTTTACGGATAACCCTCGATACATTGCGGAGAAAAATTATATGGAAGCTTTACTCAAAAAAGCATCTCCCCATACCGTACGCTAAATCTTTGCCTGCGCCGATACGCATAAACATCTTCCACATGCCCTTCACGTATGCGGTTTTGTAGTGCGCGCCAGTAATCAGCGCGGAACAGGTCGGCGTGCATCTCTTCAAACAGCGGACCAATACGCGGGTCGGCGCATAGCCAGTGGCGAAACTCTTCCGGGAAAACATCGCCCGGCGAGACGCTGTACCACGGTTCGCTGGCAAGTTCGTCTTCCGGATAGCGCGGCGGCGGGATGTCGCGGAAATTCACATCCGTCATGTAGCAAATTTCATCGTAATCATAAAAAACCACACGCCCGTGACGGGTGACACCGAAGTTTTTAAACAGCATGTCGCCAGGAAAAATGTTAGCAGCGGCAAGCTGGCGAATAGCGTTACCGTATTCTTCAATGGCGTCGCGCAACTGCTGACCTTCCACTTGTTCCAGCCAGATATTGAGCGGCACCATCCGCCGCTCGATATAGAGATGGCGAATTACAATCTGCTCACCAAGATCGGTGATTTTTTCCGCTGCTTCCTGGAGCAGTAATTCCATTAATGCCGGGGAAATATGCCGCTTCTCCAGCACAAAGTTTTCAAACTCCTGGGTGTCCGCCATTCGGCCCACACGGTCGTGCTCTTTCACCAGTTGATAGCAGGCACGAACGTGAGCGGCAGACATCTCTTTCTGCGGCGCGAACTTGTCTTTGATGACTTTGAATACCCGATCAAAGCCCGGCAGCGTAAACACCAACATCACCATTCCACGAATACCCGGCGCTTCAATGAACTGCTCATTACAGCCCTGTAGATAAACGAGATATTCGCGGTAGCTTTCGGTTTTGGCGTGCTTCTGGCAGCCGATAGCCATATACAATTCAGCAGTGGTTTTACCTGGCAGAATTTCCCGTAGCCACTCGACCAGCGCTGCGGGCAGCGGTGCATAAACCATAAAATAAGAACGCGCAAAGCCAAAAACAATGCTCGCTTCGGCGGTCGTCGTCAGGCAGGTATCAATAAATAACTCGCCGTCGTCCGTCTGGTGGATCGGCAGTAAGAAGGGCAACGTGCCGGAAGGCGTGATCAGTTTGCCCACCAGCCAGGCGGCTTTATTGCGGTAAAACAGTTCGTTCGCCACCTGTAAATGACTTTCCGCGAGGTTGTCTGTCCCCAGCGTTTCCGTCAGATGGCGAATGATGTAATGAATGTCACGGCTTTTATTCTGCCAGCGCAGGCGCAGCGGCAGGTCGCTGATAACGCGCATCAGTAGAGATTCCCAGCCGTGATCGGGGTGAAAGTCTTTCGCCAGCGGGCGGGGAATGGTACGAAAGCGGCGCTCTGGCTGAGAGCTAAAGATAAAAAGCCGCTCGGGAGTAAGCGAGCGGTGGTCAAATAACCGACAGTACACGGAGTTAAAAAAGCTCTCCGCAATCTCGAAGCGCGGGTAATCCGGCAACAGCCGCGTGTAATGCTCTTTAACGCGCAGTAAAAATGCCGCGTCCGTACTTTGGCCGTTAGTAATGCAGCGCAGTTGCTCCACGACCAGACCAACGTGATGATCGTAAAGATGGATACGGTTTTTCATCGCCTGCTGGACAGCATGCCAGTCGGCCTGTTCGAAACGCTGCTGCGCCCCGGAAGTCACTTCGAGGAATCGACCATACTGAGCGTCGAAGCCTTGCAAAATGGTTTGAGCAATCAGTAATTCCAGGCCACGCGGCATTTAGCGCCCTCATCAGGAGCAGAGAATTGCCGGATGCGGCGTAAACGCCTTATCCAGCCTACGTTCGGCAACGGTTGTAGGCATGATAAGACGCGCAAGCGTCGCATCAGGCATCGTGCACCGATTGCCGGATGCGGCGTAAATGCCTTATCCGGCCTACGTTCGGCAACGGCTGTAGGCATGATAAGACGCGCAAGCGTCGCATCAGGCATCGTGCACCGATTGCCGGATGCGGCGTGAACGCCTTATCCGGCCTACAGTCAGCAACGGTTGTTGTTGCTTAGAACTGCGATTCTTCAGTGGAGCCGGTCAGCGCGGTGACTGAAGACGTGCCGCCCTGAATAATAGTCGTCACTTTATCGAAGTAACCTGTACCCACTTCCTGCTGGTGAGATACGAAGGTATAGCCATCTTTCGCGGCGGCAAATTCCGGCTGCTGCACTTTCTCAACGTAGTGCTTCATACCCTCGCCCTGGGCATAGGCGTTTGCCAGGTCAAACATGTTGAACCACATGCTGTGGATACCTGCCAGGGTGATGAACTGGAACTTGTAGCCCATATCCGACAGCTGCTGCTGGAAGCTGGCAATAGTTTTGTCGTCGAGGTTTTTCTGCCAGTTGAACGACGGCGAGCAGTTATAAGCCAGCAGTTTGCCCGGATATTTCGCGTGGATAGCTTGTGCAAAGCGACGCGCCAGTTCCAGATCCGGCGTGGAGGTTTCACACCAGACCAGGTCAGCATATGGCGCATACGCCAGGCCACGGCTGATCGCTTGCTCAATGCCCGCATGAGTACGGAAGAAGCCTTCACTGGTACGCTCGCCGGTAATAAATTCGCTGTCATACGGGTCGCAATCGGAGGTGATCAGATCCGCTGCATCGGCATCGGTACGAGCAACCAGTAGGGTTGGAACGCCCGTCACGTCAGCTGCCAGACGCGCCGCGACCAGTTTCTGAATAGCTTCTTGAGTTGGCACCAAAACTTTGCCGCCCATGTGACCGCATTTCTTCACTGACGCCAGCTGATCTTCGAAGTGAACTGCCGCTGCACCGGCTTCAATCATCGCTTTCATCAGTTCAAAGGCATTCAGGACACCGCCAAAACCGGCTTCCGCATCGGCAACGATCGGCAGGAAGTAATCGACATAGCGCGGATCGCCCGGCTCAATGCCCGCGGACCATTGGATCTGATCCGCACGGCGGAAAGTATTGTTGATCCGCTCCACCACAGCTGGCACCGAGTTTGCCGGATAGAGCGACTGATCCGGATACATGCTGGCCGCCAGGTTAGCGTCCGCCGCTACCTGCCATCCCGACAGATAGACTGCTTCAATACCCGCTTTCGCCTGTTGCAGCGCCTGACCGCCAGTCAGTGCACCGAGGCTGTTGATGTAGCCTTTTTTCGACTCGCCATGCAGCAGACGCCACATTTTCGCCGCGCCCAGTTGCGCCAGGGTGCATTCAGGATTGACTGAACCGCGTAATTTCACCACATCTTCCGCGCTGTATGGGCGAGTAATGCCTTCCCAACGCGGTTGAGTCCACTCTTTCTGTAATTCTTCAATTTGTTGTGTACGGGTTTTCATGTGCAGATGCTCCATAGTTATGTGGTGGTTTACGCTAACAGGCGGTAGCCTGGCAGGGTCAGGAAATCAATTAACTCATCGGAAGTGGTGATCTGTTCCATCAAGCGTGCGGCATCGTCAAAACGCCCCTGGGAGAAACGTTCTTCGCCCAGTTCGCTGGCAATGACTTTCATCTCTTCGCCCAGCATCTGGCGGAACAAGGCTTTAGTTACCGGTTTGCCATTGCTCAACATTTTTTGATGATGGATCCACTGCCAGATTGAGGTACGGGAAATTTCAGCCGTCGCCGCATCTTCCATCAGGCCATAAATCGGCACACAGCCGTTGCCAGAGATCCACGCTTCGATGTACTGCACGGCTACGCGAATATTTGCGCGCATACCTTCTTCGGTGCGTTCACCGTCACAAGGTGCCAGTAGCTGATCGGCAGTAATCGGCGCGTCTTGTTCGCGCATCACTTCAAGCTGATTTTTACGGGAGCCGAGAATGTCGTTGAATACCGCCATTGCCGTATCCGCAAGGCCTGGGTGAGCGATCCATGTGCCATCGTGACCGTTATTGGCTTCCAGCGATTTATCCGCTTTTACTTTGTTGAGCACCTGGTTATTGTGCTCTTCATCTTTGCTCGGAATAAACGCCGCCATGCCGCCCATCGCAAAAGCACCGCGTTTATGGCAGGTTTTAATCAACAGGCGTGAGTAAGCATTCAGGAATGGTTTATCCATCGTCACTGCCTGTCTGTCTGGCAGGACGCGATCGGGATAGTTTTTCAACGTTTTGATATAGCTGAAGATGTAATCCCAACGACCGCAGTTCAGACCAACAATATGGTCACGCAGCGCGTGAAGGATTTCATCCATCTGGAACACGGCGGGCAGCGTTTCAATCAGCAACGTCGCCTTGATGGTGCCGCGCGGCAGATTAAAGCGATCTTCTGCATAGCTGAAGACTTCGCTCCACCAGGCCGCTTCCTGCCAGGACTGGGTTTTCGGCAGATAGAAATAGGGACCACTGCCCTTTGCCAACAGAGCCTGATAGTTGTGGAAGAAATAGAGCGCAAAATCAAACAGGCTGCCGGGGATTGCCTCACCACGCCAGGTGACATGTTTTTCCGGCAAGTGCAGACCGCGTACCCGACAAATCAAAACCGCTGGATTGGGCTTGAGCTGGTAAATTTTGCCTGCTTCATTGGTATAGCTGATGGTACCGTTAACTGCATCACGCAGGTTAATTTGCCCGTCGATCACTTTGTTCCAGTCCGGGGCCAGTGAATCTTCGAAATCGGCCATAAAGACTTTCACATTGGCGTTGAGCGCGTTGATCACCATCTTGCGCTCTACCGGGCCAGTTATCTCTACGCGGCGGTCTTCTAAGTCCGCAGGAATCCCGCGAATTTTCCAATCAGCATCGCGAATGGAAGCTGTTTCCGAAATAAAATCAGGCAACGTTCCGTTATCAATATCTTGCTGCTGCTGAATGCGCGCTGCCAGAAGTTTATTGCGTTGTGGCGTAAAATGCGTCACCAGCTCAGTCAGAAATTCTACCGCTTCGGCAGTAAGAATTTGCTTCTCCTGCTCGCCATACGGCCTTGTGAAAGCCAGTTCATCGGTTGTTGTTGCCTGTTCAGTCATCGTGCAGCTCCTCGTCATGGATCCGAAAACTTCCCCACTGTGAACGAAGGATCGTTGTGCGCTTTTCGTTCAGCACAACTAAGACTACTCATTTAAAATGCAAAATCAAAAACAATTTCCATTTTAATTAAAAATACTTGATAACTTATTGATAACAATATGAATAAAATTTATTCACCTCCTGAGGTGCGTTTCGGAAATAAAAAAGGCACCCGAAGGTGCCTGAGGTAAGGTGCTGAATCGCTTAACGATCGACTATCACAGAAGATTAATCCAGCGTTGGATTCATGTGCCGTAGATCGTATGGCGTGATCTGATAGACGTAATAGTTGAGCCAGTTGGTAAACAGCAAATTACCGTGACTACGCCAGCTCGCTCGCGGTGTATTTTGCGGATCATTGTGCGGGAAATAGTTATACGGTACTTCCGGGCCTAGTCCGGCTTCCACATCGCGGAAATATTCCTGCGCCAGCGTTTGCGCATCATATTCGGGATGGCCCGTCACAAAGGCAATGCGCTTATCTTTGCTGGCAAACAGATATGCATCCCCTTCTTCCGTCTCTGCCAGAATTTCCAGATCGGTGTAATCACGAATCAACGCTGCCGGAAAGTCAGCATAGCGCGAATGTGGTGCCAGGAATGAATCATCAAAGCCACGCGTCAGAAGCGCATGAGGATGGAGAATATGATGCTCGTAAACGCCAGAGAGTTTGTCGGTGCGAGTTTGCTTAGGAATGCCGTAGAGGATATTGAGCGCGGCCTGTACCGCCCAGCAGACAAACAGCGTCGAGGTGACGTGATCTTTCGACCACTCCAGCACCTGTTTGATCTGCGGCCAGTAAGCGACATCATTAAACTCCACCAGGCCCAGCGGCGCACCGGTTACAATCAGACCGTCAAAGTTCTGTTCCTGAATATCTTCAAAGTTACAGTAGAAGTTGTTCAGATGCTCTGCGGGCGTGTTGCGCGATTCACGGGAATCGATGCGCAACAGCTGAATATCGACCTGCAAAGGTGAGTTTGAAAGCAGGCGCAGAAACTGATTTTCAGTTTCAATCTTCTTCGGCATCAGGTTAAGGATCAGAACCTTAAGTGGACGAATTTCCTGACCAGACGCACGAGAAGTTGTCATCACAAAGACGTTTTCTTCACGCAAGAAATTGACGGCGGGTAGCTCGTCCGGCACACGAATCGGCATAACCTGATTACCTCACTACATACGCTTATACGTTTAGACATCCAGATAGCTGAAGATAACCAGAAAATTTGCCAATGTCGAGCCTGCATGTTGAAGGTGAGAAAGTTTCAAGGAAAAGGCTACGTTAGAATATAAGAATGACGAAAAGGAGAGAAAATGGTTATTAGTATTCGCCGCTCACGGCATGAGGAAGGGGAGGAACTCGTTGCGATTTGGTGTCGTTCTGTCGATGCCACACACGATTTTTTATCAGCAGAGTATCGGGCCGAGCTGGAGGTGCTAGTTCGTTCCTTCCTGCCGGAAGCGCCGTTGTGGGTCGCGGTTAATGAACGGGATCAGCCGGTTGGGTTTATGTTGTTAAGTGGCAGCATATGGATGCGCTGTTTATCGATCCTGATGTGTGCGGCTGCGGCGTGGGTCGGATGCTGGTGGAGCATGCGCTCTCGATGGCACCGGAACTGACAACCAACGTTAATGAGCAAAATGAGCAGGCGGTTGGGTTCTATAAGAAGGTGGGTTTTAAGGTTACGGGACGCTCTGAGGTGGACGATTTGGGGAAACCGTATCCGTTGCTGAATCTGGCGTATGTGGGGGAATAAGCCGCCCCTGCCGTGCCTGCCCAGGCTGGAGAAGACGCGCCAGCGTCGCACCCGGCATTTTTTTCACCAACGCAAAAAGGCCATCCTGACGGATGGCCTTTCGCTTAATTTGATGCCTGGCAGTTC
>OLOC01000864.1_pt1 | contig 20412 bp, 16 predicted proteins | sample 1643111 | NCBI WGS metagenome assembly OLOC01 (sample SAMEA3136633, study PRJEB25190) | human gut metagenome
GGTTGTCTACCCTCTTGTGCGCCCGCGCGGCGTCAGCGCAGTTCCGTTCGCCTCAAAGGCGAAAAACCATCGTTTATCAAAAGATTATAGAATATATAAAGGAGTCCTAACCTTGACCATCGAAGAAATCCTCAAGCTGCGGCAGGAAGCCGGCGGCTTAAACAAACTGATGCACATGCACGTTGTGACGCTCGACAAGGACGGCGGCGCAACCGTAGAGCTTGACCTGACCCCCGAGCTGCTCAATCCGCTCGGCATGGCGCACGGCGGCACGATCTTCACGCTGTGCGATATTGCGGCCGGCTCTGCAGCGGCATCTCAGGGCACGGTGGCCGTCACGCTCGACAGCACCATCCACTACTACCGTCCGGGCCGCTGCGGCAAAAAGCTGACCGCTGTGGCGTACGAGCGCAAGCGCGGCCGCAAGGTGTCGGTCTACATGGTCGAGGTGCACGACGACGAGGGCAAGCATATTGCCGACGCGACCTTCACCATGTTCTACACCGGCGCTACGCTGGATGACATGAAATATTGAGCGGGGTAAGCAAGGCCATCGTGCAGCCACTGCTGAGCTGGTATGACGCCGGGCACCGCGACCTGCCGTGGCGGTCTGAGCCTGCTCCCTATCGCGTCTGGGTGAGCGAGATCATGCTGCAGCAGACGCGCGTGGAAGCCGTGCGCGGCTATTTTTCCCGCTGGATGAACGCGCTGCCCGATATTCCCGCTCTCGCGGCGGCGGACGAGGCTGTTTACACCAAGCTCTGGGAGGGGCTCGGCTACTACAGCCGCGTGCGCAACCTGCACCGTGCAGCGGTCCTGCTGTGCGAAGAATACGGCGGCGAACTGCCTGCTGATTACGACAGGCTGCTTGCTCTGCCCGGCGTCGGCGAGTACACGGCAGGCGCGGTGGCGTCTATCGCGTTCGGACTGCCCGTTCCGGCGGTGGACGGCAATGTTCTGCGTGTGGCGGCGCGGCTGGATAACGATTTCACGCCGATCACGGACGCAAAATTCAAAAAGCAGACGCGCGAACGGTTCGCCGCACTCATGCCGTCCGACCGTCCCGGCGACCTCAACCAGTCGCTGATGGAGCTTGGTGCAACCGTCTGTCTGCCGAACGGCGCGCCGCGCTGTGACGACTGCCCGATTCAGCATCTCTGCGAGGGCTTTCACCGCGGAAACGCGGCTGTGCTGCCGCTCCGAGCCGCAAAAAAGGCGCGGAGAGTGGAAAACCGCACCGTGCTTGTTGTGCGCTGCGGTCAGCTTGTCGGTCTGCGGCAGAGACCCCAAAAGGGTCTGCTCGCCGGTCTGTGGGAGCTGCCGTCGCTCGATGGCCATCTCTCGCCGGACGAGCTGCGCGCAGCGCTCACCGAAATGGGCTGGAGCGTGCGAAAGCTGCTCTCTCTGCGGCCTGCCAAGCATATTTTCACCCATGTGGAGTGGCACATGAACGGCGTGTATGTCGAACTGGACGCACCTGCACCCGCTCTCACCTTTGTCACACCTGCCGAGCTGCGCGACGCTTATGCGCTGCCGAGCGCGTTCCGCAGCTTTGTTTCCGTACTGGAGGACTGATCCATGCAACTGCAAACTATCGTTCACACCATTCCGCCGCTGTACGACAGCGAGTCGCGCGTGCTGCTGCTCGGCTCGATTCCAAGCCCGAAATCCCGCGAGGTCGGGTTCTTTTACGGCCACCCGCAGAACCGGTTCTGGCGCGTGCTGGCGGCTGTGCTTGGCGAGGAGGTGCCGGTCTCCATCGAGGACAAGCGCGCGATGTGCCTGCGGCATCATGTGGCGCTGTGGGATACCATCGCCAAATGCGATATTGCGGGCGCGTCCGACACGTCTATCCGCAACGCCGAGCCGAACGACATAGGCCGCCTGCTCCGCGAGAGCAAAATTACGCGAATTTTTGCCACCGGCGGCAAGTCGGCACAGCTGTACCGCAAACTCATCGAGCCGAAAACCGGCGTGCCCGTCATGCAGCTGCCCTCCACCAGTCCCGCGAACGCCGCATGGTCGCTCGAGAGGCTGATAGAAGCGTACCGCGTTATTCTTTGATTCGAGGTGTATTTTTTACGAGTAAAGAGTTATTTCCAAATGCCGCACTCAAAAAGCTGATTTTGCCGCTCGTTATCGAGCAGGTGCTCGCCATCACGGTCGGTCTGGCCGACACGATGATGGTCTCCTCGGTCGGTGAAGCGGCGGTTTCCGGCGTATCGCTGGTCGATATGCTCAACGTGCTCATCATCAACATCTTTTCCGCACTGGCGACCGGCGGCGCTGTCGTGGTTGCGCAGCTGCTCGGTGCGAGAAAGAACGACCGTGCGTGTGATGCCTCCAAGCAGCTGTACTTAGTCGTCACGGTCATTGCGCTGATCATCTCGGCGCTCGTCATGCTGTTCCGCGCACCGCTGCTGCGCCTGCTGTTCGGCACGATCGAGGACGACGTGATGCAGAGCGCGCTCACCTACCTGACGGTCAGCGTGTTCTCCTACCCCGTTCTCGCGATTTACAACGCCGGTGCGGCGCTGTTCCGCGCACAGGGCAACTCGCGTATCTCCATGCTGATTGCAGGACTGATCAACATCGTCAACCTCATTGGCAACTCGCTGTTCATTTTCGTGTTCAAGTGGGGCGTCGGAGGCGCAGCGCTTTCGTCCGTGCTGTCGCGCGGCACGGCGGCTGTCGCTATCACGATTCTGCTGCTGAACCCCGAGCACACGGTCTCTCTGCGGCGCGGACAGCGGTTTCGACCGGATAAGGAGCTGATCCGCCGCATTCTGCAGATTGGTGTGCCGAACGGACTGGAAAACAGCCTGTTTCAGCTGGGCCGCGTGCTCGTCGTGAGCATGATCTCGCTGTTCGGCACGACGCAGATTACCGCGAATGCGCTGGCGAACAATCTGGACGCCGTAGCCGTCATTCCGGGTCAGGCGATGAGCCTGGCGATGATAACCGTTATCGGGCAGTGCATCGGCTCGGGCGATGAGCCGCAGACGCGCCGCATGGCGAAAAAGCTGATGGTGATTACCTACGCCGTTACCGCCAGCACCTGCCTTGTCACGATCGCGTGCACGCCGTTCATTCTCAAGATTTACAGCGTGTCCGCAGAGGCGCTTGCGCTCGGCATGACGCTGATTATGATTCACAACGGCTGCGCGATCTTCCTGTGGCCGACCTCGTTTGCCATGCCGAATATCCTGCGTGCGGCGAATGACGTAAGGTATCCGATGGTGTGCTCAATTATCTCCATGCTGGGACTGCGGCTTGTCGCGGGATATATTCTCGCGGTGCACTTCGGCATGGGCGCGATCGGCATCTGGATTGCCATGATCGGTGACTGGCTGTGCCGGTCGATCTGCTTCTTCCTGCGGCTCAAGAGCGGGAAATGGCTCAGGTATGCGCCGGGATTACGGGTAGCCGCCGGACAAAAATAATGCACCGGCTTCTGTGCAAAATCCCTTTACAAGCCGTGAATATCTGTTAATATATAGATATAAGGCGTAAAACTCCCCGAGGTGAAAATTACCGTTATGACTGAGGAGGGAAATACTATGACACCTAAACAGCGATGGTATTGTTTTTGGGTAATAATCGTGGTGACTGTCCTTTTATCGGCAGGCCTTGTATGGTTTGCAATTCATAACCCGCAGGCGTCGTGGAACACCTTGTTCAGCAATCTTTGGGAAAGTTTTGTAAACTTTGTTGGCAGGTAAGAAATACAGATTAAACCATTCTGCTTGACAAAATAATATGATATTCGATATACTAACCTTGTAGTTGCAACACACAGAAACAGCGGACCTATGGTCCGCCGTTTTCTTTATCATCGCTTCCCTGCTGCGCTCATTCTCCATTCTCAATCCTCAATTATAGCAAAAAAGGCGAACCTTACGGTTCGCCTTTTGTCTTACGGTTTTTCGGTAATTAAGAGAAGATCCACTCCTGCTCCTGCTCCTCGCCGCAGTACTTCTGCAGCGTCTCGCGGACAGCGTGCGGGCCGCGGTTCATCTCGCCAAACATGCGGACAACGGTCTCGCCTACGCCGATCTCAAACAGGTTGACACCGAAGTAGTAGCGGTTTGCCAGCAGCGGATACAGCTGAGCCTCGCTTACGTCGTCGCCCAGCTTCGGGTTGCCCATCAGCGCGCGGACATGCTCGATATTCGAGTCGGGGCTGAGGGTGAACTCGCTGCCATTATCGTCCACGCCTTCCAGATAGCGCAGCCAGCCGGCCAGTACCAGCGGAATGTAAATCAGCCTGGTGGCACGGTGTGCGGGCAGCATGGAGTTATAGTAAGCGTACAGTGTGGTGCCGAAGCGCGGCGCAATCTTACGCGAGGTATCGGTTGCGGTACGCTGCGGGGAATCCTGCAGGAACGGGTTCGGATAACGTTCGCCGAGAACCTCGTGCAGGAATGCCTCCGGGTCGATAACGCCCGGGTCGGCTACCATCGGCATTGCCTCCTGCTCGCTCAGGCGCGTGATGAGGTTGACCAGCTCGGTATCCTTCATCTCGTCGCTGATGCGGGTGTAGCCGAGCATGCAGCCGAATACGCCGAGGGCGGTATCCATCGGGTTCATGCAGGTGCTTACCTTCATCATCGCAGACTTCTCAACGATGTCGCGGCGGGTGATGATAACGCCGCACTGCTCGAGAGCCGGACGACCGTTCGGGAATGCGTTCTCGATGAGCAGGTAGTGCGGGCTTTCGGAGTTGACGTAAACAGCCGCATGCGTGCCCTTTTCGGTTACGAACGGCTTTGCGTTCTCCAGACCGTCAGCCGCCAGCTTGTCTGCGATGCGGTTATCCGGATGCGGGGTAATCTTATCAATCATGGACAGCGGGAAGGTATTCTTCTTGAGCAGGAAGTAATACTCATCCTCGGTGATGAAGCCGCCACGCTGCCATGCGCGTGCCATGTGACGGACAGCACGCTCCAGCCGGGTGCCGTTATCCGAGCAGTTATCCAGCGAAACGAGTGCCAGCGGAGACAGACCGGCGCGGCAGCGCTCGAGGCACAGTGCGGTCAGCTTGCCGAAGAAGGACTGGCAGCCTTCCGGACCGTTCTCGCGGTCGTGCTTGTAGTCCGGCAGGAACTCACGGGTGTCATCCTGGATGATATAGCCCTTCTCGGTCAGCGTAAAGCTGATCATCTGCAGGCTCGGCGCCAGGAAAATGTCCTTCAGGCGCAGCATGTCCTCGCTCAGCTTGAGGCTTTCGGTAACGGACGCAACCACTTCCTTGTTGATCGTGCCGTTGGAATACAGGGTGACAACCAGCGACAGATGATCGCAGGCGCGGTAGCAGCGGTCGATCAGCTCCTCATCGTAGCCGTCGCAGCAGATAATGCCGGTGTCGGACAGACCGGCGGTCAGCAGGCGCTGCGCCAGTACAGCCGGGAAGGCGCGGAACAGGTTGCCGGCGCCGAAATGCAGCCAAGTCGGTGCCTTGTGGGTGTTTTCGCGCACGGCGTCAATGTCGTACTGCGGCAGACGATAACCCTTCCATGCCACGTTATGTTTAATACTCTCTTTTGTAAGTTTCATAAAGAGGTCACTCCCTTTCAGCGAACGGACTGTACCGTTCTTCTCCAATCATATATAGTATAACAAAAAATCAGCCGTTTGCATAGGGAAAAACAGAATTATTCACAAAAAGCTGAAAGCGTGCTGCCAATGTTTTCAAATAAAACAAAAACCGCCCAAAAAGGCGGCTGATTGACTTTATTCGGTGTTATATGCTATAATCATTGCGGACGTTGTTACATATTAGTGGTCAGGCCCGCTTTCCCCTGCGGATTTCGTATGGAGGGAGGTGGTGCTGATGTGGAAAAAGGCGTTTCAGCTTTTTGTATGTGCAGTGATTCTGCTGCTCATTTTATCCACAAAAGCGTGCTGACCACTCGGCGGCAACCAAGTGGTCAGCTAACTTTGTTTAGTTGAGAACTTGCGGGCCTGACTGCTGTGACAGCGTCCCTTGGCTTTATTATAGCATATCCCCCGGTTTTGTCAAGCGACAGAGCCGGGGGACTGTTATCAGTTGGAGACAGGTTTCTCTCTACCCTTACTCAAGAGTTTTCCGCAGCGGTCTTTCCATTCGGCAGTGCGCCATAGATACGGTTGACCAGCTTCATGCCGAAATAGACCAGCACGATCTCGATCGGCAGCAGAATAAGGTTTTTCGGCACGCGCGTAACGAGCAGCACGCTCATCGCCTTGCCGCCGGTGACGGTCAGCCACAGGGTATTCAGGCAGATATTGCAGAACAGGTTGATGCAGGTCTTTGCGCCGATGGCACGCCATACGGTGATCTTGCGCGGATACAGCCACAGGCCCCAGATCAGACCGCCGACAACGGCTGTCAGCGTATAGCCCGGGAAATACGCGCCCATGGACAGGTTGCCCGCAAAGTAGCCGAGCACGTCGGTGCACACGCCGGCCATCATGCCGACGACCGGGCCGAACAGCATGCCGATCGACGCATTGCACAGGAAGCCGAAGCCGATACGCAGGTTGGGCGGCAGCTTGATCGACAGGCCGAGCAGATCCAGCGTGACGTTGATCGCAATGAGCAGCGCCGTGACCGCCAGACAGCGGGTGGACCTCAGCTCACGCAGCGAGCGGACAAAGATATTCGGAGTTTTAGACATAGAAAAAGACACCTCCTAATCAAATTCATCTGTTGCCACAGCGATTTAGGAAAGTGCCTAAACAGTTGCAGCAGCGGGATGCGACCACAATACCGCAAGGAAAAGGCTCCCTTTCGTCCGCCGAACAACTCCCCGTTTCAGCGGCACTTAACGCATTGTGCTCTACTCTGCTTTTTCTGTTATAATTGTACCACGGTTTGGGCAGGTGTCAATACAGAAAATCCGTGGTCTGTCGGCTTGGTTTTGGTGCATTCTGCGGAATTGGGTGAAATGGCAGACAATCTGTTAGACAAGGGGATCGGACAGCCTCCTCCCTGCTCCGACGAGCTTTCCAAAAAGTACAGAAAAAGAGCTTCAAACGTAAGTTTGAAGCTCTTTAACTTGGTGCGGATGGGGGGACTTGAACCCCCACGTCCTTGCGAACACTAGCACCTGAAGCTAGCGCGTCTGCCATTCCGCCACATCCGCATATTTGGTTGTTGAAAGAAGGTGGTGCGAGTGACGGGACTTGAACCCGTACGTCGATCGACACACGCCCCTCAAACGTGCCTGTCTACCAGTTCCAGCACACTCGCATTGATCTCTCGCGGTGAACCGCTTGTCTCTCAGCGACAAGATATATTATAGCAGGGGTATCCCCCTTTGTCAACAAAATTTGCGAAAAAATTTGAGAAATTTTCAAACGCTGAAAATTATTATCAAAACAGGCGAAAACCGACACTTTTCCGCACTTTGTCTTCGGCTTTGGGCGGCATGAAAAACTGCCGTCCTTCGGGAAATTCCGTCGGCCGGCAGAAATTTTTTTATTTTTTTGCGAAGATGTTACGCAAGCACCTCATGCACTCTGCTAAGAGCCGCCTTTCCCTCCGTATGGAGCGGGCGCTGAGATCTGGGCGGTGGGATTCCATTTGCTGCGGCAAGCAACCATTAAATATTTTAGAGGTTGTCGGCCTACGGGCTCCCACGGCGGTTGCAGAGTGCCACCGGCACTCTGCTAAGAGCCGCCCATCCCTCCGTATGAAGCGGGCGCTGAGATCTGGGCGGTGGGATTCCTTTTCTGCGGAAAAGCCACGGCGGTTGAAACATGCCACTGGCATGTTTCTAAGAGCCGCCTTTCGAATCCCACCTTCGGTAAAAAATAAAGACCATCCGGATGGATGGTCTTTATTTTGGCGGAGAAGGTGGGATTCGAACCCACGTGGCGTGTTACCGCCAACTCGATTTCGAGTCGAGCTCGTTATGACCACTTCGATACTTCTCCGTATCGCGCCTGTCTTACAGGCGCTTATTTATTCTATCATGCAATGACGGAAAATACAAGTGCTTTTTCCGAAATCGTGATAATTTTTATTTCACCAGGAAGGCATCCGGCAGATAACGGCCTTCCTCATTCTGGGAAAGCGTAGTCGGACTGGTGATCTCGCGGCCGCGGTAGACCATAACGGAGGACGAACCGCCGTCCAGCATGGATGCCTGATATGCGCCGTACTGCTCCATGATCTCGCCGCAGCGCTCGATCGAAATGCCGAACGAGTGCATCTGACGGCCGTCAACGACCATCATGATAACCGTGCCGTCCTTCGCCTGACCGATGGCCGTGCGCGGCTGCTGCTCGTTCAGGCCGGTGCCTGCGACCAGATTCTCGCCGTTGATGATGAGCGCCGGGTGGAACTCCACCGCGTCGCGCAGACTGGAGGTATCGTTGAACGCACCGACCTGCAGATGATCCTCGTTGTCAAAGCCGATGATCTTCCAGCCGTTGCCTACTGCGTCCTGATACTTCTCTCCCTGGCTTTTCAGGAAGCCGTACACGGTGCCGCCCGTGCCGTTGCCGTCAAAATCGGCAAAGCCGGAGGCGTTGATGCCCAGAACGGCGTCATAATCTCTCACCATATCGGATACGAACGAGCCGTAATCGCCAAGGCCCTCGCTCGTGCCGACATAGATATTCTCGGGCTTTTTGCAGAGCGCGACCTTGCCCGCGTACTCCATGCCGAGCGTGTCCTCGCCGGTCTGCTCGACGATCAGGATGCCGTGCGCGGCGTTGACCGCCAGAACCGTGTCGCCCTGCTTCGTCTTGAGGCCGGTGTCGTAGTGCGTCTGGCTCGGCTCGCCGATCAGGTCGATGTTGATCTCGTCGTAGCCGTTCTCCAGATACTCCGGATTATCCGCCAGAAAGCGCTCAAATTCGCTCTCGTCCAGCTCACTGAACATGGCATAGAATTTGTCCTTCGGCGTTTCGGCGGTGTCCTCCTCTTTCTCCTCCCATGCGCCGTCCCAGTTGCTGACGATGCCCTCCTGCTTCTGGTTCATCAGGTAGCGCTTGGTCATCACCTCGTTGATGATGTTCTCCGGGATGAACCAGGTGGCCAGCCACTGGTGCGTCATGGTGCCCATTGCGGTTTCGATGTACCACTCACGCCAGCGAGTGACGAACGCGTTCGGTGTGTACAGAAGAAACGGATACACAACCGTGATGCCGATCAGAAAAAAGCAGGTCAGTCCCAGTGCGAAGCGGTGTTTTGCGCCGTTCATTCGTGTTGCTCCTTCTCTCTCAGTCCGGGAACCGCGGGATACGGTTCGGGTTTGTCTCTATCACTGAAGTTGCTTTCATAGCCAGAGTGCGCCGGATGAACGAGATCTTTTGTCAGCAGATAAGGCGTTTTCCCGCAGGAATCCTGACGGATTGCAAGTGAAAACAACGCAGTATGCTGGCAAAAAAGCCGTTCAGGCGGTGTGCAATGGTTATGACAGCAACTTCTTAACCTTTGCGGTTGTTGTTCGGGGTGCGGCGGCGATGACGGTGATTGGTCGTCTTGCTCTGTGCCGTCTTGTTCTGCTGCGGTGCGGGCTTGTGCGCAGACCTGCTGCCGTGTCCCCTGCCCTTCTTCTCCTGCTGCGGAGCGGCCTTGCCGTCCGCCTTTGCGGCGCGAGCGGCCAGTGCGGCCTCGACCTTTCTGCGGATGCGTGCGGCAGCCTCATCGCTGAGCGCATACGCGCGGCTCGGCGTGTGAGCGTCTACGCGCGGCTCGTTCTTCTCGAAGCGAGCGTACGGGTCGTTTCTGCGGCCGTGGCGGCTCGAATTGCTTCTTCTCTCGCCGCCCTTGCGGGAGCGCGGCGCGGCTGCCTTCGCCTGCTGCTCGGTCTGCTGCTCGGCGGCCTTCTCGCGGCGGGACGGACGCTTGGCATTCGCTCTCGCCTGACGTGCCTTCTTCTTGGCTTCCTTTTCGCGGGCCACATCTGCGGCGACCTCCTCGGCGGTGGCGTTCTCGGAGACCGGCTTGCGGCGGGAGCGCTTGTTGGTCGTCCTGTGCTGACCGGACTCGCGCTTCTCCTCCTCCTTTTCCTCGTGCGGAATCTCACCGGCAACCGGAATGCGCTTGCCGATCAGCTTTTCGATATCCTTGAGGTACGGACGCTCGGAGCGGTCGCAGAAGGAAATCGCGGTGCCCTCCTGACCGGCACGGCCGGTGCGGCCGATACGGTGCACATAGGTTTCCGGAATGTTCGGCAGGTCAAAGTTGATAACGAGCGGCAGGTCGTTGATGTCGATGCCGCGCGCGGCAATGTCAGTCGCAACCAGAACCGCGATCTTGCACTCCTTAAAGTCCGCGAGCGCACGCTGGCGCTGATTCTGCGACTTGTCGCCGTGGATGGACTTGGTCTTGATGCCCGCACGGTTGAGGTCGCGCGCGACCCGGTCTGCGCCGTGCTTGGTGCGGGTGAACACCAGAACCTGGTGTACATTGCTTTGACGGATGATATCCGGCAGAAGTTCCCTCTTTTCCTGCTTTTCTACAAAATAAAGCTGCTGCTCGATCTTGTCCGCCGGTTTTGCGCTCGGCGTTACCGAGATATGCTCCGGCTCATGCAGCATTTTCTCTGCCAGATCGGCAATCTCCGCCGGAATAGTCGCCGAGAACAGCAGGGTCTGGCGCTTTTTCGGCAGGAACTTGACGATGCGCTTGACATCCGGGAAAAAGCCCATATCGAGCATGCGGTCGGCCTCGTCGAGCACGAAAAACTCTGCCTTGTCCAGCTTTACGATCTTCTGGCCCATCAGATCCCACAGACGGCCCGGCGTGGCAATGAGAATATCCACACCGCGTTCGATCGCCTCGACCTGCGGCACCTGCGATACGCCGCCGAAGATGACCGCCGCACTGCACGTCACGTAGCGCGCGTACTGGCACACGTTTTCGTAAATCTGCAGCGCAAGCTCGCGCGTCGGCGTGAGGATGAGCGCACGGATGGTGCCCTTTCTGCCCTCGCTCTTTGCCAGGCGCTGGATGATCGGCACTGCGAACGCACAGGTCTTGCCCGTGCCGGTCTGGGCGCAGCCCATCAGGTCGCGGCCCTCGAGCACCGGCGGTATCGCCTGCTGCTGAATGGGCGTCGGCTCGGAATAGCCTGCCTCCTTCAGTGCCTTGAGGATGTTTTTCTCCAACTTGAGTTCGTTAAATTTCATGGTAAATATTCGATTCCTTTTGCTATCTTTGGTATGCAGTCCGGCAAATCCCGCTTGCCTGCGGACTGGGTTCTATGCTATACTTATTATAATTGTCTCTGAGACAACACGAATGTTATCAACCCACAGATCAACTATGAGGTGACCTATTTGTTAGAAATTATTCATCACGTTCTGCCGGAAGCATTTTTCGATGTGCTCAAGACCGTGCCGCTGCTGCTGGTCGTGTACGCACTGCTGTACTACATTGAAAACCGGCTGACCAATACGCCGGAGCTGCTCTCGCGTGCGGCGCAGTTCGGTCCGGTGGTCGGCGCGCTCGCCGGCTCCATTCCCCAGTGCGGATTTTCCGCGGCAGCGTCCGCGCTGTTCTCGGCAGGCTTTCTTGCACCGGCAACGCTGGTTGCCGTGTTCCTTGCCACCTCGGATGAGGCGGTGCCCATCATGCTGGCAGGCGGCGCAAGCGTACAGCAGGTGGTGCTGCTGCTCGTGGTCAAGTTTGCGATCGCGGTCATCGGCGGCTATATTCTGCGCTGCACCGTGTTCCGTAAGCACAAAGCCGGAACCGACGGCCCGCTTGAGATCGAGATGGGCGACTGCGGCTGTGAAACCTCGCCGGTGGCGAATATCCTGTCCCACACCATCAAGACCACCATCTTCCTGTTTGTCGTACTGTTCGCGCTCAACATGGTCGTACACGGCATCGGTGAGGAGCGCGTGGCTTCCCTCATGCTGACCAACAGCATCTTCCAGCCTCTGCTGTGCGCGGTGCTCGGTCTGATTCCGAGCTGTGCGATGAGCGTGCTGCTCAGCGAGCTGTTTGTCGGCGGCACGATCAGCTTCGGTGCTCTGGTTGCCGGTCTTTCCACCGGCGCAGGCTTCGGCTACATCGTTCTTCTCGAGGAGAAGGAAGGCCGTCATCGCGCCCTGCCGGTCATCGCCGCAACGTTTGCCACCGCCGTGATCGGCGGTACGCTGGTGCAGCTGCTTATCGGCTGAGAATGAAAAAATCTAAGGATGTGTCAAAACGGCACATCCTTTTTTTCATGCCCTGCGGAGAAGGTAAACCGTCAGCCCATCTCGTGCAGCAGCTCGAGTGCCTGATGCGCCCACGTCATATCAATGCGCGAGAACTCGCCGCCCGGCGTGTACAGATAGGTTTCCACATCCGCGTGCAGGCGCTGATACGCCGCGCCCGGCATGGCGGCATACTGCTCCGCGCCGTCGGAAAGCACGGCCACGAAGCGGAAATCGCCCGTGCGCTCATCCAGCTCGTGGAAGAGCAGCTCGACAACATCGAGGTCGCGGTTAAGCTGTGCGAACAGCAGCAGCTTCATGATCTCAATGGTACGGTCATCCAGACCGCGCTCGAGGATGTTGATCTTCTCACGGAAGGTGTTAAGGCTGTCGGTCACGCGCAGGGTGTAGCCTGCCAGCGGATCAAATTCCGCCTTGGGAACCTGACCGTCCTCGGTCCACAGCCATACCATAAACTGGTTTGCCATGTCATGGTACAGACACGGGTGTACGGCGAGCACGGTTTCGCCGCAGTTTGGACATTTTACACGAAAAACAGACAGGTCCTGTACCTTTGCCCGCAGCTCGGGATTTCGGTCGATATTGATATGGTCGATCACCTTGTGTTCGGTTTCCATATGACAGTGCGGACATTCGATCATCATAACAGTGGTTCCTCCCTTGTGTTTGTCCAATTAAATTTTATTATAACACATTTATATAGCTGTAAGCAAGTTCGGATCATCAGTAATTAGGAATTAGCAGTTAGGAGGCAGGAGTAATGGAAAATTGAAAATTGAGAATGGAGAATTAACGTGATGGCTTACCTCTTGTGTAATATTCGATTCCACGGATTTAATTGATAAATGTCCGTAGGGTGGGGCACCCCAGGGTGGCTTCTCTTGCCCTTGCGGGCAATTCACCTTCTGCCCTCACCCCGCCGGATGTATCCGATTTGCATAATCTTTCCCGTAGGGGCGCACAGTGTTCGCCCGCAAACCATTCAATCTCGGTATCAAAAGAAAGCACCTGCCGACCGCAGGTGCTCCTTGTCTATTCCGCCTTGTAAATGCTGCCTTGTGCGACCGCAATACTTGAACCATTCATCGAGCCGCTGTATGAATCGTACCAGCGCGGAATCTCCTTGCCGTTTTTATCGTAAAAACGGAACATATCCTCCGACGGGAGCAACTCATCCGGCATGTATCCGGTCAACTCGGTGCAGAGCAGAAAATACGGCTTTGCACTCTCGTTTGTCATCTCATAGGTCTGTCCATACCAGTTGAGCGTCACCTTTGCGACCTGCTGTTCCGGGGCCTTGCCGCTCAGCAGCAGAAAATTGTGTCCGCCACAGCCAATAACATCGTAATTGATGCCGGAATCGCCGTAGCCCATACTGTAAAATTTCCATGTACCGAGCCAGCCGCGTTTCGCAGCCATTTCGCCAAGCATACCTTCCTGCTCTGGAAAATCCTGCTTCATTACATAATACGCTGTGTCACCGATTACGATACCATCGTATATCGTCACACCGGAGAACTTCGTCAGATTGTTCTCCTTAAGCGTCTGCACCTGCTGTGCAAGCGTGTCCTCGTCCAGCCGGTACGGTTTTACCGCATAGCCGGATTTTCCGGCCGCCCAAACGCAGATCGCCGTCACAGCCGCCATCACGAGGATTCGTTTTCCCAGTCCTTTCATAAAATGCACCTCCCTATCCTGCCTCAAGTATAACAAATTTTCTCGGCGCAGAATATGGAAAAAGCGACAAAATGCAACGGCAGTTTTTATAGAAGTGTACTATGTATCCCGTAGGGGCACACCCCAGGGCACCTTCTCCTGCCCGTCGGGCCATTCACCTTGGCGCACCCTGCGGTTTACATTCATAACGAGATATAAATACATGAAGAAGGTTACACCATAGCGTTAATTCTCCATTCTCCATTTTCAATTATCAATTCCTGCAGAATGTAAAAGAAAAGCACCGCAGAAGATTTCTCCTCTGCGGTGCTATGGCATGACTGGTGCGTAAGCCGGGTTCTGTCGTGGACGGTCATCTATCTCGAATGCACGTTGCCGTGCATCTCAAGCCGCCAGTCGGGACGATCGGGCCAATCATAGTCCCAGTCGGCGTTGCTGCGGATAGAGTTTACAGACCTCCCATGTTGCCATGGGACGTGGTGAGCTCTTACCTCGCCTTTCCACCCTTACTGCCTTATGCGGACATAAAACAGCGGTATATCTCTGTTGCACTATTCCTAAGGTCACCCTCGGCGGACGTTATCCGTTATCCTTGCCCTGTGCAGCCCGGACTTTCCTCATGCCCGAAGGCACGCGACCGTCTGCACCAGTCACAAATAGCATTATACCGTAAAAAAACGCTCTCGTCAAACCGGACTTGCAAAATCGTGAAAAATCATGTATACTGTCAAAGTACAAAAGGCGGTGTTACGCATTTATGACAGCATTAGAACAATACCTCGGCGGCCTGTCGGATAAACGGGTCGGCGTAATCGGCGCGGGCGTGAGCAATATGCCGCTCATCCGTATGCTGCGCGCTGCAGGCGTGCGCGTTACCGTGCATGACAAAAAAGAACCCACCGAGCTTGGCGACGGCTATGCTACCCTCGCTACCCTCGGCGTAGACTTCGTTCTCGGCCCGCATTACCTTGATGCGCTCGATGAGGACGTTATCTTCCGTACCCCGGGCGTTCACCCGCGTTTTCTTGAGAAGGCGCGCGCAAACGGCTCGGAGATCACCAGCGAGATGGAGCTTTTCTTCGCGGTCTGCCCGTGTCCGATCATCGGCATCACCGGCTCGGACGGCAAGACCACGACCACCACGCTCGTCAGCGAGATTTTGAAGCACGCGGGCTATACCGTGCATCTCGGCGGCAATATCGGCACGCCCCTGCTCCCCCGCGTGGACACGATGACCGAAAACGACCTTGCAGTCGTGGAGCTGTCCTCGTTCCAGCTGATGGGCATGAAGCACTCTCCGCACATTGCGGCCATCACCAATCTGACGCCCAATCATCTGGACTACCACAAGGATTTTGACGAGTATGTGCAGGCCAAGACTGCCATTTACCGCAATCAGGGCGAAAACGACAAGCTGATCCTCAATCTCGACGATGAGGTGACGCGCTCGCTCAAGGCGTCTGGCAACCTGTTCTGCACCAGCAAAACGCAGGAGCTGGCCAACGGCGTGTTCCTCAAGAACGACGTTATCTACATCGCGGACGGCGGCGTGCGCCGTGAGCTGATGCCCGCATCCGATATCCGCATTCCGGGCGCGCACAACGTGTACAACATGATGATGGCGGCTGCTGTCGTGCAGGGCTACGCCTCTGACGACGATATCCGCGCTGTGGCGACCACATTCGGCGGCGTCGAGCATCGCATCGAGTTCGTGCGCGAGAAGGACGGCGTGAAGTATTACAACGACTCCATCGCCTCCAGTCCGACGAGAACCATCGCAGGACTGAATTCCTTCCAGCAGAAGGTCATTCTCATTGCAGGCGGCTACGACAAGCATATCCCCTACGATGTGCTCGGTCAGCCCATCTGCGACCATGTAAAGCTGCTGCTGCTCACCGGCGCTACTGCACCCAAGATCCGCGAGTGCGTGGAGAATATCGAGGGCGAGCATCCCCCGATTATCGAGGTGGAAAACCTCGAAACAGCCGTGCAGGAGGCCGCTGCCCGCGCAGAAAGCGGCGATGTTGTTATCATGAGTCCGGCCAGCGCGTCGTTCGACCGCTTTAAGAATTTCATGGAACGCGGCAAGCTGTTTAAGGCGCTTGTGGAAGAGCTGTAAGGTTAATAGGATAAACGCTTGCATTATTTCGCAATCTTTGCTATACTATATATAGCAAAGATGTGATAAAAGTCAATGTATCACGAAAACCCCGGAGACTCGCACTCTCCGGGGTTTTCTATTCCATTACGGCGGCTTAGACCGAGGCCCTGTTACCTTACTTTCGTCTATCGAGCCATTTGCAAATGTAATAGGCGATTACATTTGCCATGATAGAACAAAGCATTGATGCTATAAAAGTCAATATATCCACCTCCTCCCGTTACCGGGAATAGGTAAGGCAACATCAGTATTATACCATACAAATGAAATCCTGTTAAGCGAAAGACGTGCAATGCACGTCTTTTTCACTGTTTTATGGCACATTATACAGTTTTATAGATTGATTATTGTTAAAAAAGGGCGGACACATTGGTCCGCCCCTACGGTAATCTGCACCTTCGAGGAAAATTCCTGCCTCGCACAATTACTAATTCTCAATGATGTACTTCCGCGCCCAGACGAGTGCGGCGACCGCCGTGACCAGCTCCACCATCGGGAACGTCAGCCAGACGCCATCGACGCCGAGCGCCCACGCGAGCGGAAACAGGATCGGCGGCACGGCGATCACGCCGCGCAGCAGCGAAAGGACAAACCCCTGCACGGTCTTATCCGATGCGCTGAAAAACGCTGCCGTGACCATGTTCACGCCCGCGAACAGGAAACCTGTGAAGTAGATCCGCAGGCCGCTCTCCGCGTAGGCGGCAAGCTGCGGGTCATGCTCACTGTTGAACACCGCCGTCAGCGGCTCCGCGCCGAGGAAAACCGACACGCACAGCACGGCTGCAATCCCGAGCGCGGTGCAGATGCCCCAGCGGAACAGCCGCCGCAGTTGTTCCCTGTCACCGAGACCCGAGCTGCGGCTGACCAGCGGCTGTATGCCGGTGCACAGTCCGGTAAAGACAGCGATTCCCACCAGAGCAAGATTGGCCACCACGCCGTAAGCCGCCACGCCGGTATTGCCGCTGAGGCGCAGCAGCACCAGATTGAACAGCAGCAGCACCACGCCGGAGGCGATTTCACCGATGAGCGAGGACAGACCGGGCGCGCACAGGCTCGGCACACGGCTGACGAGCAGCGGCGTTTTGACGAGATGGAAGCCGCGTGACGGCCTCCGCAGGTGCGTCAGCAGCACCAGAATGCTGACAAACGGCGAAAAGCCGGTCGCAAGCGCCGCACCGAACATGCCCAGTCCGCACGGGAAAATGAAAATGTAATCGAACACGATGTTGAACAGGCTGCCCGCGATCATGCCGCACATGGCAACGGTCGGCGCACCGTCATTGCGCGTGAACGCCAGCAGCACGTTGTTCATCACGAAGAACGGCCCGAAGCACCACAGCATGCGCAGGTAGGTCGTCGTCATGCCGAGCGTCTGCGCGTCCGCGCCGAGCAGGCCCGCGAGCGGTTTTGCAAAGCACAGTCCGCCGAGCAGGAACAGCAGTCCGAGCAGCAGTCCGAGCGCCGCCGCGTGCGTGAATCCGCTGTCCGCCTGTCTCCGATCGTTCTGCGCCCGCGCGATCGTGTACTGCGTTGCCGCGCCCACGCCGAGCATCAGGCCGATGCCGTTCATCAGGTTGTACGCCGGTATGGCGATGTTGAGCGCCGCCAGTCCGAGCGAACCCAGTCCCTGCGCAACGAAATAGGTATCCGCGAGAATGTAGCACGAAATGCCGATCATCCCCAGGATGTTCATCGCGGCATAGTGCCCGAATTCACGCAAAGCTCCCTGTTTGTGCAATTCCTTCTCCCCCTCAAAGGTTTTTATATAAAAAGTAATCGACCCTTTCCGGAATACACCGAAAAGGGCCGATCCGCAATGCTATCGACGGAAAACATTGCATATTTACGAAGCAACTATAATATACCATTTTCCCATAGAAATGTCAAGTGGCTTATTCGGTCGGAAAAGTACTTTTTTTGTCGGATGCTGCAAAATAGTCCAGTCCGTGCCACATCAGCCCCATCAAAAGCGATACGACCTGGTCGGTCGGCGTGTCCTGCGCTCTGGTCGCCCAGGTGGACAGCATGGATACCATGCCCATAATGATATATGAAAACACAAGCCGCTTTTGATGCTCGTTCATTTCCGGCATCATGTGCATATCCCAGCGGTCGAGGAAGGCTTCATACGTCATGGTCTGCAGCTTGCGTACAAAATACGGGTCTCCCTGCTCGCTGCACAGCACCTGAATCACCTTCATTATACGCGGATTGTTCCGGATCTGCTCCAGAAAGTCGATAAAGAATCCCTCGATCTCCTGCAGATCGCGGAACTTCCGTTCGTGCGTCGGCGTGTGCTCGCGCATGTGCTCGATGATCTCGTCCTCGGTCGTGCGAAGGATGTCGGTCACGTCCTTGAAATGCAGGTAGAAGGTCGAGCGGTTGATGTCCGCTCTCGCGCAGATATCCTTGACCGTGATAGAGACCAGCGGCTTCTCCAGAATCAGGTCGATCAGGGCTTCACGCAGCGCAGACCGCGTAAAGCGCACTCTGCGGTTACTTTTCGTCTCCGGCATGAACCGTTCCTCCCTGTTTCTCTGCGGACTGTGTATTTTGGGTACAGATTTATTGTATCAGCATCGTGTCGCAAAGTCAACACAGTGTCGAGCGCTGTATGTAAAGAAACCGTAAACATTTTCTCATGCTGCGAGGGAAAGCACCTCATCCGTGCCGAAGATACGGTGCAGGTCGGAACGTCCCTGCTTCATTCGGTCATACACCGACCGGTTTACAACCGACGTATCCCCCTGCTCAAAATCCTGCATGGATTTCCGAATATCCAGCAGGCGGTATCGTCCCTCGTTGGAATCGCTTGCGTGCAGCATGAACATGGGCGCGTACTCCGCGCCGGAAACCGTCACCTGTCCGGTCTCGCCGCTTCTGGTGAGTGTCAGCGTGACAGCCGCCGTCAGGTTGGTGTACGGGTCAAACTGGTTGGAGATCAAGTTGCCGAGACAGTAGCACAGATAGCCTGTGCGGCCGTCCGGCAGCGTCCGCAGCTCCATCGGCTGCGGCACATGCGCGTGCCCGCCGAGCACCAGTGTCGCACCGTGCGCAAACAGGTAGTCTGCCAGCTGCTCCTGCTGCTCGGACGGCTCGGTGTGGTACTCGTTTCCCCAGTGTACATACACGGCGATCGCATCCGCACCGGACTGCCCCGCCTTGTCCAGATCCGACTGGATGAGGTCGTAATCCACCGCACTGCAGTCGGTCATGTAGTCGGTCGTGTAGACGCTGACGCTGTACGGGTGCTCGCTGTCCACCGGCAGGCCGTTTGTGCTGAAGGTGTACGCCAGCATGGCCAGTTTGATGCCGCCCACGTCGATGATCTTCACCGTGTCGCGCTCCTGCTGTGTGCGGTAAGTGCCGACGTGCTCCAGACCGGCGGCGTCCAGCACATCCAGTGTGCGAACAAGACCGCTGTACCAAGTATCCATGCTGTGGTTGCTCGCCGTGGAGAGCAGGTTAAACCCGACCGTTTTCAGGCCGTAGGCCAGCGCATCCGGTGCGCAGAACTGCGGGTAGCCCGAATACGGCGGACCGTTGAACGTGGTTTCCAGACAGGCCGTTGTGTAATCCGCAGCCTCGTAATACGGTCTTGCGTCCGCAAATAGGTGCGTAAAATCATACGCTTCGCCGTTCCACGCATCCGCGACAAGCGGCATGTGCGCCACAATATCGCCCGCCACGCACAGGGTCGCTGTGGTGTCCGGCTGCACCTCCGGCTCCTGCCGAACGGTCTCCTCCGGCTCCTGCAGGCGCGGTGCCGCCTCCGGCAGATTCCGCCAGATCAGCACGCCCGCTCCCGCCAGCAGCACCACCAGCACGCCTGCCAGAATTTTGGTACCGATGTGCTTCATGCTCATCCCCTCGGCGCCTTGCGCGAGGCCTCAAACGACTCCGCGCGCACGCGCATCACCTCGGCGACGGACAGAGCCGCGTCCGTGTATGTCCAGCCGCCCTTGCCGGTCTGGTGCTGCATGATAACGTCAAAGCCCTGCCGTTTCTCCTCATTATCCTTTGCAAATTCCACCTTGCCGTACCCCACGATGGACGAGAATGCATAGCTGTACCGGCAGGCCAAGTCGCCCTCGCCGGTCAGACCCTCCTCGCAGTCCATCTCAAAGCACACGCGCGGGTCGGCTTTCAGCGAATCAATCTTCTTGCCCTTCACGCCGCCGTGAAAGTAGAGCGTCAGCCCGTCCTCATCCCATGTGTAGCCAAAGTTCATCGGAATGACGTACGGCCAGCCGTCCGTGCCGGTCATGGCGACGCGGCAGACCTTGCAGGCCTGCAGGATCGGCTCGATGTTCTCTCGGCCGGTGATTTCTCTGTCTTTTCTGCGCATATTGCTCACCTCAGGTTCATCATACCATATTCCTTCCGACAAAACAATAAGACCTGTGCAA